>Ga0194133_10004329_pt1 | contig 19155 bp, 16 predicted proteins | sample TA2KigOf40mmetaG_FD_155448 | JGI IMG/M metagenome (GOLD analysis project Ga0194133, IMG submission 155448) | Freshwater microbial communities from Lake Tanganyika, Tanzania - TA2015055 Kigoma Offshore 40m | ecosystem: Environmental > Aquatic > Freshwater > Lake | place: Tanzania: Lake... | reverse complement strand
AACCTAACATAATCTAACATAACATAACCTAAATGAAATTACTAAACTATCTCCTAGCCGGTCTAGCCGTCCTAGTTACATCCACGGTCAATGCCGTTACACCCGTGCGCCCGATTGTCCTTATGCATGGTATTTTATCCGATGCCCCTAAGATTCAGCATGTAGCGGATTGGCTTACCGAAAACACAGGTGGCGCCCAAGTTATTAACATGGAAATCGGTAATGGGAAACAGGACAGCGCCCGGCTTACTATGCCCGACCAATTGGACCAATTCTGCCAAAAAATAAGGGATAACTCTCCCGTCTTATCTGGTGGTTTTAATCTAATAGGGATTAGCCAGGGTGGGCTTCTAGCCAGAGGTTATGTAGAACGGTGTGCTGATTTCCCGGTTGCCAATCTGATTACATGGGTGACACCACATGGTGGCGTATATCCATATCCGGACCCGGTTATATATACCGATGCAGCACAGGCCAAGAACTCGTATCCCGGATATTGGCGTGACCCATATCAGTATAATAACTATTTGACACAGTCTGCCTATCTAGCCGACCTAAATAACGAAAATCCCGGGTTCAACTCCACACTATATCGCACACGGCTAACCGCGCTACAAAACCTGGTCCTTTTATGGTCCCCGTTTGATGATGTTTTGGAGCCACCAGAATCCGGACGGTTTGCTACGTATGCAGTGAATCAATGGCCGCTAACCGTAACACCAGCCGAGAATACTGCAATGTGGTCAGGTCTTGGGCTAGATACCCTAAACGCAACCGGCCGATTACATATATACGAGACTGACTGTGACCATGCCGACCATGCGACCCTGAAATGCCTTGACGCATGGAAGCATTATATTATCCCCTATTTGACAGTATAATATAATACCGCAAATAAAAGTGTTTTTTAGTTTTATATTTTTTGTTTGAATATCAAGTTATTCAATACAATTTACCATATTAACATGAACCCAATTCATTCCCTACTCACTCAAATGGGCCAACCAATCCATACATACACACACCCTGACCACCCAGATACCGTCATTCATTACATTACCGCACCGGGAATTTTTAAGCTTAAGGAAACCCGGTTTGTGGAAGGTGCCGATCGGTTACTTGCGGTATTCGGCGTTAATCAAGTGGATATTCCATGTAACCAGTCGGCTGAATTCAATAGCCGTTTGTGTTATTTGCAAGTTGCCAACCCTGAAAAACCAAATACCCTAGTCCAGGACATGATTCATAAGTATGGGCATTTGTCAGTATTTGGCGATTGGTCCGTCAGTCTACTGATTGTCGGTCTCTCAGATGAATGCTTGAAAGAGTTAATGGCGCATCATGAGATTCATACAAGCCGGCTTACTTCTAGTAAATGCATGGTTCAAAATGATTGGGCTAATCTCGTATTCCGTGTATTTGGCACAGAACAACAAATAGAGACCCAACTAAAGGGCTTGAGTTTTGCAATGCATTCACTTCAACTGGCAAAAGAAAAAGGCAACTTTGAAGGCATGACTACCGAACAAGTGAATAATTTGGTTCCTGCCTGTAAGGTGAGCGCATGTGTGGCAACTGCAACTATCAAGGATTGGCATAAGTTCATAATTGGTAGGTTCCCTGTATCTGGGAATGAAACTCTAATCCGGGACTTGGCACATCGTCTAGCCGCGCAATTTCATAGGGAATATCCGGATAGTATATTTCCGACAATGGAAGAATATGCAAAAATGACAAATAAGGATAAGCCTAACTAAGCAAATCATATTTTACATATAATTTATAATTTTATTTATTTGACTTGACTTGACTTGACTTTACTGGCCTTACGTGTATTTCTACGCGCGCTACCACCTCCCAGCCTTGCGTAGCTATTGCGAATCGTATTGCGCCTTCTAGTAAGTTGAGGTTGAGGTTGAAGATTGTTTGGTATCGGAAAGTTATTAAGTGACTTATTAATACCAACATCAGCATTAAAACCACGTGATTTATCAATTATGTTAGTATCTCGTATAAATATAAATAATTTACGGTTAAACATAGTATTAGAACTAGAATTCTTTATACATAAAAAAGTTTTAAATGCGTCTACAGTGGATGCAATACCTAGTGAAGTATCTATAGTATTAATATAACTTGGTAAATTGCTTATAAGAGTTTGGGTATGCACAGTATTAGTATTAACACTAAAATATGCTGAAACTAAAGCATCAAATACATTACCAAATTTACTGACACATTCAGCAACTAAACTTTTAAAATAATATATTGATATAAAATTATATAGGATAGAGCTATTGATAACTATACCAGGCACTTTACCCATAATTTTAGATAGACACATAATTATCGTATATACAGGGTGTTCCTTTTTATCTATATATATAACAATACTACTGGTATCAAATACACATGTGCTGGCATGGAATATATTAATTATATAGACTATCAAAGTTAACATATATGTATATTTTTCTGTCAAATCAGCAAATCCATTTAAATCGGCACTATTATGAAGATTATTAAACAAATTATAGCATATACGAACTAGTGGATGTGTGTTGCCTACATATAAATCGTCTATATATTCCATATATGTCTGTTGTTCAGGAGTTAAATCATCAAAATTACGTATATTACTTGTATATATATAACAATAGTTACTTACTAGAATATCCAAATAGTCTCGATTATCAATAGCAAAGCTCCAACTATTCAAAGCTCCTATGAATAAATCAAGATTATCAACATCATAAATATCATTTAATGAAAAATTATCACCAGTTTTAGGATTAATAACATATGTTATATAAGATGGTAAATTTTTAATTGAATTAATATCAATTTTGTCAGTAAATAATAAAACAATATAATTTAGAATATTGGTTATATTATTATGTTGTTCTACATATTTAGGATTTAAATAATCTTCAATAAGAAATGGATTATTAGGATTTTTTGGGTCATATAAGAATACTAAATTTAATAATTTATCTAAAATAATTTTTATTAATGGTGATATATTTAATCCATGAATATTAGATGTTATATATGCCTGATAGTTTGACATATAGATATTTAAATTTAATGCAATCTTAAATAGGTTACGTTCATTATGTGTTAATTCATTAAATAGCATTAAGAATGCATAACCATATGAATTATGCATATCTGTTCTTAATTCAGCCATTTTGGATATAATAATATGTAGTTTTTCACTTAAATTAGTAGGATTTCTATATAAAAATTCTACAATACTTTTTATGTCTTTAGAAACAAGTTGTATAATAAAGTTTACAACTATTTCATTGTTTGCGTTTTTAAATAAAGCATGCTCCATTGCTTTTCCAGTAATTAATAACTCTTTGTTTCTAATTGGTGATAAATTAGTATTTCTAAATAAAGATTCATGCAATTCGCGTTCATTATTAGGTAATTTACTCGTATTTGGCATACTTACACTAAATTTCTTTCCATATAATTTAGTATAATTGTTATTTAAATTAAAGGGGCTATGGCTAAATTGTGGTATATCACCAACAGGTTTATAACATATACCTAAATTATCAGTAATAATATTATGTATTTTGTTATATCTATATGTTAATTCTATTATGCTATTATGTAATTTAGTGTTAGCATTTCTACATGTTGAAAATATTATGATTTCAGGAGTAGTCGGATCTAATGACTGCAAAAACTGACTTAGAGTTGTATTTATAGAATCGATCCCTTCCGGAAATATAGGTATCCTATCAAATTTGCCGCCAGTTAATATAAATTTACCAAATGTAGTATGTATTTGTTTTTTATTTAATGATAATGCCATATCAAAAAAAGTTTGGCCACCATAAAATATTTGAAAACCATTTATTATAGGCTCGGCTTTGGGGTTATTTTTATTTTCATTATTAATAAATTTATCAATAAAGCATGTTGGAGATGCTATAAAATTAGCTATATTATCAGGACTTAACATAAATGCAAATGCATTTAATAAATGATTATTCGCAAATCCTAACCTATTAAATGGATTTCTCAACAAAATAATTTTATTAGGAGGAACAACCCCTAATTTATCATTTGGTGCACCATGTATCCCATAAAATTGTATATTTATATTTGAATAATTATGTTCATTTTCTTGCAAATAAGTAAAATATGCTTCGATAGTCGATTTAACATTTGATATCGTTTTAGTATTAGCTAATTCATTACCTGCAACCAATAGAAATAATCCATTATCTGGAAATACATTTATACTATTATCCAATATATATAATTCATACAATAAGCAGTCAATAGTGAATATATTATATATGTTAAAATACTCTCGTTTACCAGTATAAATATTGTTATTTGTTATAATAGCATTGGGATATTCAGGATTTGTAGATGAATTATTAATTAAATCTATATATTGTGAAATATATATAATATACCTATTATCACGTAATAATTTTAATAATTGAATATATGATTCACTGTTTTTTTCAATATTAAATAGCGAGTTTACTACCTTATATACTAATTCCATATTTATGTCAATTCCATGTGATAGCGTAGATAATTTCTCAATATATAATTGAAATACATTATTTTCGGAGTTCTTATATGAACTAATAATACTATCAGCATAAGGTATGAATTTATTTAGCGGTAGTTTATTATTAGAAGCATTCTCATCGGTTGATACTGCCGGAAATTTACTTTTTATTTCTGCAATAATGCTATTCATTGGGATTGAATCAATATAATTTTTATCATACGCAAATTGCATTGGCTGTTCAATATTTGCCATTCTAGCCGTGTTATCACAATATAATATACTATTATTTATTATAATAGATTATATATATATAATCTATTTACCCTTTGATAACCGGCTAGAATGGCAAAGATATAAAAAATAATTTGATTCAAAACTGTAAATTAGCTACATACACATAAACATACACATAAACATACACATACACATACACATACACATACACATACACATACGCCGACCACACTACTTCGCATCACGCTTCGCCTGTCGTTCCGTCTTCGCCTTCATCGCACGTGCCTTCTTAACCTTTCCGGTCAGCACAACATTCTTTGGCACCAACCTAGCGGACTGTGACTTCCGCAAAATGTCATACTCCTTGTTGAGAGAACGCACGTTGGACGCATCGTTTGGCTTCTGCGTATCGTGGTCCGACCAGACAACATGGCTTCCTGTATTCGACTCCTGTGTAGGCTCGAATGTCAGAAAGAAGCTGCGCATGGAACACAGACGCATCAGGTGGTCTGACGTCATGTGGTCCCAAGCGTCGGTCTCCATTCCACGAACTGTGAAACTGACAAGTGGCATATTATGGTTTCGCATGCCAGCACTCAGCTTCTCGCAAAACCAAGCCTTGTAACGCTCCAAGCCATCCACACCACCAATTGAGCAGAAGTTGAAATAGACACATGAAGTCGCCAGATGGTTATCTGCGGCTGTATACATGTCCATCTCTAGATGCTCAAACTGCGGGCCCTGAAATAGGGTCTGGTGAAAGCGCACCATCTGTGCGTCAAGGTCAACCGTCCGGAGCTTGAGGGCATGGGGAGGTCTCGCATCAGGGAACCCGTCCATGGCCCAACGCCGAAGTCCCACATGGAAAATGCCGAATGTTACACGGCAACTGTCCATGTAGGTAAACTCATGCAAACCGCGCCTGTCAAGCTGGTCATACATGCGTTCCACACGATTGAGGATGTCCTCCATAACACACTTCATCAAGGTAATACCCTCAATGCCGTCGTCTCGCGCATGCTTCTTGCCCTTGCGCGCCTCACTCTGGTGTTCGTGGTTGTCCATAATCCTTGCGATCACCGCGTTGCTGAATGCAAAGTAACCAATCTCCTTGATGCGTGGCATGAGAGCCGCACATTCTGCGATGATCGAATCATGCATCCTCGCACCGGTGGTATACTTGTGGTAGGTCGTAAGGAAGTCCCGTGCAACTGCAAAACAGTGGTTATGAGTCACTGTTGCAAGGTGGTCAGCAACAAAGTTGGAAACCCTTGGAAGTTCGCTGAACAGTCGCAGTGCTGCAACATTGTCTACGACACCCTGTGTCGCGTTCAGCTGCTCCAAAAGCTTAGCCAACTGGAAGTCACGGCGTCCAACCACCGTAATTCCATGTTGCGCACCGCATTTGTGAAACTCGTAAAGGAGTCTCAAAAGTGCACAATTCGAAAGTCTCGTCAGCACACAAGGTGCCGTTAAGGTCATCAAATCATCCAACCTGACCTCAGAGAAGTCCAGGTCAAATGTCTCCGTTCCAGGCACCCGAGTGAGTTGAAACCGCTGTGGAATAGCTGCCTCTGCTACCGCTGGATCAGCAGGTGCAGCCTCAGCCACCTCTGGATCAGCAGGTGCTGCCCCAGCACCCGGAATGCCATCCATACACCATGCAATCATGTCAGCATCAAAGCCGAGCTGCATGAGAACCTCTGCCGTAATATCCAGTCCGTTCGTAGGTTGCTCCGATGTTCCCATCAAAGCGCCCATGTCCATGTCCAGTCCGTTTCCAAAGCCCAAATCGCCGTCAACACTACTCGCCATCATTATCGATATGTGATCAGGTGTGTTGCGAGGCGAACAATATTCACATGACTGAACCCCAAAAAACAATTATAGTAATTTACTAACGATTTTTGCTTTTTTTCATTTAAGAGCGTTAGTCTTCAATAAATGACTCCCACTTGGTGATTTCCTCTTCCGGATATCCAAGTTCACTCATCTTGGCTCTTAGCTGTGCTCGATGTGCATCCACCGAATACTCATCGCCTAACTGGTCGGTAATCATGACATTCAGGTTGTTGAGGTATTGGGTTTCGGATATTTGGATGTTGGCAAAATCATAAAATCCGCTAATTGCAGTAATCATCTTGCTACAAGCACCAGTGAAACAGATTTCATCTTCGCAGACCTCCACAATCTCAGAGTTGATGATATCCCGGATTGCATCCTTGGATACCGGGTCCAGCCGTGTAGCTAGATGCCAGACTCTAGCCATGAGCAAGCCAATGGTCAAGTTAGTCTTCCAATGGACCTCCATGAGGAACCTGTCCACTAGACTCTTGGCGTTGGGGATATCCTTGTAAAGTTCCGCGGCTAGAGTCTCATCATCCGTGTCCGAGGTGTTCGCAATCACTGCTTGCATTGCCTTAGTGAGCTGGGCTTGGAAGAAGCTGTCATGCACATTTTCATTGTTGTCATAAACAGAGCGGAACTGTCCATGGGCATCTTCATCCTCTTCCTCCTCACCCTCTAACCCGTCCTGGATAATTGCTTCAATGAACCGGGAAAGCTCAGGTGACAATGTCAGCACTCCAGGACAGCTCTCAATACAAATGTCCGATAGATTAGGCATCTGCATGAGTGAGTCTGGGAAATGTGCAATCGGGTTGTCACGTAGTTCCAACTCTTCAAGCAGTTGGAGCTGGTCAATCTCATCCGGTAGTTCGCAAATTGAGCAGGACTGTGCATATAGAATCCGTAATCCACGGCACTCGCATAATGGCCGGATATCTGTTAGGTTTTGGCAACCGTCAATGAAGAGTTCTGACAAGGATGCCTTTGCTGACAACAAGAAGTCTACCCGACGGAGTCTAGTATTCCCCATATAGGCAAATTCCAGACATGCGGACACTCCTTCAATGTCGGTAACACGAGTATTGGAAATGTCAATCTCCTTCAAATTGACAAATGCTGACAAGTCCAATGTTCCCGTCAGACCAGTATTGAAAAGTTGCAGCTTTGTAATGTTAGCAGCATTAACTTGCAGGCTAGCTAGATCAGAGAATTCCCTAGTCTGGGTAATAAATACAGAGCGTAAATTAACACATGAACGCAGGTCACAAGTAATTGCTGACTTGGTCCGGATGATTGACAACTTGGGAAGCGCATATAGAATCCGTTGTATGAGTTCCATGTACTCGAACTTGTCAATCGAAAATCGTGTGACATTAATGAGCTTTGGTGCAATTTCTACCAGGGTAGTAAGTTGTTCCAGAGTCAACGTGTAATCCAGGCCAGGTTCGCGCATGTGTCTGGGTTCTGTTAAGTCAACCGACCGAAACAGTGTCATCTCAAGTGCATTTTGCATTACTGAATTGATATGAATATGTCTAAGAATGTTGTTCGCCATTCTGTGAACTGAGTATGTGTGTATCGATACAGACAAAACTCATATTCCGAACATAATCACATGATTAAATAATCAATTTTGCGTTATTTGTATATGGTATGCTAAATATCAGGAAAAAATACCTAAAACATGCATAATAATATCATATATAGCAACACGCGCGCACACACATTGCATGTATACACTTACTAAACAACAAGCCATTGACCGAATCACACAGCTACCATTCCGCTATCCGGTCGAATTATTGAGCTTAAAGCGGTTATATACCACCGCCCGCGGTATGGTTGACCGGTGTGGTGATCCAATCCGGGCTGGCCGCATAACCGGACGGGAGCGTTCAAGGTTATACCGGGATTCGCATAATCCTATCCTTTGGGAAATAGGCCACGTATGGTTCTTCTGGCATCGATTCTTTGTCGAGTTCTTAGGCTTGGATGATTCTGGTGCTAGGTGTGCTATTCCGGATGTTGGTGAATTATACAATAGTTTTATTCGGCGGGAAAACGCGGATGTTAGCCGGTATGATCTGGATTTACCTGGTATCGAAACTGTGGATAGGTATCGGGATGCACTAGATAGGGAGATTTGCGCTTGGCTAGACCGCCAAACCGCGCCACCCAAACATGAATACTATGCTTTTATGATAAGTTTACTTCATACACATATGCATATTGAAGCATTCATGTTCGATTATATGTTATTTAACATGCCTAACCCTCTAGCCATGCAGCCAGTCCAAGAAGTCCCGAACAGGAAATCCGGGTCGCGGTTAGAGGTTGAAATTGTCGCCATCCCTGGCACTGCGGGATTCAAACAAGGACGCCGGATAGGGGACAGTTATGCAAGCGAAACATATATGGTATGGGACAATGAATTGACTAGCGCGGAAACGCCACCCGTCCATGTTAACGCGTTCTATGTATCCAAACACCCTATAACACAGGCCCAATACATGGATTTTGTTATAGCAGATGGATATGACCTCAACCGGAATCCTGGAATATGGTCATATGATGGTAAGCGATGGCTAGACCGGTCAGGCGCTAAGGCGCCTATGTTCTGGTTCCAGGATGTGGACCGAAGGTGGAAGCGCCGAGTATTTGACCGGGTAGTGGATATATTGGCCGAAGAACCCAATCACCCAATGTCACATATAAGTTATTTGGAAGCGGATGCCTACTGTAAATGGCGTGGTGGCCGGTTACTTACCGAGACCGAATGGGAATACTTAGCTTACTTGGAATCGGAGTTATCAGGGGATATGGGAAATGAAACAGGTATAAAAATTGCAAATTTGGATTATGAGGTTATGGGGACCCGAGATGTCCGCCTGGATGGTACTTGTCCAGAGACAGGAGTTAGTGGACTATTTGGCAATGTATGGTGTTGGTGTCAAGAACCTATATATCCGTATCCTGGATTCGTAATTGACCCATTGTATAGGGAATTTACTTATCCATACTTTGGTTTCAAGTATATATTAAGAGGGGGTGCTTGGTCATGTCCCCGGATTCTGGTGAATAGGTGGTATCGGAATGCACAGCCATATGATACACGGAAACAGGTAACGGGGTTTAGGTTGGCAAAGAATTAGCTAAATTAATTCGCACTTGGTGTTCTTGGTGAACCTGGGGAACCCGGTGGTGAATAATATCCACCTGGTGATCTAACTAATTCTTTATATAAATTACTAGGCATAGCTCGAAGTGGTGCTCGGCTTCTAGAACGACGTCCTCTTCCAGAACCGCTAGTGGAACTACCGCTAGAACTATTACTATGTTCCTCACCAGATCTCAGTGTACGAGGTGGTGATCTCTTTCTAGAACGACGTCCTCTTCCAGAACCGCTAGTGGAACTACCGCTAGAACTATTACTATATTCCCCACTAGAGCTATTTTGTGTTGGTGTCCGGCTTCTAGAATGGCGTTCTCTAGAGTGACGACGCTCCATTGATGATTTTTTGCGGCTTTTCCTAAGTTTATCCTCACCCTCACCCTTACCTTTCCCTTTTCCACGTATTATAGCTCCAGTGGGTGGCCCTTCAAGTGGGTCATCAAGTTCAATATTTGGTAACATAGGCCGCTTTTCTAGCTCTTCAGAAGGTATACTTAAATCCGGTTCCTCTTCCGCATATAATGGTGATAAATTGGCCATATAAGTTTCCAATAGTAAGACAAATGGGTCTACATGCGGTTGAACATTTTCAATAGCCTCTCTACCACTCAGAGTGCGCACAATACGTTTTGTTCCGGATACATTGCCACTAGGACCATGTAAATTATCGCTTAATATAAAAAAAGCATAATCAGATTTTACAGTGTCAATACCATTAGCTTCATAAATCCTCATAATTCGCTCCCTAGATTCGCCAGTTAAGATTGGATAAATATATTTGTAATTAGAACATAGACTGCCAATTATATTTAATTGATTATATCCAAGCATGCGTAGAAATTCTGTTTTATCCCTAGCCGTGCGGTTACGGGTATAAATATCATTAATAGATAAACTCGAATCGTTACTTAACTTAAATAATTCAGTTGCAATATATCTATTTGCTTTAATATTATCAGATTCTATCAAAGAATAATTACCATGCTCGAATTTGTCCATTCTTTCCAATGTGGAAATAGGTTCTAATATAAATCCATTTCTGTATTTTAAGAATGCATCAAGTGTCAATAAATATTCATCTGAATCAAATGGTAATATATTTGATTCATCATTATCAATTATAAAGATTGGTAGAAATCCATAACCTTCATAATATGTGCGTCCTTTTTCCAATAACAGAAACAATGATAGCTCAACTTTTCTAAGTCCGGGTGCCAATGATTTTTCTGCAGCATCAGTTAATTTTATATATTTATTTTTAAGAGAACCATCTATGTTTAGAACTTGCCGTGTATAAACTTTGCATACGGCTAATACCAAATTAAGATATGTAGCACCATCAATTTGTTTACATGGGTCAAATTCATTATGAATTGTATATAATAGAGATGCTAAATATATATTATCTGGATTTATATCTAATATTACACAGTTTGATATATTTCCAGTTGTTTTAATTACTATTTTTTCTTTACCAAATAAAGATTTAGTATAAACAAATGTAATATGATAAAATCCACCTGCAGGATTTACAATTGAGAAACTTCTTTCTATATGTGTATCAGAGCTTTTAAAAATATTATTTAATGCAGAACCAACAGAAGATAATCGACCAACTGGTCCACTGGCTGCACTAGCCATTTAATTAAACTGATTGATTTATTATAACAAAATATAAAAAAAATAAAAAAAAAATAAATATTAAAAATTGCGATTGGCTAGAGTGTAGAATACTTATCCGCCTTAACAGTCCCTGGATAATTAGGTCTATCTAGGCACCCTTGTGCCTTACGGTCCTTGGACGTCCATGGTCCATGCACGTATTCCCGTTCTAGCCGATTATCAAACCAAGGAATCGCAGGTTCTATCCCATGGCCACATAAGTATTCGCCGACCCGGCGGTCATATTCCGCACGAAACTCGCGACATACCGACCGGAAATCGGATGCGTAAAAGGACGCAGGGTCGCTATATTTGGCAATCATATCTTCTGCGAATTTGACAGTAATTGCTGTGATGGTAAGACTAGCACAACTACCAGTTAGTAGGGCATGGCGCTTTTCACCGGTTTTCTGGTAGTGTAGGTTGGTAGGCGAATCAATAAATAACTGTTCGATATTGATGGTTTCGCTGGCATACTTTAATGGACCAAACAGGTAATCCGGGACATGCATATAACGGCCGCCAACCACAAATACAATGGCAGGGAACGGGTGTAACTTCCGCATCGGTCGGTTATGAATATATAACTTATGGAAGCCGGCGGTGTTATCGAATGTGACAGACTGAATATCCCGGGTTGGGTCTAGCCCAGGTCCCATGGTGTATGCGGATGGCCGGGTTTTATATACCCGGATTATCCCCGCTACTACTTCATTGGCTTCCGGATTAGTTAGTTTATGACCACCGGTGGTTGATTTCTTAGTTTTTCGGCTTGACATTTAGAATGTGCAGTGTATAGTAAATTATTACCAGTGGGCAATATAAAAAAATAAGTGAAGTTCGGCCTCACTCCGGCGAGGTGAAAGGTGCATTTTTTTGGACAATTTGCGAGGCCATGTCTAGTGGTAAATATAGGACCATAAGATGAATATAAAGTTATAGTTCCGGCCATTCCGGTTATATACACTAGGTGCAGTCATTGTATTTGGGTCTTCATCAAGTGCATAACCAAGAAACTTGACTTGGGCTAATTGGTTAGTTCCAGCGGCGCATACCTGTTCCCAAATTTCCATGGCTAGACCCTTATAGTCGAATATAGTATCAATTTCGGTTTTGAACTGGTCAAGTTTACCGGAACACTCACAAAGCCATGTTCCGTCCGAGTAAGCCCGTCTAAGGAACTCAGTAATCACGGGTCTAGCCGCACGTTCTCGTCTCTGGAGCTCCCGTATACATTCGTCTGGCCATAATTGCCTAGTTAGGCAATCCGGATTCCGGAGTTCTTTAAGCTCAATATATCCCAATAGGGTGTCAATGCATAGTTCGGGTAATGTGGTGGCTGAAGATATCATAGACATAGTAAAGTATGGTAATGTTACACATTGTTAGTGTTAATTTTTAAAAAAACAATTTTTAATCAAGAAAGTTCATTGAGCCGGATATCGAAGTAACCGACACTGGCGTCACTGATTGTGAACTCTATATTTACAGGGTATGTAAGTAAGTTGTGCATGGCTAGATACTCCTTCAGGTGATCTAGCGGTGTGCTATCCGTATTTACAAGTTGGTTAGACGAAAGTGCACTGACTTGATACCGAAGTATAGGGATTTGTTTTTGGCAATCATTAATTGAGACAGACTTGACTATCCGTTTGCCAAATAGGTAATGTGTATTGTCCATATATATTTCAAGCGACGAATGCATATTATCGGAATATACGCTAATAAGGTCAATGGCAATTCTGGAAGCTAAATCGCATATAATACGGCTATATGTGGGATTTGGAGATATTAATAAGCTATGTTTTGTATGGCAACAACCCATTGTGTATGATATAGTGATATAGTGATATAGTGATATAGTAATATAGTGTATATAGTGTATAATAGATTATGCGGATAATAATAAAATAACTAAACAAACAATTTTAGGGGATGGGACGGGTTATTCGCATCGGCAAAAAGGGCAAGGTTTGTCCTCTAGATGCCAATAGCAGTCCACACATGCATAATGCATGCACCAGTTAACCGGTATACACTGTTTCTCACCGTCCGACATACAAATATCGCAAACTGCCAGCTTACTATGTTTGGTCAAGCGGACTGATACGTTATTATTACAAGGGATTCCGAGTCGCTGTGCAATTAGTGTCCATGCATGTTGGGTAGCGGGTGTGTCTAGCTGTGTAATTTGGTCCGGATTAGCACGACCATATTCAACCAGTGAATCCACTACGTCAACCGGGATAATACATTTTTTATGTTTATTAACCCAGGAGTTAGCACGGTCTACCTTATACTTAATGTATAGCTCGAATGCCCATTGTGATTGCATGGCTAGAGCCTTGGTGATATACTTATCCGCCTCTTCAACACAATTTGGGAATATTTCATCGTCATAGATAACCGGGTCATATTCGTTAACTAGTTTATATATAGTGCACATAGCAACTACATCACCCATATTAGCACCCATTCGCAGATATTTAATGGTGTTAAGACCCTCATTCAGTTTATAATAGATAGTATATAGAGCAAATATGGCTTTAATCCTGTATTCCTGCGATTCTGCCTGGTTATCCATAATATCAACTAGCGTTTGAATAGCCATATCATAGTCTTCTGGTATATGCATGGCACACATAAATGCATAATTAATCATTGACAGTTTGTCACCATTGGATATCGCAACCAAATAATATTTTTTAGCCATTTCATAGTTTTTAATTTTACGAGTATATAGCTCGGCTAGACTAGTGGCAGCATATGGTGACCCATGTATTAAAGCTAGCTCAAAGTATTCGACTGCTTTCACATAGTCCCCCTTCACATTTTCATAATGGAATGCCAGACACTCCAAATGCCGGTAATCTGTCATGTCCTTTTCTTGGATTATTCCGGTATTGATGATATTAAGTAACTCGGAAGTAACATTTGCGCTCTCCGGATGAAAATTAACATTGTATTCTTTCGTAAAATCACTTAGTGACTCGAATAGTGGTTGTGCTAGTTCATTATATTCACTATCCATTCTTGATGGTGTATATTCTATGAAAAGTTTCAAAGTCAAGATTAGATAACTTACTTGTCATATAATCATTAAGACAACAAAAAACAAAACAATTTTTCTAGTCTTAGAGTTTGCGCGCTAATTGTTTGGCTAGTTTATCGAGTGTCTACGGTATTAATTACTTGTGACATGAGAGAACCGGACCTCGTTTTCAGCTACTCGGGAAAAGGTATCCTGGATAATAACCCGGTTTGGCTCAGTATAGCGGTTTGCAATGGCTAGAACCTTCGCAACCTGTCCAGAAATCACATATTCACTAGCCGGCGACCATGTCCATGTCGTATCCACCAAGCGCCCAGCCACTAAACGCCGGATTTCCGATTCCCTACCGGATTGCTTTAAGCTGTTTAATTCCAGGAGCAGGCCGAATAGGTCACCCGACAGTTTCGCAGATAGCCATTCACAGATACCCTGGTCCGCGGCATGGTATTTGGCCATAAGGTATAGGTCGTCTAGGGTAAGACATTCATCGAATGCTTCACTAAGTAACATGCGGGCATGATATGGGTCGGCGAGGATTTCACGGTTTGGGTCTGTATCCGCCGAATAGGGAATATATCCTAGCCTGGTAACAAGCGTATGTAAGTTCTTGGGATGTGTGTGACAATCCGCGCGCTCATATCCAAGTGTGATATGGAAATCCTTGAGTGGGAGACCGAGTTCCAACCTGAGCCGGTTACCAGCTGGATAACTACAAACGGCAAACCATACCTGTTCTTGTTTGAGACAACCCAACCCATATGAATATACGGATTCGGCGCCTATGGGTGATTGGTTAGTGGATAAACGCTGAATGATTAGGTCCAAGTTTAATGCACCGGCTTTCACTTCTGCTGATGTAAGGATAGTTACGTGGAATTGCGGAGCCCCACCGGAGTCCGTGGTATAGCTTGCCCGGGCACTTTCCGGGACTTGCTGGATAATGTCATTCGCGATGGAATCCACACGGCCACCTATTAGGTATAAGCAGCCTCTGGATTTAATAAATGGCATTTCGGATTATAAGCGCTTGGCTAGATACGTGTTTATGATGATTATAATATGTGGAGTAGCCTTAACCAGGAAAAATAAATAAGAGATAAAAAAGAGACAAAACGGTATGATAAGCCAGATTAAAACATATGATGCTTCACTGCATAGACAATTGAAATAATCACAGATGCAATGAGAGCAAGTGTCCAAAGAATAAGCATGAATTGGATGTTACCCAATCGGTCATTGACACGGATAAGCTGTCGAAGATTCATAAAGCCAATTGTCGTTGGAATAACCTCGTTATTTGGTATTCCTCTTACTTGAACGTCACGATGACAATCAATAAACTCCTGATGAATTTGGTAGTAGTGATAACCGAGTGAATCCGATTGTGGGTCAATATTGGTTCCTTGCTGGGTCTTCCAACGTCCGAGTTCGCCATCCATGCTAATTACATATTGGATTTGCTTAAGACCGTCCTTTACTGTAAAAAGCACTGGGGACTTTGCAATTTGGCTGTTATTTGATGTTGTAAGTAGTGGCTCCAGTTCATCGATAGGATACAGGGTATGGTTGGATTGCGACTTCCGTTGCTGGTTGTTGATGGATGTTGACATAGTTTATTATATGTAATTCTAATTCGCTGATAGTATATCTCCACACTGCATTAATTAAAATCAATTTTTCCGGTCATGATTAATAGGAAAATTGATTTTATTATAGAAACAAGCTAGAACCGGCAATTACTACTAAAAAACTGTAATCAATAACAATGCATCCATATCATCAAATTACGCGACCCACACGAAAGGAGCGCACATATGCATTCCGAGAGCAGGTAGAACGGGAATGGCAGGCTAAGTATCTCGAATTCATTCGGCCATACATGAAACATCCGTTGTTCAATTGGTATACCGTAGACACTCTATTATAAGCCCACCCTTCGGGTTGGGCTTCTAAGTGTCTAGGCACTGACGTTTCACTGGAATTAAGCCCACCCCTGGTGGGCTTATAATTCAGTGTGAACGGTACATTTTCCGGAAACCTTAATCTGAATCCACAATTCATTTATGACAACCCACAGTATCCATGGAAACTCGATCACGTGTTCCGGCGTCCGGATATTCCAATTGATTCCATCATCGAGCGTTATAGTCATCTAGGTGAAGAAGTATGGATTAATTTAATGAGTAGGGATGACATGACCATCGAATATATAGAAGCACATCCTGAGTATCCATGGCCATATTCACACTCTTGCGAATTAAAAAACTTAACTATTGAGTTTCTTAAGAAACATGAAGCAGTAGTTCAATGGTGGCATAACATTCATTTTAATAGGGAATACACTATAAAAGAGTTCATAACTGCATTCCCCAACAGGATAGATGAAGAAACCATACTACACTACACAGGGATGACTAGCGGGCAAGTGATTCTAGCAGATGACACACTCATCAATGCACTCAGTAATAGCCGAACATGTAAGAATATCCCCGGTATAGTAGACATGTATCCGGATGCTAAGTGGGATTGGACAGAGATTTCATTTAACCCGCATTTAACCATACCATTTATTAAAAAGTATCGCGCGAAGCTGGATTGGGGATATTTGACATCAGTCATTGACAAGAAGGTAATTAATGCCAATCCCTGCCTACCATGGGATTTTATCAATTTCATTATAGGAATGATATTACCCGTTCTAGTTACTAGAGCATGTAACTGAATATACTGACGATATCTGCTTTGGTAAGCATCCTGAGCTTAGATTCCGCGATTTGGCAAATGATAAAATAATAAAATGGAATATTAATTCCATAACATGGAACAAATTTGAGGGTGAACGCCGCTATTTCTTTGAGCAGCGATTCAGGGAGTATCTAGCCGCATACCTGATTCAGCAGCACTATAACCTCGTTTCCAGTGCTCCAGTTTATTCGATATGTCGTAAACGCATTTTATTGGACTATGAACGCGAATTTTGCCAATTCTCATAAAAAAAACACATACAAAAAATAATAATTGATTTTTTTTTTATCAACTATTTAGTTATTCACCAACATAACAGTTTAAAAACTATGCTCAATTCACCAAAACCATTTAATCCAAACATGGAATTATTCATCAAGTATCCGTCTATTGACACTGACACCAATCCCAAGGCATCCAAGAACACCACAAGTGAGACATGGAAAGTAACCGAAAAGGTTCACGGGGCCAATATCGGAATCTATCTAGACTTCTGCAACATCGGTATGGAAGGCTGGATTCGGTTTGCCAAGCGGACCGGATTTCTCACAGAAGCCGACCAAAAGCAGTTTCCGGTCGACCCATGGCTAGAAGCTAATCGTGCCAATCTAGAACAAACTGCACGGAACGTGATCGGGCATCTAGCCGAGCCAATCCAACCAGGAGCCTACCTTGTCATCTTTGGCGAGTTTTACGGCGGATGGTTTCCTGCCAATCCAAGCGAGTGGAAGGGCTCAAAGAGCCTACCTGCCGAGCTGAAGATCCATTCCGCCCAACATGAAGGTGCACGCCCACGCCCAGTTCAGTGGGATGTGTATTACTCCACAACATACGAAATCGTCTGTTTCGACATGGTGGTTATCACACCTGGCCTGAAGCCGGTAAAGCCAGACGGAAGCCCGGTTTTGGCATCAGAGGTTATCCGCTACCAAAATTGGCTGCCTAACGAGTTTGTCCGCGCACAACCAATCCCCCATGTTCCCATCGTATTTACCGGCTCGTTGGATGAGTGTATTAAGTATGCCAATTCCGATGCCAAGTATGTGAATTCGCGTGTCCCTGAACTCCTTCACGGTCTTCCTGCACTCGCCCCTGGAACTAACATCATCGAAGGTGTTGTGGTCAGTCCGGCTACTGGTGCTCATTTCTCATACAAGATTAAGAACAAGGCATTCCAGGAGACAGTGAAGACCTCATATGTTCCCAAGAAGGATGGCACAGGGAAGCCAACGGGTCATCCGTTTCTGGCATATATCACACGGAATCGATGGAACGCTGTTCGGTCTAAGTATGGTGCTGTCGGAATTACTGAGCTTAAGGCGGCGTTTGTGGCTGATGCATTGGAGGATTACCGGAGTGAAAACCCGGAAACCCGGAGTGAAAACCCGGAAACCCGGAGTGAAAACCCGGAAACCCGGAGTGAAAACCCGGAAACCCGGAGTGAAAACCCGGAAACCCGGAGTGAAAACCCGGAAACCCGGAGTGAAAACCCGGAAACCCGGAGTGAAAACCCAGAAACCCGGAGTGAAAACCCGGATTCCAAGTCTGTTGACGTGACATCCTCGTATATTACAGGGGCGCTCGACCAGTTCTACGCTGGGCTTGGTGAGTTGGATTCATCTATCATTCAGTGAATCAGGGTCTAGCCATTCTCAGCGACCAGTTAACTTTATTTTATTTATTTTTGTTTAGTAGGTTATTGGTCTAGAAGGCAGGAATCCCAGTAATAGCCCTACCAATAATTAACCCATGTATATCATGTGTGCCTTCATATGTATTCACAGCTTCCAAATTCAACATATGGCGGATAACATGATACTCATCCGATATTCCATTCCCACCCAATAAATCACGGCATATACGGGCAGTATCCAGCGCCACCTGACAATTATT
>Ga0194133_10004326_pt1 | contig 19161 bp, 11 predicted proteins | sample TA2KigOf40mmetaG_FD_155448 | JGI IMG/M metagenome (GOLD analysis project Ga0194133, IMG submission 155448) | Freshwater microbial communities from Lake Tanganyika, Tanzania - TA2015055 Kigoma Offshore 40m | ecosystem: Environmental > Aquatic > Freshwater > Lake | place: Tanzania: Lake... | reverse complement strand
GTCCTCACTAATACAGCAATATTATGAGAACACGTTGATTTTGAACACGTTGAATCCAAACTAGTCCATCAGAACTCGTCAAACAACCCTAACCTAACCCCGTTTGATGAGTTCCTAGTTCAATGAGCTCCTAGTTTAGATTCGAGTTAGTCCCTTTGACAAGTTAGGATCAACGATTTAGGATTTGACATGTTTGGATTCGACGGCTTCTTGTATTCCCTAATACAGCAGCTGACCACACCCTCTCTATATTTACCAACTTTCTGCCTTCACCCCATCCTTGTCACCAGCTGTTGATAATTTATCTTAAAGACAAATATACACAAAGTCAAGGCACAGGATTTGTTCTCCAAAAAATAGATTAATACTGGCCTTATCTGCCTCCTCTATCATCATGATACATTAATCGAATACAGCGGATCTTCAATCTCAAAATATTAATCTGATCAAAGGAGAAAAATCAGATTTCTCTAATACAATCAACTCACCATGAACAAACAGTCCAATTAGGTTTCAGTTTTGGTCAGAGATGGGTATAACTACGTTGCCCAGTCCGGTTTGGTCCATCCGGACTAATTTTTAACTCGAGCTATAAAAAGAATTGACCTATTTATTACCCAGATATTTACCCATACCTGACCTGCAGACCTGATGTTGACCCAATTCAGGTTTAGCAAATAGAATTTGATTACATGCAGCAGGTGACAGAGCACTTAATTTTTAAATTACATCAGGTAAGGAGCAAATGACGTAAAAAACACAATAATTAATGTAATCAAAACAAACAAATTGCGTTTTCTTCCTGAGTCTTGACTTTCCTGCAATTTCGGCAAGAATTTGCTGAAACGATAGTTAGGCCTTTGGGTTTTAATTTTATACTGATCCGACCTGGAGCGACCTGAGTCAAATTTTAAATGTCCTGACCAGGCCCGGATCATGTTTACAATTGCCCAGCCCATCCTGACCCAATAAAATTGTAGCCTGACTGATCCCTAATTTTGGTTTCTCAGGCCTATCAGGTTTGACCATCAGAGGCCATTTTTAAGAAATGGTCAGGACCAATATTTTTTCTTTTTACCAAAACTGATCAGTTTTTTAAAAAATGTGGTTAAACTATAGCTGCTTTTTTAGGTAACATCATATAGAAATGAATGATGTTGAGTTGTTTTTTCCACTGACAAAAAATCCTATCTTAACTTTATGGATAAAATCTTGAAATCCTTTTAAGCTTATCACTTTTGTTTTTTTTCAAAACACTTATGGACAAAATCCCAGATTGAAACTCTGAGAAATAACTTCAAAAGATCAAAGATTTTTCTTAAGCTTTGAAAATTATATGCAAATTTTTCTGTTTTCTTCTTTACAGCATCAAGATTGAAGAAGTTTTAGAAATGCATTGGAGATTCTTGGAAGATCTTTACTATATAGGCTTTAATAACAATTTCAAGATTGATCCTTTGTTATTGAGCCATAATATATCCCTTTCTGACCATGGACAAAAACAAACATCATTCAGAAAATAGAGACCATATATAATTGTGTTACCAATACAAATTGTCATATTTATGTTTAAGGACAAAAACTATTGAGCACAGCAGCAACCCTTTTAAAACTTGTGAGTAAAAGAGACTACCCAACCGGAAAATTGGCTCACCATTTTCCCAAAAATTACACAATTGTTATTTTTTTTAAATATGTTGTCAAATGTTAAATATTGAGGTGGGATTTTTTCGTGCATTTGAAAATTACACCTGAAAACCGTACTGTTGTTGCAAAATTTTGCCAAAAAATCCTACCATTTTAGCAATCTCCTTTTTTTATTCCAATATTGCATGAAACACGGTTTTTTTCTGTTTGGGTAACCTCTCATGCAAAAATACCATCAAGGATGCTGCTCGTAAAGTAATAACACACAACTGCCCATTGAAATTTCCTTAACAGAGAAACACAATTTGCAACAAAGCAGTGGGTAGTTTTTTAATTATGCAGGGCTCACACTCTGTCCTTGTAAATTATTTACATCTACCTCACCCGAGACAATAGGACCAACCGTTATCCTTGCTCATCACTTTCTGCTGTCTCTTTTACTTAAGCTTTTGATTTACCCATAATAAGGTAGACAATATACGTAAAAAATTTGACAATTATAATAACAATCTTGTGCAGTATAGACTCGTCCGATGTAAATGCAGGATCAAAACCTTTATAAGAGTCCTGCCATGGAAGTTTATGGTCATTGCAGATTACTATTACCCTGACTGAGCATGCCTTGTTGATTTTTTATTGCAATCCCGGGTTGAAAAATTGCTGGCATGGGCTGCTGGGGATTGAACCGACAACCCTTTAGATCTTTGTTCTCAGTCAGGTGATTATGACCTCTCAGCCACAGCCACGTGTATTGATTTTTCCAACTTCCCCTCACTCGCTTTGCTCGGTTGTGGAGGATAATCTTGAGCAGTATTGAATCAACTGATTGATTGATTGATTGACAGCTTATAGTCCATTGAGGGACCGATTCTTTGAGTGCTGCGAAGCATTAGACTTCCCAACAATTCCCTACACTCATCTGAACTATCCCAGGTTAAATTTTTGGGTATTTTCTGATGCAATTATTTCGTGTTTTCAAAAATCAAATCAGATTTTTTGTTCATGTGATCTGCACAACCGTCAATCCTGACTGAGATAATCATCATGTTAGATGATCATTTTAACACAAATCCCTATGTCAAATATTTGCCCTGACTGGGGATTGAGCCTCTGTCTTCCAGTCCTCAGCCAGTTGTCATAGCCATGAGCCACAACGACCCCTTGATGTTGATGTGCAACCAACACCATTATAAGAGTCCCGCCAAAGATGTCTAGGGTCACTGCAGATCATTATTTCCCTGAATTTTTTGCAATTAGAGGTTGAAAAACTGCCGGCATGGGCGAGGATTGAACCGACCATATTAGATCTCCGTTCTCAGTCATGTGTCTACGAACTCTCGGATTTGACCGGTCCTCAGATTTTTACAAAACAGGCTTGATATTTCAGATCAATTCTTTCTCAAACAAAAGTCAAACTTCTAAATGCAGCCATTAAAAAGTTTTCACAATATATTGTGTGGAAAAATGTAGAAACTTTTTTTTATGCAGAGTTGAATATAGCAATTTGACTAAACTTCAATATATATATATATATATATTATAATACAGGTATATTGAGTCCTACTAACATTTCCAATTACTTTTTTTGGTGTTGGTGTTCTTGAAAAGCCTTTATTTTTCCACCAATATTGGTAAACGCCTCTATATGTTAAGTTACATTTCATTTCCATTGCAAGAATTAAAGAGTATTTGAGAATGGATAGATCCATAAGGTGTATAAAAAAAAAGGAAAAAGTTGTAGTCGCACTTTTATTGTCATTCTCTTCACTTTTAGAAAGATTATATTGAAAAAAAAGCTTTCATCATTTGATCTGATCAAATCAAGTATTGCTCAACGATGTGCAATAATCAACACTTAGTGAAAAATAGAAATGCTTTGTGGACACTTTGTCAAGATAATGGTCAATTCAGTCCCTTAAAAACAGATTTCAGATGATTCAGAAAGACTTTCCAACCACAAAAGAATGCTTGTATTTTTTTGTTACACAACATTACATTTTTTTTATAAATTGTACATTAAGTCTGATGATTAAAATGAAAACCTTTTTATCTGTATTTAATGATTTCAATTAAGTAATTATGTGTCATTAAAGTAGCCTTGCATGCAACCTGCCTGGAAAAGATGCTTATGAAAGTTCACCCGTCGTATATATAGAGAGCGAAAGAGTGGTAAAAATTGATTTTAGGTTTCTGTATAGGTTTACCAACAGCTGACCCCACCTGCGCTACAAGGATTCAGCTGTTGCTAAACCCAAAATTACTACTGTGCAAATCTTTCCTGCCTCGTAGGCAGGGAGGCCCAGTCTATGTATGCAATGTCTGTGACTCATATACATAGAAAGTTCCTGGGGTCGCCGTGGCCTAATGGTTATGGCATCTGACTGAGGACAGAGAGACTGGAGTTCAATCCTCAGTTGGGGCAAATCTTTGACCCCAGGATTTGTCTTTAAATAATTATCTAACATGATATTTACCTCAGTCACGATGGATGATGGTGCAGATCAGACGAACAAATCAACCTGATTTAATTATTAAAAACACAAAATAATTCCATCAGAAAATACCATTCCCAAAATGTAACCTAGGATAGTTCAGATAACTGCAAGGCACAATAATAGTGTAGGGAATTTTTGTAAAGTCTAATACTTCGGTATTTGAAGAATCAGTTCCTCAACCAACTATATGCTATCAATCAGACTTTATGTTAGCTATGTTGATTATTTTTTTTAAATATTTTTAAGTACAATTGCAACACTGACATCATTGTTAAGGCACACTAGGTGGGTTTTTTTGGGTGGTAGATACCTGGGCGGGGGTCGAACCCAGGTTGCTGGGGTAGAAATCCAGCTCCTTACCACTTTGCCACCCTGACTCCCTTCATGTAATATGTATAAAAGACATGCTACATCACAGCTTTTGTTCGCAATTCTACGTGGTATATTTGTGACGCTTTCCCGTTATAGCAAAGGCAGGAAAATTGGGGGTGGTGAGGCTAAGCAGCACTAAGACATCTCATTGTCAATAAAAATAATAATATAGTACGGCTTAAACTTAGCCAATGTAGATGCGGGATAAATGTCTTAGTAAGAGTCTCGCCATGACCCATTGATGTCTGTGTCAGATCATTATTTTCTTGATTGAGGGTGCCTTGTTGATTTTTTTTTGAAAAATTGCTGGTATGGCTGGGGACTGAAACCGATACTTCAGATATAAGTTCTAAGTCATGTGCCTACAACCGTTCGGCCATGACAGCAATGTGTTTGGTGTTTGGAAGTGGCTGGGTTAAGTTAGATTGTGGCTGGTAAATGGTGGGAAAGGGCTGCAAGTAAAAGTACTATGAAGACCCCTCTTATAACTTACTTTCAGTGGATTTTCAATGATATTGGTTTTATGTCAGCAATCTAATTGTAAAAAAATCCTCCAAATATATCCATTCATTTAAAATCAATAAGACTGAATTGGTTGATGGTTCTTTACAGCTAACAGAGACATTTAAAGTTAAGTTAGCAAATGTCCAAACTAACATCTACCATCACACTCAATCATGCAAATGCTTTAACAGGTCCTTTGAGGGTGTGGGGAATGCAATAGGGTGTATTTTAACTTATGACGGTGAGGATAAGGTGAATTTACATGAAAGAAAGGTAATAGAAGGGGTAATTCCAGTTGAGTGCAAGAGTTTGAACAAAAGAGTAAGTATTTAGGTGGGTTTTGCAGACAGCAGGGATTGCCAGGAAATACCACATTAGTGGCATGTGGGGTCAGTAAATTAAGGGTGAATTAAGAATAGGGTGCATATAAGTATCTGTAGGGAAAACGTCATTTTGCCTACTGCCATTTTGACTACTGTCCTTTCACCTACGATGGTTTGCCTACTACAACGATTCTCCTAAAGCCATTTTGCGTACGTCAATTTGCCTACACCATTTCACCTACTAACTAAGAAGTAATGAGTTCATAGTTCGTAGTTGCAGTTAGGTTAGGTTAGTTTACTTTTGGCTATGTTAGGTTAAGTTAGGTGAGGTAGTAGTAATAGTAGGTGAATCAACGTAATAGGCGAAACGACAGTAAGCGAAACGGCGTGGGCGAATGGACGTAGTAGGCAAATTGCCGTAGGCAAAATAACAGTAGTCAAAACATCTGGTATATGAAACAACATGGTATTGTAAGTGCATGCTAGTCGCCAAGGCATCAGGTGTGATTGGTGTTCTTGAAGCAATCGGTTAAATGAAAGTGTAGGATTGGTGATGAGAGTTCTGGAGTGTTTAGATCAGTGATGTGTGTTAGTGTGCGTGGGTAGCTTTTTGGTACAGGGGTATATGATCACAAGGAAACATGGGAAATGCAATAGGTTGTGTAGGGATGTTTTAAGGAGAAGTGCCTCAAAAGAAATGTGTGGGATTCTGATTCAGCCTGAGAGTACTGGGTCGGCAGGTTAAGTGGTGAATGTGGTACTGTGGCTGAGTTTAGGGCTGCATACGTACTTGCAAACTGTTTTTTAAATGTACCCCTTGGGAGTCTATCTTGTTAAAGGCACACAGGTGGTCTTTGGTCTTTTTTCTATGGTCTATCTGGGCAGAAGTCAAAGCCGAGTTGCCGGGATAGAATTCCGGCTTCAAACCGTTTGGCCATCCTGACACAGTAACCACTTTTTTAGTAGGTTAAGGTCAGCACACCAATTTAATGCGCATTTTGGGCCTTTTCTTTGCTGGGGTAAATAATAATAATAATAGTCTTGTGCAGCATAGACTCAGGCTGCATGACCAACACCTTTATAAGAATCCCGCCATAGAAGTTTATGATCACTGCAGATTACTGTTAACCTGATTGAGCGTACCTTGTTGATTTTTTATTGCAATCTGGGGTTGAAAAATTGCTGGCATGGGTGGGCGGGGATTGAACACACAACCTTAGATCTTATTTCTCAGTCTGGTGCCTATGACCTCTCAGCCAACTTATTGTTATTTTTGTATGGCTTGGGGTCTAAAGTCGGATGCTACTATAGTATATAACTACTTTTTGAATGATAATCATAACAAATCATCAACAGCCTATTTTGTTGGGAAGATAAATGACATTTACAATATAAAAAAACAAACTTCTATTTCTGTTCTGTTATGATTACAACAAAACAATCATCAACATGTCTAATACCATCTTTATCATTTATCAATTTCAGATTTTTATCTTTTCTTGAATAAGCATATCATCTTAATAAAGGTTTAAGAACATTCTTATTGTCAACAGCTTGAAGAACTCTTTTCAAAGCCTGTCTGTGTGCTTCAAGTTCAGACTAATTAGGGTTGGTTGGGATGAATGAAAAGAAGATGATGCTATTTGCAACATATGTGAAAAGATGATGAAAAATAGGATATGTTTTGAAATCTCAAAGGAAAATCTGAGATATAGAATTAAGGCAGAGTTTCAAGAAAACCTCAAAAAGACTTTGAGCTGGTTGAAATGCATAAAAGAGGGTTTTTCCCAACATATCTTGGCTTGGTTTGTGCTAATTTGCAGATGCAAATCCATAAGTATAAATTGCATAAAAGATGAATCAAAGTTTTGTTGTTGGTGCAGAGGATGTCATCTGGATAGAGGTACATTTGAGGCGGATATGGATGAGGATTGTGTCTATTTTCTTACTTGGACTTCCTCAAACACAAAAAAAGTCAAAATACCAAAAGAAATTTCAAGAAAAGGATCTTTTCCTGAATATTTTTAACATTACACCTATAAAAGCCTTAAAGTAATGTGAAAATGTAACGCAGTAAACATAATGCCGTGATGACGCATCAACTTACGTCATCAACATCTCCCACAATTTTAAAGCTAGGGAAAAGTTTAAAAAATAACATTTTATGTTAATTGTTTAAATAATAAATGTTATTTTATAAATTTTTCTATATTTTTGTCTAAAACTTGAGATATTTGAAGAGAAAAATTGAAATGAAATGTTTTTAAACATAATAGTGTTAGTCAAAAAAAATTGTCATCAACTTCAGTAATTAAACTATCCAATAAAATAAGAATTTCAATTTGTCATCGGTTAAAAAAGGTTTGTTTTAGCCTTACTGGCGTGGTCGATGATCCCTCTTGTCCATTTAAATTTTACTCTGCTTAAACACTGGAGTCTATTCAAAAGAGAGTGCCGTCCCACTTTTAATCTGGATGTATCCATCACTGCCATCACCCCCAGATTTCTGTCATTTTCATATCCTGCATTCTTAATTTGTTGTACAATTGGAGGATCCTTCTCTAGGAGACATAATGATGTCGCTAATTTTGCATTTTAGTAGTTAATCCACTGACTTTGGACTGCTCTATCAAAATTTTTTGAGAGTTCTGCCTTTGGGATTCTCCTCTTGCAGTCTCCAACCGATATTCTGAGAGCCGTAAAATGTAGGAAGTTGATCATCCCCTATTGCCTGCTGGTGGTTATCTCATCGAGCCAGATCTGATATTTTAAGAAAAAATATTGCAGCATACCATGAGGATTGACAGAAAACCCAATAGTTATGAAACTAACTAGAAGTAGTCATTTTGAAGTTTTCATATAATAATTGAGTAGACAGGACTTTTTTTGCTACGAAAAATGCCAAACACACAAGCTAGCATGCTTGCTTGAGGCGCCTGCATCCATTCTCGCTTACATGCACAGCCAAGCCTAGCCTAAGAAAAAGAAACTCTCATTTCCCAGCTCCTAGGCAAAATTCAAAAATCTGGTTCGCAACTTTTTTGCTTTTAACATGAGGAGTCTTTCTGCAAAATTTCACCCCTGTAGCTTCAAAAATGAGGGTGCCTTTTGAATTGACGGACTGACAGAAAATTTGAAAAATTCTGATCCACTCATGTTATTTGCATAGGTTAATAAAAAGCTATACTTGCACTCTCTTCGCTAGTGCGGACTAACAAATCTTTAGCTGATTTTTGGTAGAATCCATATTTCTTACATTTTTCATTGTACGTAAGATATAATATCTCATTACATCGATTGGAAATTTTCCTTTCATTATGTAATCAGATGTATTTAAATCAGTAACTATGAATCGCCATACGGATAAAAACATATAAATGAGTTTGGTTGTTATCAATAAACAGGTCAATATCTCAAAGTCTTTTAATTTTAAAAGAACATTGTGTGCCATTGCAGATTTCTTTTAGAGGACTATCAAGAGTACTTACATTAAAAAGTCTTGAAAGTCATTTATTAAAGAAATGGATGATTAAAAGGGGTCGCTGTGGCTGAGAGGTCATAGGCACCCGACTAAGAACAAAGATCTAAGGTTGTCGGTTCAATCCCCGGCTGCCCATGCCAGCAATTTTTTAACCCCAGATTGCAAAAAAATCAACTAGGCACCCTCCATCGAGCTAATAGTAATCTGCAGTGGCCATAGACTTCTATGGCAGGACTCTTACAACGCTCATTAACATCGGATGAATTTATACTGCAGGCCTCGAATAAGTTGCTCTTGAATTTTTCTCATTCATGTGATTGTTGGAATTTGACAATCACCTCTGTTCTTTTGTTTTATAGTAATCTTTTGACCTGAATAAGATCCTTCCTTTGTCTGAAAAACTATTTTCATGTTGCAAACTCTAAGAAAGGCTTTTTTGAGATAACTTCAACGAACCATGACAAATCCCTAAAGAAAATAGTAGGATCAAAGAATGTTTAACTGATTTGATGTTGATGTTTTTCAAAATTTGATTCTAAAGTCTGACACTGAATTGCAATCTTGTTTTCTTTTGCTTCAGGGGGTGAAAAGAATGTTTTCATTTCACAAAAATGTTCATGTTACCTTTTTGGATTCAGAATTGCAAAAAAATCAATTGTTAGATCGATTTACTGACAGAGAAAAAGTACTTACCTAAATAATTCAAGTTTCTTTGAATGAACTTGCATCAAATAAAAAAAGATCATGAATTATAAACTTATATTTTTATAATTTTAGATTTGGGGAAGCTGTGACCTGAGATCCAAGGTTATCGGTTCAATCTATAGCCATGGCAGCGAGTTTTCAACCCCAGATTGCGTAAATATCAACAAGGCACCTTATGTCTGGGTGTTGATAATCTGCGGTGACGAAAGATACAATTATGTCTTAGGCATGACTGTTACAAAAATGTTGGTCTCGCATTTACATAGGATAAGTCGGTACTTTGAGAGTTCAGCTACCTACTAGTTCGCCTATCCCTAGTTCTCCTGCCTACTTGTTTGCTTTCCTACTGCATAGGATTACGCGTTTGCCTACCTGACTAATTTGCCTACCCTACCCCTAATTCATCTACTTCTACTTCCCCTACCCACTACGTAAGATTACTAGTTTGCATACCTTCCAGGCTGTGGTCCAGAAGGAAGACCCAGATGAAGAGGCCCACATGGTTAGGCCAGGATGATAAGCCCCACAGGGTTAAGCCCAGAAGGTTAGGTTATCAATAAAAATTTTTGGTTCATCTTATCTAACCTTCCGGGATCAAGCCTAACCTGGAAAATTAGAAGGTAGGTGAACAAGTGGGTTTGCTAACTAGTCAGGTAGGCAAACTAGTAATTTTATGTAATGGGTAAGTGAACTTAGCCTAGGTGAACTATGGGTAGGCGAACTTGTATGTAGTTGGACTCTCCAAGTATTGGATGAGTCCATACTGTACTAGATTACTGATTTAATATTATTAAGTTGGAAAATTGGTAGGTAGGTGAACTAGTGGGTTGGCTAACAAGTCAGGTAAGCAAACTAGTAATTTTATGTAGTGGGTAGGCAAACTTGTAGGTAAGCAAACTAAGCTTAGGCGAACTAGGGGTAGGTGAATTTGTACGTAAGCAAACTCTTCTAGTATCGGATGAGTCTATTCTGTACTAGATAATTGTTATTAATTGTAGTGAGTCAAGTGCTTCAAGAGGAGTGTGAGCGGAGGCGGAAATACACGGATGAGTGTGATAAGCAGAAATCTCAGAGATGACCTTCCCAATCAAGAAAAGAATCAATACTGAACTGTTTATTGATAAGAACATAAAGCTTTATATACTCTTGGTAGATAAAGCTATGGTAGGATCAAGAAATATATCAAGAAAAATGGATCAAGTGAAAATAGCCGGACCTCTTGGAGAGAGGTTGACTTGAAACGGCTGCCTGTTTGGAATGACTTACTTTACGAGGAAGGAAAGGCAAACTATGGCAGCCTGTTTGAAAAGACTTTGAGCTTGTAAGAGCAAAAAATATTGTAACGTGTAAATGGATTAATTGAGCGTGGACTACAATAATAGCATTAAATTGTAAAATAATCTGTTATGGATTTGACTTGTGTTTTTGATTCAACTTATTGGCAAATTACAAAAATCTTTCCATATGGAACTTAAAAGATTTCAGCTTTAAGGCAATTAGTGGAAAAGTAGGTGTTTACATCATCATTAGAAAGCACAGAAAGGATATCCTGTTCATGTCATGTTTTGACAACCAATATGAAAAAGTGAAGTTAGAAGAAATGTAAAAACTTAAAGTTGTAAGGTTAATGAAAACTTTTTCATCCTTTCTATTCTGTTTATGACCTACAAATGACTTTGAAGCATTTTTACAGCAGCCATAAACACACTTTCTGATCAAACAGTCATGGAAAAAAGGTTTGAAATAATGACTTACTTCATTGCAAAAAAATATTGAAAGTTCCAGACAAACTTTCACTTATTGATTCAGCTACATCATAAAAATTTCATTTTGCCTATATTTAATGCAGAATTATAAAAAAGAAAAGTTCTAGGGTTCTTATTTTGATTTTTTTTCTGCCAAAAAGATTGAAAAAGGTATCTATCAAAAGAAAATTTGAAAATCATCCAATCATGTCTGGGATGGAAATGCACCAGATCGATTTAAAGAAATTAGTTTTGGGACTTTGACATCTGTCTGATTTGTTACATTTCATGTTTATTTTACAGACTGTGTGAAAAAGTTTCAAGTGTGCTTTAACCAAATATAATCAAAAGATGGTTTGAGTAGTTTTGCCATTTTATTGGAGACTTATGGGTTTTCTTATGTTTAATAACACCTCCTTACCTCACCAGAGCTGCAACCTTACCCTCAACCTGTACTCAGTCTGAAGCCCCAAAGGTTTGCCTTTTCACAGATGGATAAAGATCAAAGGGTATATTTGAACAGTGGTGACCATCTTGCCACTCTGTACCTCTTTGGCAGCTTGATCACCCTTTTGCTTTATACCTTAATTAATGACAACTTGTTTAGAATGGAGAGGCTAAGGTTTGACCCATGGGTTACTGGCTGGCCTGCAGTAAGTCAGTCCCACTAAACTATTTAGAGAAAGATGCCTTTTTTTCTTTACTAAATGATAATAATAATCTGATACAGTTTAGACTCGAACGGTCAGTACCCTTATGAGAGTTCTGCCATATCCGTATATTTATGTAGAGTAATCATGCGTGCAATGCAATCATGTAAACGGAATAGCAATGTCGCAGTATAATCACACATCCTTAACCTGCCTACTTATGAGATGACACCCTACTTAAAGAACTAAAAGACTTGGTGAAAATATGCTCATAACATTGGGCTAAAGTAAACTTACAAACTAAAACTTAAAACTACGGCCTAATTATCAACCACAATCTTTCGTTCATAAGAATAGTTTTTAAAAAGCTAGTTGACATCTAAAGGCGCACAAGCCTTTTTATCGACATGTGAGACAGGAGCACGGTGATCAAGTGCGCTTGGATATCAAACATGAATATAAGAGTTGCGTGATCACAAAAGTAAAACACGGTACCGAGATCCAAATGGTTCGATTATGGTTGCATCTATTAAGAATAAAGTTAAGAAAAATGACTCTATTAGAGATGTTTTGAAAGGTGATTAAATGGTTCAACTCTACCAACATCCAAAAATGTAAAATCTTTGCATTAAAAATGTCTGTTGCAGAACCTATTCATTATTGTCACTTGATGTTAGAATAAGATTAGCAATAATCCAGTATTCTTCACTCTCTTAGTTCTTTGTTTGATGCACTTGATATACAAAATCTGTCTTGAAACTATTTTTTCAACATCAAAATGTGTTACAAAGGAACAATTGGTTTCAAGCTCTAAATGATTGACAAGAAAGAAAAATTGCTGCATGTCAAGACCTCGTTTTGAAGACTTGGTTAGCTAGAAATATATTGGTCATGAAATGTGGGCCATTTTGAGACTTTCTTTTGGAATATTATGTGTACAATAAGAAACATAATTTTGTTCTTCTTTTGAAATAAAATCCAAAACTTAAGGATATTTTGACAGAAAATCCTTTAATCTTTTTCAAAATAATAATGCTCTGGCAATGTTGATGTGTGATTTTCACCTCTATAAGAGTAATTTAATGTCTACGGTAACTGTGGATTACTATATTGGCGTTACTGAGAGTGCCTTGTTGATTTTTTTGCAATCCAGGGTTGAAAAATTGCTTGCATGGCTGGACGTTGAACCCACATCCTTAGATCTTAGTTTTCAGTCAGGTTCCCATGACCGACTGGCCTCGGCAATGAATATTTTGATTGATTTTATAAAATAAAATTTGACTCTAAACCTCTAGTTCTTAATAAACATTGGCACAACATGTTGTTATAGCCCAGTGCCTATCCACCTCCTGGTTTCTGGGCTTTTTACTTAAAACAGGACAATCCAAGCAGACCCATTAAAATAATTTCAAGACACATTCACACCAGGTTTTTCAATCCCAAGCCTTTTGATATCAAGATAACATTTCTGCACAAGGTAAACTCGCTCCTCCAATCTGCAAGTGCCACAGGTTGATCACCCTCATTGGTGCCAACTCTGATCCGAGTCTCTCCCATGTAAACGGCTGCTATTATAAATAAACAGTACAGTTTGGATGTTTCCTTGATTGAGAAGGTCATCACTGGGTTTTTGACACACACACTCTCAACTCTACAGACAACAGCACCACTCTCGCTAAGGGTCTTGGCAATTCAGCTTTTAGTGTGTAATCAATCACAAACACTCTGCTTCCAAAGTCATTGAATAGAAATACCCATCTAAAATGTTACCAAGCTATTCTCACTGAATCTTACATGTCAGTTTAGATTGGATGATTTGCTTTCTCGACCATGTTTGGCGCAATTTTTGAAGTAAACATCAGTATTGATAAATTGTTTGATTTATTGGGACAATTTTATGGAAAAGGTACAGTTATTTTTTAATAAATATTGTTTCTTTTAAACAATTCTATAATGTTGAGGTGCGTACGACAGTTTTATTTTTGCCCATACAGTGCAACTCTTTTCCCATTGGGTTAAAATTCAAGATAACTTTTGTTTTGAAGTTTACATTATTCTTTCTTTCAAAAGAACATTTCACTCTGACATATTCTGTCATTTTAAGAAAAAACTCATTAACCCATTTCAATAAGTCTATTTCATATTCATGTAGATAGCTCAAACGTATTCTGGTACTTAGATTTAAGCTTACTATCCTTTAGCATTTTTAATCACGCAACCTTTCTATCCATGTTTGATCCCCGAGCGCTCCTGGTTAGCCCGCTCCTGTTGCACAAGTCCATAAAAAAGTTTGCGTGCCTTTTCATACCTCCTAGTTATTTCTTTTGTGCTTAGACGTAAGACACGCAGCTAGATAATTAGACCTAGTTTTAGATTTACCTAAAGTTTGATTAAAGTAAGAAGTAAAGTATATATTAAGTTTAAGATTAAGTTGATGTACCCACATTCTATGATTGAGTGCTTATGTGTTATAAATAAATAAGTACTAACCCAATAAAGTATTATGAACATTTGTCATCACACTGTCTGTTATTTCTATAAACGGGAGTCAGTTCACAGAAGAAGGTTAAGACGTTAGAGTAACGAGCGACATCTCTATTTTTATTATTATTGTTGTGGTTTATTGGCTCCTTCTTTTATAAATAAATTACAAACTTTTTAAGAGCCAGGTGATGTCATGATGACTAGACTTTACAAAACGTCAATAATAAAAGTTGTGTCAAAGAAATTTAAATTTCAGTCATCATGACATCGTCATTGTTGTCATCGTCGTTGCCTCACGTCCAGTCTCCAAAGTAGGTGTTTTTGAGTCTGACCCTAAGCCGGTCCTTGGTCATCGTGGTGTCGATCCAGTCCCAGTTTATTTTTGCCATGAACTTTAGCCTATTGCCTAGCTTTTGTTTTCCTATTTTGCCCTTTGAGTTATCAAAGAAGTTACCAATCAATGATTTTCTTCTCGTCATGTAGATGTTTTTATAATGTCATTATAGAGATAAAAAGGCTCTCTATTTGTTGTTATTTTGATCTCGTCTTAACGATTCTATGCGCGTCTCTCGTATGCGCTATCAGAGATAGTCTACATTCATACTTATAAATATGGTCTACATACATTTAGATTACAGAAAAACTGTAAACCTCCTTGACAACAGATTTATTTGTACCTGAATGACTTGATGCTAAGAAACATGCTTTCACAAGCACTTTGGCTTATGTCTCAGCTTGTAGGGCAACTCATACAATAAAAGCAAACAACAATCTTTTGTAATTTTGTTTATGTGACATGTTCTATGTCGATACAAACTATTGCATGAAATGGGAGAAAAAGTATTTTTCATACAAGAAAAAAGTTTGGGTGCAACAATCATCTGGGTAATTGATTTGTTTGCAATATCAAAATTGCTTTAATGTTTATCAATAATGTGATTGGTTTTTAAGGAATATTTGATGATGAGATTAAATGATAAAGTGTTTTTTGGACCGTTTATTGTAAAACCAATCTAGTTGGTATTTTTCTATTATTGTTCTCTGTATGACCAGCAAATGTTGGGGAATGGTGATCAGAACACAAATACTTTTTACCTGATTGTTAGATCAAATGTATAACCAAAAAAGGATTGACTTAGTTGATAGTGTTGAAAACTCAACCTGTATGTATTTTTGCTGTGGGTTGTGACCAAACCGATCCAAGCGCACTTTAGACCCGGAATAGGTAAAGTGTCACCTGGCTTTAACCCTGGTATTTTTGGCACTGACCCGAAGAAATCTTTTTTTGACCATTTGGCATTTTTTGCAAACATTTACTGACACGGATTGGACGGGTCTACTTTGTTTCGCCCAATCTAAGTTTGCCCAATCAAGTTCACCCAATCCAAGTTCGCCCAATGTAGTAGTTTGCCCAACGTAGAAGTTCGCCCAATTTCGTCTGGAGGCTGAGGTATTACTTTAGCTTGTAGATTGGCCGCTGCCATTAGATGTCGTATCACCTTTTGCTCTAGGAAGGGTTCTGCATTTTTCAACATACAAAAAATGCACATCAACTTAATTTTTATCAAATTATCACTGTGAAAGAATTGAAACCATTGTCCAGGTTTGACCCATCCCATCTTTCTTCTTCTCAAACTTGGAGACATCTGTACTGTGCTTCTTGACAAGGAGTGTTTAGATGTAAGTTGGCCAGGCCAGACTTATGATCCATAGAAAAGTGGGCTATAAAAATTTGGCTTGCTGTAACTAAAATGAATTATTTCTGAGACAGCCTTTGTAAAAGATGGTAGATTCAAAAGGCTGTTTTTTCATAGCTAAATAAAAAAGTTAGTACCAGGAAAACTACATGAGAATCAATAAGTATTTTTATCATGTAGTTAGTAAAGTTGTTAACATTTTGTTTGAGAAAAAGGTACTCAACATCTGTGACAAAGCAGATTTCTTTGGAAAATGCTCTATAAAAGTGTGGAAAAAACCAAACTCAACTGGGTTTTTTCATCAAATAGGATGAAAACCCAAAGCATTACTATTTTTAAGTTACAAAATGTGTTATTAGTTAATGGATTATTATATATTTATCATAAGACATAATTGCTTAACTGAATTGATTATCTTGGTTCAAATTTATTGCAACTCAGTCAGGGAGTCTGGGTGATTATGTGGTTTCAACCCCCAATTCAATCACGGAAACCCAGGCTCGACTCCTGCCCGGGGTAAACTGCAAAACAGACTGTCAAAAAAAGTGTGCCTTTAATGAGCTAAAGATTTTTTTCTTATCTCTTTCTTAATTCTTGCGCATTCTAATTCTAAGTTCTTTTTACAAATGATTGCTTTTAAAGAGCGAAGAGTGAAAGCCATGGTGACAGCTGACAGAATGAATATTTCATTAGTGGTCATCTTTTTAATTGATAATTTTTACCTTGACGGGAGTCGAACCCGGGCCTCCTTGACAAATGGGTAACTTCACCATGAAAAGAGGTAAAATCTCAGCATGCTATTTTGTTGCTTCATCGTTTCTTTCGTAGCTTTTATTAACTTTGTCATTACAAATCACGGAATGCTATTTATATAAACAGGCGCCTTATATAGAATATCTTACGGAAAATCAAGATGAGGAGAAATAAGACCAAAGAGATGCTAAATGTTTATTCAAGGAAGAGGTGTGTTTATATAGATTAAATACAAACCAATGATTTTGGCGGTCTGGAAGTTCTGGCGGTCAAGCTTCGTATTAATATTTACTTTAGGGATGTGGCTTTTATTAGATGTATAATGAAAGGATAGTGACAGAAAAAAGGTGTCAATCAGCGAAAAGAGGTGGTATTAAAATAAGCATTAAGAAGGTCATTGAATTGATCGTAAAAATATTTCACTTAAAAATTTAACTTTTATTAAAGATGTGGTCATTTACAATCCTATAACCTGTATATTAAGTTCTAAAATTTTTTCAACTTTTCAGTTCTTGCAACAAATAGGACAAACTTTAAGGAAATCTTTATAAGCCCACCATTTGACTTAAGTAGAAGAATATTTTTTCCGCAAGAAAAAATATCTAACTGCCAGCTCGCAAAGATATAAGGCACAGCTTATTCAAATTAAAAGTCAGAGAAAAGTTTATAAAACAACATTTTTGAATTTTGAAAAAAAAATATTTTTTAAACTTTTCTCTAGCTCTAAAATTGTTGGAGCTATCAAAGACATATGTTGAAGGCTATTATTCATTATTTTAGCCGTTTCTGCCATTTTTTGCTGTTTTTTGCCATATTTTAAACAGCGCTGCTGGTTCATTCAGAGGCCAGAGCAGCCTTTTAATTACTCAACTTCCAAACTTATAAACATAAAATATTCACAATAAAATTCTCTTTCCAAAAATCTAAAAATATGCTTGATAGCATTTATGGTTTAAGAGTTGTTAGTAGCACATCACCTTGTCGAAATTACTGGAAAAAGATATGTAAAGTTATAGAAAAAAAATTCCTCTATCCAAAAACCTAAAAATATTCCATCTAGCACAAAAAAAGATGGAGGAGATGTATTTTAAAGTTAACACCTCTGAGCCCTACTGAGCCCAAATATGGACATCACAGACGGACAGACATCCACTAAAAACCGCTAGCCTAATGATTTTTCTAAACTCGCCGCTCGCTTCGCTTGCTGGCAGACAAATATCTTTCAAAATAGTTTTGTGTGTGTCTTTGGAGTTTCATTTTTTTTACTTTTTCCAGTCTGATGCAAAAGGGGATTCATTTTTCTTTATGAAACAGTTCATTCTTGAGGCCATAAAACTTGGGCAGCCGTCCAACCATTGTGAGTTGATCTTGGAAATCTCCAATTCATCTCCACCTTTGCTTCAGCTTCAAAAGGGAAGAAGACAAAGAGCAAAAAGTATTGGCAAAAGAGAAGTAGAATTTATCAGCTTTTGTGACTATAAGTACAACAAAAGTGTTTCTCCATGAACTTCAGACTTTAAAGCAAGTTGAATTGGAGATGTTTTGAAACTTTCAATATCTTCTTCTGTTGTTGTTATAGCCTCAAGTGATGCAACATTTGGAAAATCAAAAAAAAAAGGGAAAAAAGACCTTTTAAAATATACTGAACAGAAAAAGGCCTATTAGCCCCAAGAGTAATAATTCTGCCTTTTATTCTGTTTAAAATATAATAAAAGTGGAAAAAACCTTTTCCCTTCCTTCCTTCTTACTCTGCAAATTTTTAAATTCAGAATCGGCCAGAGTTATTCATTTGGAGAATTTTGAAAAAAAATGATTTAAGCTTAAAAATTCGATTCCCATGATAAATGAAATCACAGAGATGACAGAGAAAATCCTTTGAAAATCTATTGAGAGTCTCCAAGGGGTAAAACCTGTCATAAATTACAATATCTCTTAGAGTTTTAGAATAGTTTTCCTTTCAAATTTTAGTATCTTTTTAAAGTAAATTTATGTGGCGATCTGATACGCTTCATCAGATCCTTTTCGATTCCTCAACCCACTTTCATTACATTCCTTTGGGTTCTTCCAGAACCTTCTAATCTCCCTCATTCAACCCATTTCCCCAACATTTCTTTGGTTCTTCTTGAGCCTTCTAATTGACGCGTCTCTACCTGCCACTTGTTATTCCTCGTTCCACTTTCTAGTCTTTCTAGAAGATTCTTATTCAATTCAATTCAATTCATATCTTTTATTACGGATTCATTATCTTCAATTTAACAAATAAATAGAGACTTTACAAAAATCCGGTCCCCCAAACCCCTCCCCA
>Ga0194133_10004324_pt1 | contig 19170 bp, 15 predicted proteins | sample TA2KigOf40mmetaG_FD_155448 | JGI IMG/M metagenome (GOLD analysis project Ga0194133, IMG submission 155448) | Freshwater microbial communities from Lake Tanganyika, Tanzania - TA2015055 Kigoma Offshore 40m | ecosystem: Environmental > Aquatic > Freshwater > Lake | place: Tanzania: Lake... | reverse complement strand
TAATGTGTTTTCTAGAACGTGACACATTTTGCTATGTCCGTCTGGTTGAAGAAGTTGAACCTTTCCAAAAGGAATCAATACGTCCAGTATTTTAGATATTTTACAAGTGGCCTTCACAGTATTTACCCGTAAGATAATCCTAAAACGTTCTCCTTGTCCATTCCAATTACTCAAAAAGCTTTATTAGCAATCAAAGCTTTACTCTAAATTATTTTGATGGTCATTTTTTTAAAAATTGTTTGTTGGCATCACGAAACTTTGCCGATTACTTTTTTCTAAAGTGGCACTACACTTTTTAAAGCCACGATTAAATAATTGATAAACTTTTTCATTTACTAATCGATAAATGAGACTGAATTTTGCCGCTGAATCCCCGGATTTCGAAAAATCTTATTTTGAAACTGAAAATTTTTAACCGGGGAAAATACTTTTACAGGAATCCCACGTTTTGTGTAAAATTTTGTAGCAAAATGAAAATAATTAGCGTTAAGAACGTCAAAACCTGAGTTTTCAAAAAAAAAATCGATCCCTCAAGATGAAAGATTTGAAGAACGAGTGTGTTACGTACGTTAGAGCTAATAAATGCTTCATGCAAATTTTTATACGCGTTTGTTAACTTTCCTGTTTACCATAAATAACTTGAGATGGACGTGGAAGCTTATCTTAATAAAGATGAATTTTACCGAATGAAAAAGTATTTGTCGAGCATTGGGAGTTTACGTCGAACCTGAAGGCTGCAGTCGTCTGATAATAAAATACCCTATTTTTTCGGTGTATGAGAAGGGCACCCAGACGAGGGTAGTAACCTAAGCCAGAAAAAAACTTGGCATTTTTCATTTAAGTAAAAGTCGAGTGTCAGCTTTAGGTTAGGCAGATACCATTTGCATATAAAAAAAGGGTTGAGGGGGTTCCTATGCACCGGATGATACCGTAACCTGCACACAACCTTTCAAAGAGACAAAAAACGCCACCTATGCCCCACCAAGCAAAGAAAAATTACTGTGAAAAAAATATTATTTCCAGATAAAGCCGATGAATCAGGATGAAATACGACGTGAAAGTAAAAGCAATTGCAAGACAGTAAAAATCTTCAGTTTAGCGACATTTAGGAAATGTTACAACAAACAAAAAGTACTTTAACACAAGGGAAAAAGCATCAAGATGGTCTTCTAAGAGTAGTGAAACTCCATTCAATTTATCATTGCAAGATTTGTATTTGTCTTCAGTGGTGATTCTACTCATCATCGTCGCCAAAAGACTTCTTATTGCTAAAACTGTTATTTCCGGCATCTATTTTGAAGCCACCACCGCCACCGCCTCTTGGCCCTCCACGGCCACGTCCCCCTCCCCCTCGGGGACCACCACGACCTATAAAATTTCAAAATTGGTTATTTTGAATTATAATTTATTTCAAAGGAAATTTACCTCTTCCACCTCCTCTACCACCTTCTGGGCATTCTCTGGACATGTGACCCTCGCCATTACAATTGTAACAAGACACTTTTCTCTTTGATGGGCAATCGCGTGAGATGTGACCCTCCTCTTGACAGTTAAAGCACTTGTCGCCGCCACCCTTAGGACATTCGCGTGAAAAGTGTCCCTCCTCACCACATTTGTAACATTTTGAAGGGGTTCCTAAAAGCAGATTTTTGTTAATAAAAAGAAACAATGAGAAATAAAATTAAGTCAGGCACCTTGTCCACCGTGTTGACTGGCATTAGGGCATTCTCTAGAGAAGTGCCCCTCTTCACCACACTTAAAGCAGCCACCGCCTCCACTCGTGTTTCCGCCAAAGGATTGACGACCTCCTCCACGTCCACCTCTTCCACCACGATCATTTCCTAAAAAAGAAGCTATTAAAGATTTAGTGTTTAACAGAATCAATGAATAATTTTACCTCTGCCCCGTCCACCTCGGCCTCGACCACCTCGGAAATCGTTCGAGTTGTTAAAACTATTATTCTTGTTATTCTTAATCACCATTCCCTCATTATCATCATTGTCGACATCCATTTGCTCATCCTCTTTCTTTTTCTTGGGCTTCTTGACCACCTCCTCCTCCTCCTCCTCTTCATCTTCATCATCACTATCAGAATCGTCGGAGGCGGCTTTTTTGGCAGACTTGGGCGTGGATGATTTTTTCTTGGTATCTTCATCACTATCATCATCTGAATCATCCTCACTGCTCTCTTCTTTTTTAGGTGTGGCAACTTTTTTGACATCTTTTTTCGGAGGGGCTGGTTTCTCATCTTCACTTTCTTCGTCGCTATCCTCCTCGTCACTGCTCTCTGCTTTAGCTTTAGGTGCTTCCTTCTTAGCTGGCTTCTTTTGTTCCTCTTCACTCTCACTATCATCATCGCTGATCTCTTCTTTTTTAGCAGGGGTTGCCTTGGGAGCAGGTGTGGCTTTTTTAGCTTGGGGCTTCTTGACCTCCTCCTCTTCGTCACTGTCACTGTCTTCCTCGCTGCTCTCAACTTTTTTAGCAGGGGCAGCTTTAGGTGCAGGTGTTACCTTCTTAGCCTGGGGCTTCTTCCTTTCTTCTTCTTCACTGTCTTCCTCCTCACTGCTTGACTCTACCTTTTTAGCGACCCCATTCTTTTTGTTTCCATTTTGTGCAGGTTTGGACTTGGTCTCCTCTTCAGACTCTTCCTCACTACTGTCATCAGATGAGTCTTTTTTGGATTTGGCATGGCCATTCTGAGGCTTCCCGTTCTTTACAGCAGCCTTTGCCTTTCCATTGACAGCCTTAGGAGGCTCTTCGTCACTATCATCTTCAGATGAAGATTCTTTTTTAGCTTTCTTACTCGACGGTTCTGGTATCTTTCCACCCTTACGCTTCTGAGCAGATTGGGAAACCTTAAAAGATGAGGTTAAAAAAAAGTAGTTATTGCCAAACAAAACAAGCCACTCAACAAACAACTTACTTGGAAAAACTCTACCAACTCTGGAATTGTTTTCAACCCATCGGGAATCTTTGCAGACGTTAGATTCGCTGCATTAGAGAACTTCTTTGCAATCTTGGGGTTAACCTGTAAAAAGTTTTCATACAATTACAAGATTGTTAACTGGTATTCATTCGAAACAATAAAACCTTACCTGAGTCAAATAGTTAAAGACTAAAGTATTGAGAATCTCTGCACTAGCCATTTTGGCAAGCAAAAGTATACAAAATATAAAGTGCCAAGATGCTTAAAAGATTTAATTTGGATTTTTCAACAGCCGCCCAACTTGGATCAATGGATGCCAGAAGAGAAGTGAACTCTGATCTGTGAAACAAAACACAGCGGCGCTGCACGTGGTTTCTAGTTTGCTTCATAAACGTAAACAAAGTTGAGAGACACGCGGTTGCGCAGCTGAATATATATCGGCTGCAGCAAAAACTGCGTCGTAGTGAAGAGAAGAAGTGGACCGAGAAAAAGCTCCAGTCAATTGTCAAAGATATTTAAATTCACAAAGTTAATACGGCAAAATTACTACCCGAACCTACTAATTTGAGACAAAATAATATTTAGGAATCTTTTACTGAATGTTTCCGGTATAAATGGTAGAATTTTCAGCTCTAACAGGATAAGGATCGTTAACCCTTCGGATTCCGGGATAAATTTTTTTTAAAAACCGAAAGCTTGATCATCAAAACTAACATTTATTCAAATCTTCAAATAGGTGTGATAAGAGAAATGAATTTTTGAATTGGCTAATGAATGAAGGTCAACTTGAATGCAATCACAACTTTTAACTTATTGACCATTTAAACCATTCATGAAAATTTTTAGATGAAATCAGCTGAAAAAAAGCTCAACATTTCCAACCCTAAATACCACCGAAATATATCGAGGCAGATAAATGAGTCACAAAAAATTAATGAACGAGTGAATTTTTGCTCCTGTTTGTTACATTTGCATATTTGGAAGTGGTGCATTGGCACCTGCAGAAACTGCCGCACCTAGAAAAAAATTTACCCATTTTATCACATTGTGATAATTACCACTAGGTCATATTACCTGGTCCCAACAAAATTTGCCTTTGATGTTGTTTTTGAGCCTCGTCTATTCCCATTCTTTCAGTTTCTATCATCAGTGGCAAAAAAAGTATGGCTGATGATGAAAATACGACCCTGCAATGAAAAATGAATGGTGAGGGAGTTACTTTTAGTATGAGATTAAGCAATTGACGTACCATGAAATTGTTTTAGACATTGCAAATGAAAAGTTTGCCATGGACCATGCGTTTGAAACAATAGATTTGGCACCTTTGCGCAAAGAATCGGGAAACATTTCAGTCAAACCAACAAGGCGCTCGAGTAATGTCTCATCCTAGAAGAGAAACCAACAGAAATAAAAAATAGCAGAGAATTGACTTCTTAATAAATTTACCAAGTCATCATCATCGTCTTCACTGTCATCTTCCCCTTCATCATTACTGTCATCAAGCATTGGACGAGATGAGGTTGATATGTTTATGACTTTAAGAGGCTCTTCGACTGAATCAGGTATAATAATTTCTTCAATTATAGGATCTTCTACAGATAAAAAATTTCACCGTTTGAGAGCTTAGTAAAAAGTATGAAACACTGTGAGTGAAAATTGCCTGCAGTTTCATTTGATGCATCTGGAGGATTTGTGACATCGTTGGGAACTTCGATCTCAGCTCGGACAACCTCCTCAAACTCTTCTTCGTTAGAGGCTTCCAACTCAGCAATGACCTGAATGACCAGTATTTTTTTTAAATATTATAGGCTTACATCAACTTTTAGAGCAAGAAAGGAAGATCCCTTTTCTTCTCAAACATCTGTATATACTATATCTCGTAGCCAGACATCTTTAAATTTGACATTTTAGCAAAAAGAAGCTGAGATTATTCATGAAAAAGATAGAAAAATCCTACCAAAACATGAAATGAAAATTTCTGACCCGCGTTCATATGGCTTAAGAAAATCAATATTCTTTTATACGTAAAAATTACCTTGTCTGCTAGTTGTTCTTCGTTGTCCATTTCGGTATTATAAATTTGTGGTAAAACCCAGTAAAATAATTCCTATTATCTCGAATCTCCTTAAAACAAGAGTCAGAAATTTTTCTGTTTTTCGCTTTTTTCCTTGTTTGTTTTCATTTGTTTCTATGCACGGCATGGCAACCATAGTAACGAAGATGAACTTCTCATATTGATAAAGTAGATAATGATTAATGTGGCTATTATTAATGAATTAGAAATAAATTGACAAATTACATGTTTTAGATGATAAGCAAGTGCTTAAAGATTATATGATTGCTGAAAAAGTTAGTATAAAAGTATTTTTTTGTCATCGTGGCAACGTGGCAAAATTAGATTTGTTTTGTAAACAAAATATTCCATTTGTTTTCAAACTTCCTTTTCTGGTTTGACTTCCTACAAGAAAGAAGGTAAAATTGACAATTTACTTTTTTTTAAGTACCAATACTTGAATAAATCTACGTTGAGTTATTTGACGTTTTGTAAAATTGTGTTTACAGCTTTTCACTCATCATGGGTCGTATGCACGCACCTGGCAAGGGTATCTCCCAGTCAGCTCTGCCCTACCGCAGAACAGTCTCAACATGGTTGAAGCTCTCTGCAGATGAGGTTAAAGAGCAGATTTTCAAGCTCTCGAAGAAGGGGTTGACTCCATCACAAATCGGAGTTATACTCAGAGACAGTCATGGTGTGGCTCAGGTTCGCTTTGTAACTGGTAACAAGATTCTTCGTATCCTCAAGTCCAAGGGCCTTGCACCTGATCTACCTGAAGATATCTATTACTTGGTAGAAAATGTTTTTTCAACTTAAGTAAAACTATATCTAACTAAAATGCTTCCCTCAGATCAAGAAGGCTGTTGCCATTCGCAAGCATCTTGAGCGCAATCGCAAGGACAAGGATGCCAAATTCAGGCTCATTCTAATCGAGTCAAGGCAAGTTTATCATGCATAAATTGATGTTTTATCTAGGTCTTAAAGTTTAAGATTTAATTTATTATTCAGAATCCACCGTCTTGGTCGTTACTACAAAACTAGGGGAGTCCTCGCTCCAAACTGGAAGTATGAATCCAGCACTGCATCTGCACTCGTTTCGTAAAATCTGGAAATAGTTCTTATTTTCAAATAAACGGAGTGGAATACCGAGGAGAGATTTGGTTATCCTTAAACGGATTTGCTGGTCTCTTCCTTTTGGCAGGGATTGGCCGAGTACAATTGACCACCTTTGATGGAAAGGTGGGGGCAGAGCCTAAAGCTTGGCCTTTTGTACCATGGTTAAGTTGACTCCAAAGACAACTTTTCTAGCTCTTTTATTGTCTCGTCACATAAGTTTTCAAATGTGACCTCAACTTGTCTGCTTTTGAGAGATTATTACAACAATTAAAGATAACCTCTGCTCTGGGAACGAGTGGAGTCTAAAGGTTAGTGGTGAGAGATATAAAAAAAGAAGTCTGAATGGGTTGGCTAAAGCAGCCTTTATTCCTAACAACTCAACCATGGCGGGGTTACTCCACCGTTTTTCTGACCGCCACTCGCCAGAGGACTGCCATTTAACTCAGTCTTGAGGGATTATCAAGAGAAGGTAATTAATTAGACATGAATGCAGAAGGAGTTTTTTAGTGATCCTTTCCCTTGGGGAATCAAAAGTCCCACCTTAATCCAAATTAATAGCCCATACCATCGAAAACTTGCTTGCTTGTAAGGTTACCTAACATTTTAAAAGGCACACGAAAGAGACAAAAGTGGCCTTTTTTCCTCGTCTGGGTAGACCCATTTCAGTACTTATTACAAGACCAATAAAAGAGACTTTCAAAGGGTAACTCCTAACAGCATATAATTAAGGATACTCTGTTTTCATTAACAAACTAGGTTGATCTTCTATGGTCTTTGTGTGAAAGGTGCTGTACAACTCGTCACCCTGCTCTAATTATACCCACGCTCTTTCGTTTAGCTGTGCCGCAAACAAAAGCAATATTTCTATCTCTAAATATAATATGCAATGAAAAGATGGAAATATCATGTTTATTAAAAAATGATCCAGTATTTAGTTTTATTATTGCTAACCACTTTGTTCAGGTTCAACCATGTCATCATCAAGGTCATACATTTGTAGAAGCTCGCGCTTCTTACGCATGAGAAGTGACTGTTGTATATCCTTCTGAGATGGAATGGCCAGATGAGCGATAAACCTGAAGAGTATATTAAACTGTTTGATCACAGCGACCAACAAGCTTAAAGTCACTTACCTTCCTTCCTTTCCTTCTTTCATAGCTTTCTCCATTCTTTCTTCTTCGTCAAACTCCTCCATTGAGTGAACATCATCGTCAGCAACGAGGCCCTTTTCAGACCTCCATAAAGCAACAGCCTCTGCAAGAGACTCACGCTCGGCTGCAACTTCAAGGGGAACTAGTTGGCCATCATCATCATCACGATATCCATAATACTATATTTGAAACAAATGAAAGTTCCTGTCTCAAAGTAATGAAGACTCGGTCAAGTAAACCTCGACTGCTTACCTGAGCATCAATGTCCTTCATCAACTCAGCACGCGTCTTTTTAGACGAGTCAGGCAGGGCTGATTCAAAGAGTTCTCTCACACCTTAACAAAGATTGCAATAATTTCGGTCAAATGCCATTCATGTCTGCTTGAAAATATTACAAGTTTCAGGAAAAGTATTACCTGGGAGATCTTTAGCAGCTCCGAAATATTTGTAACCTCTACTACCAGGCACTTCCTTTCCTTCCCTGTCTAACATTCTTGACCTCCGTCTAAGATTTCTTCCTCCCTTTAAATATTTTTAGTTTGGTTTACAGAACCAATACGAAAACACTTTATTTCTCACCAGGTCTATTATTCGATTTTCCCAGTGCCGCTTTTCTCTTAATAGTTTGTTTATCTCATCATTAAGGTCTCGTATACGAAATTCTCCTAGACCAGCATTTTGAATTTGAGAAACCTTTTTTGATATCTCACGGATTATCTGGAAAATATTTCAAAGATTTTTTTTGATAGTTTTGGTCCATCTTTGGATGAAATTTTTTAATTCAAATAAGGAATAACTTCAGTGCGACCGAGAACTAAAAGCGTAGCGAGTATGTGTCCTACAGCCTAGACCTCCGAGTTGATCTTTGTGATGTGGATAGAAGTATACTATTCTTTGATAAAAAAAACTGACCTGAACTCTCCATTTTTCTGCTTCCTTAAGATTGTGACATTCAGTGGCAAGATAAGGCCGTCGATCCATATTTTTAGCTGTTCCATCTTCCTCCATTTTAGCCTATAACATAAAAAAATACTCACATAAAAAAGTTTTAACTCTTAGCAAAAGTTTGATGTACCTGCCGCCATCTTGCCAGCGCAGTCATCGCCTTTTCTGAATTTCTAGCCATCTTGTTTCAGATTTAAGAAGAATTCTAGGGTTAACCAAACAGTTTGGGCTAAAACATTCAAAACTATTATTTAAATAAGTCTAGTCTGTTTTCCTGGATGAGCTTCAAACACTTACCAAGAATACAGATGATCGATTCAACTATTATGTTGCAAATTTCTGTTTAAATTAGTTCTCTTTTCTGGTATCTTAAAAAGCTTCTTTTTTGAATTATTAATTTATGTGCAAACGTTTATCGACTCAAACTCTGAAATTTGAAAACAATAAAAATTCTCTAAAAGTAAACAAATAAAAATACAAACTACGAAATTTTCCGGCAGAAAATACACAATAGGTCCAAAAAACATACTCAGAGTGGACAATATTTTTGATCTGATAAGCTCCATTGCTATCTATGACTTCACAAGGTTTAAAATACATTTATTTACCTTGTTTCTAAGTTTTCATTTGGTTGATAAACGCTAACGCAAACAAAAACAAAACAAAAACAGTCGGCAATTTGTTAGAAATTAAGTATTTCTAAAAAATTATTAAGTGGATAGTTTAGTCATCTTAAAAGACCATCGAAAATGGCTGCAGGGCCTATTTCAGAGAGAAATCAAGGTAATTAATTTCTTGTTTGCTGTATCTTTAAAAAAATTCCAAATTTCTATTTGATAGATGCTACAATTTATGTTGGAGGCTTAGACGAAAAAGTAAATGAAAGTATACTTTGGGAACTGTTTGTTCAGGCTGGGCCAGTGGTAAACGTTCACATGCCTAAAGACAGAGTCACAGCACTCCATCAAGTAAGCTATTTTCTTGCTTTGTCGGTTATATTCTTAATTCAAATATTTTTTGTCCAATCAGGGATATGGGTTTACTGAATTCTTGTCAGAAGAGGATGCAGATTATGCGATAAAAATTATGAATATGATCAAACTATTTGGAAAGCCAATTAGGTGACTAAGTAAAATAGTTTCAAGAAATTACTCCCTGATATTTACATTTTTCATTTTTTAAAGAGTGAACAAAGCTTCTGCTCATCAAAAAAATCTTGACGTTGGAGCAAACGTTTTCATAGGAAATCTTGACTCTGAAGTTGATGAAAAGCTGCTCTATGATACTTTTTCGGCTTTTGGAGTAATTTTAACAACACCCAAAGTTAGAAAAATAGTTTTTATGTAATAAAAGCTGCAACTCCTCTAGATATCTGTAATTTCTTTAGATTCAGCGCGATCCAGAGTCTGGTAACTCAAAGGGATTTGCATTTATCAACTATGCAAGTTTTGAGGCTTCTGATGCTGCCATCGAAGCAATGAATGGCCAGGTAGAGAAATTTTATCTTTTAATCATGCATTTCAAATAAAAATGTTTGAATACTTTTTAGTATCTGTGCAACAGAGCCATTCAAGTTTCTTACGCATTCAAAAAAGATGCTAAGGGTGAAAGACACGGATCTGCTGCTGAAAGGTTATTGGCTGCCCAAAATCCACTATCGCAAGCTGACAGACCTCACCAGCTTTTTGCTGATGCACCTGCGCCAATGCCCATGTCTATGTCAGCAGTACCAGGGATGCAAATGCCACCTCCTCCTATTCCTGGCATGATGGCGGCCATGGGAATGCCACCCCCGCCAATGCCGCCCGTTCATATGGGCATCGGAATGCCTCCAGGCTCTGGGGGAATGCCAATGCCTCCAAGACCACCTCTACCACTCGGTCAACCAATGCCCCCGGGACAATTTCCTCCCATGCCACCTAATATGACAAGGCCTGGTATGGCACCTAACAATTGGATGCCTCCACCACCACCGGGTAGCTCAGCAGGGTTTCATGCCATTCCCCCTCCTCCACCTGGAAATAGTTGGCAAGGCACAGGATGGGTTCCTCCTCCTCCAAGGCCTCCAGCTCGACCGCCTATGCCTCCAGGACCGCCACCAAGCTAAATATATTCCCAAAGCAAAAAAAACTTTGTGGTTCTGTGTGAAAATAAAACATCTTTCATCTCTCTCTTTGATTTTGTGCACAAAGCCTTTGGGCAAGTGGGATACGAAGAGAACCAAATCGAAATTGTTAGAACTTATTTTTAACAAGCAGACAAAAACTTATCTGACCAATTTACTTGTTTGTTTAGTACTCAAAAAGCCATCCAAAAAATCAAAACTAGGGAAGGTTCCGTGATAACAAAATCAATAAAGCCGTTTTGTTTACATTTTTCTGTAAATTATTTCAATTAATAATGTTGAAAAAATAAAATTTGGTTGACGGACAGACTAAACGTTCGAACTTCAAATTAACTTACACTTATTTAATAGTTAGATTAAGTCTCCTACTACTTCAGGATGACATTAACTGACGATTATGCTCTTTTTGGAACCCCACTTGATCCAATCGACGAAGAAGAGGGATTAAGAAAAAAACCAATTCCCATTGAACAACAGGTAATTATAGTATACTAAAGAGAAAATAACTTTGATAAATTCCCTTTAAATTTGAAAAACATTCACCAAGGTGGTCACCGATGAAAATGGCAGACGAAGGTTTCATGGAGCCTTTACTGGTAAACCATCCCTTGTCAAACTTACAAAACACTTAAAACTTTATTGCAGGAATCACGTTTAACCATTCAAGCTCACAAATCAATGCTAATTAATGTCAACCTACTTAATTGTTTTTTCCATCCCAGGTGGTTTCTCTGCTGGATTTTACAATACCGTTGGAACAAAAGAAGGTTGGATACCAACAGATTTTATTTCATCAAGGTAAAGTTTAAACTCAAGATCGAAACTTTCCTTCTAAAGATGTCTTCCATTCAAAAAAATTCTTTAAACTTTCCAGGGCAACAAAGGCAAACAGTTTTAATCAGAAGCCAGAAGATTACATGGATGATGAAGACATGGGAGAATTTGGATTTGCACCTCAAAAGCTAAAGACTTCATCAAAGTTCCAAAGCGATTCAAGGAGTCAGAAAAAGCCGGCTGACGGTATTTTTATTAGATTTAGTCAATAAGTCGATTTCATATTTGTCTATGTTCCAATTTATGGAGTCAAAGCGACAGTTAGATAAAATATTTAACTTGAGTATATTTTTTTCAGAAAATGCGTTTTTGAGTAATGCTCTAATGGAGAACATTTTCAAAGCATCTAAAGAAACAGTTGGTTAGTTAGCTGAATTTTGTATTTGCATTAGCTGTCTCACTGATTTTTATATTCTTCTTAAAAGGTTATGAGTTGTTGACGAATATGGGTTGGAGACCAGGGAAAGGTATAGGGCCTCGTCTGACCAAGCTGGAGAGAAAACGGAAATTGGCCTCACATAATAAGACATACCATGGAAAGAGTGGTGAGGAAGCAGAGAAAGAAATAGATGAAGGAATCGAAATCACTGAAAAATATAAGGTGTGGAATTAAGTTTATTTCAATGTCAGATAAAAGCAAGCTTCAGTCAAATTTTCATAAAAAGATCTTTTAAGATACTTTTCTTAAATAAATTAAAATTTAGGACTTTTTGTTCGCTCCCGATGAGCTACCAATAGAAATTGCAAAACCAAAGGAAAATTTACACGGAATAGGTTACAAAGGATTGTCGAAAGTATCCGTCTTGAGCAATATAACTACTAGGTAATTTTTTGCAAACAAAAATAGATAATTTACTTTTGAATTGAGAGAGTATCCAACAGTCTTCTACTTAGATATTAGATTACAATTTTTGCCTGGGAATGTTTCAGATGTTTACTCATGAACTTAGCATAAGTTGAAATTGTTTTATTTTATTTAGCTCCGGCCATTTTAACTTATTTGACCTCGGACCTGAGCAAGGTTCAGCTGTGAAGCAAAATCGACCTAAACCTATGAAGATTAGAGGCCAAGCATTTGGAGTAGGAGCATATGAAAGAGACGATGAAGATATTTACGGGAAAGATGACATGTCAAATTACGACTTTTCCTTGCCAACACAAGATGTTAGCACATGAATTTTTAATATTCAAAAATTTTACATCCCTTTTTTCCACCAGACATTTCTTTCATCCTATGAAAATTTATTTTAGGAAGAAAGACGTTCTGAGTATCGTCAAAAGAGAGGAGGCCTCTCAAGATGGGATCCTGGTCCCTCAACAGACGTGATTGATGGATTCGAGCTTGACTTATCCGATGCTGCATCTGCGTTGCTAAAAAAATTTTACCCACCTCCAATCGTTCCAAAAGGCTGGCAGCCCAAACTAGGACGAAAATCAACCAGATTTGATATCGAAAAACCGACAACCACAAATCCAACTCCATCTCAGAGAAAAAACTTGGTCGAAGAGGAGGCTGAGGAGAGCAAGCCTTCGAAACCACCTATTCCGTCCATGACACAGGAGCAACTCCACATCATGTTGGCAAGCTCTGAATCACCTGATTCCGGTTTTAAGCCATTTGCATCAAATCCTGGTAATGTTCATTTTATTTTTTTTACTCTACCATAAATATTATTGAGTTGGAAATACTTCTAGACAAGCAATCAAGATATGAGAAATTTATGGTCTGCGTTAAAAATAACCGTGGTGATGCTCTTCACCTCTTACAACCCAAGCTAATGACTGATTGGGAGCGTGATCGCGAAAGGGTAGAGTTTGAGAGAGCAGCAATCCTTTACCAGCCCTTGAATTCAGCCATGTCCAAACGATTTGTTAGTGCAGGTTTAAGCCAGGTTAGTGATTTTCCAACAGCTCAAATTTGTTCCAATTTTTATGAAGATTTAATGATTTGAAATTTCACTTGAAAGGATGCTGATGTTGTAAAAAAAGAAGAAATTCCTGAAGATGATACAAAGAGGGCTGTAAACATGAAATTATTTGGTAAACTAACAAGGGAAAAAGTTGAATGGCACCCTTCGAAACTTTTATGTGTCAGGTACGCTTACCTTCATTATAAGTATTAAGATAGGATATAATTTGGACAATATTCTTTTGTATAAATGGCAAAAAATTCAATAATTAACACCGAGTTCCAACTTTCAGGTTCAATGTAAAGCAACCATACGCCACCGACTTAGTAGGAGTGCCTCCAAATCAAAAATCAAAGTTCGACATTTTTGGAAGACTCGAACAAGATGAGAAAAGGTATTTGGTATTTGGTATTTGGTATTGGAAGTTTGCATTTACTTGCAATTAATTTTACTGAGTACATTTCTTATTTTAGCTCTAAATCTGACAAAGTAGAAACTGACAAAGGAGGTGAAAAGTCCTTAGAGATAAAGGAGGAACCTGTTACTGGGTCTCCAGAAAGAAAGAATGAAAGCGACGAGGAAACAGAAAGACCTCCACTAGATCTTTTCAAATCAATTTTCGAAAATTCTGAATCTGAGGAAGATGAGGAAGAAGAACAACGTCAAGAGCAAGTAAAGGTTGAAGAAAATGTTGTTGCTCCACCAGTACCTGTTCAGAAAGTAGTAACTACTCCTAATCTTCCTAACAAAAAGATAGCCACCGGACTGTTTGCTAATATTGACTTTGATAAATTAAACCAACGCAAGTCACAGACTGTTCAGCAGCCTCACGTCGCTCTTCCGGGTAGAAAAATCAACGTTCCTCTTTTAATTTCACCGAGTTGAAGAATTTCTAATTTCTTATTTTATAATTTTAGATCCTAAACCCAGTATTCTAGAAAAGAAAGATGCATCTATTCAAGATCAAGGAAAGATTATTCATCCTCTTCAAACAGAAGTCGACCAAATAAATTTGGACTATGAATGGGTCGAGAAAGTCCAACCTCAAAAAAAGAAGAAGAAACGTGCCAAAAGTCCTCCAAGCTCGACAGATGATGAGAAATTATCTAAAAAGAGGTCTCGAAAACGTCGGTCAAGTTCCGGGGATGACGACGAGAGGTCAAAGAAGAAATCAAGCCAGAAGAAAAAAAAGAAGCAACGCTCCAGCGAAAGGTCAAGATCAGAAACCCCGAAGCGTTCAAAGTCTAAAAGCTCGAAGCACAAGAAGAAAATTAAATCCAAGAAAAGACATGATTCCGTTTCTTCGGATGGGTAGTTTTTTTAACTTTACTGTGATCAACTAAAATATCGATTGCTTTAATATAGCAAACATATTATTAAACATCTATTCATTTTTATTACTTGACTGATAATTAGAAGATTTGAAAGTCTGGGGATTGGAGGCATTTTTCAGCCTCTCAGTCAGACTAATAAGTATCTTAGTAACTCTCAAAAAGGTGCTCCTTTTACGTGTGAAACGTTTGAGAAAATTGAAGTAGTAAATTCGACCCATTGTCCTTGTTTGGAAACTAGCTTGACTGGCTACACTCCCTAAGAAGTCGCCAGGCTTAAAGGTACCACTATTCTTTTCAAAAATGACATCAAAAAATTTATTCTCATTGAAAAGTTTCCAGTTTTGATCTGGATTTGTCTATGTGCAGTGTTTGAAAAAATGATGAGGATTCTCCTCCAACACCAACATTGATGACCCTGAGGGGCCCTAGCGTACTCCTGTAATTGCAGATGGAGCAAAAAGGTTGTGTAGCCCAACCCATTATGGTTTGGGCTTAGATCAAACCCCTGGGGCAGGGTTAGTCACGTGGTGAAGTTGTAATTTGAAGTATTGCTATTAAAAAAAGATAAAAATTCAATCAGTTCAGTTTTGGCAGAAATGAGACAATGAAAAATTTAAGGTCCGATCCACGTGTCTGGTAACGTGCTTTAAATCTTTACTTTTGTTTACATTTTTGAAAATTCAGCTGTGCTGCGCCTACGTCTATTATTCCTTCAGGTTCAAGCCAGTTGATTCGATTATTTTCGATTTCGTTTATAGCAGTTCAGCGCATCTGCACCGCGCAGTCCGTGCACGGCCAGCCCCAGCTCCGAACTCGAGTTCGAATTTCATGACCGAATCTGAATACACACTACTACACTTGGTTTTACAGAAGAAGACGAATAAAAGAAACGAGGGGCAAAAGTGACGTTCAAGAAGAAGACCAAAAATTACTAAAATTGACAAGGTTAAAAAGAGTGACAGAAGAAAAAGCCCGAATTGTTAAAGAATAACCCAAAGAAGTTGTTGTTCAGGGGGAGTAACATGAAATATTCGTGTTTACATCTAATATATTAAATCTATTAGTGAAAGAGTTAAAATCAAATTTGCAAGGAGATCATATTTTAAAGAAATGCCATTGAAAAACTCTTGAGTACATTGTCTGTCTGAGGTATACATGTCAAATGTGTAAAATACATTTTATCAAAACTTATCCATTTTGTTTGATTTCACAGGAATAAGGCGGTGATGGAGCCCTCAGGTCGTCATCAGACAACTGTGTCACCATCAGTACGAAGGATCAGAACGTTAAAAAGAAGAAAGGAAAGTGAGAAAGAAAGCGCCAAACATCAGGTAAAAACATTTTATTGTACTTATTTTAGAAAAATGGATAATTCAGGCTTCCCAAATGCACCCTTGATTGCCTACAACTAAATTTATTTAGTTGCAATGTCTAAATATGACAGCCAAATAAATCTAGATTCAAATCTAGCTTAGAAGCAAGGTAAATTTAACAAGTGTTGAGGCATAAAATATTTTTTCTTAGAAGAAAAAGACACTTGGGAAATTTGACTTCACGATCGATCGTCAGAGTCTCTGAATGTCTCTCAATTTTAAAGAAACTTATTTGATGGGGTGGTCTCTTGATAAAATTATGTCCTACGATTTATTGACTCATCTGATGTCAATTTGGTAAAAATACGCTTTAGAGAGTCTTTGTGATGTACACTTATCTTTGTTAGACTTCAAACAAATACTCTATTGAAAATGAGACAAATTGAGCTATCAAGTCAAATAATTCTTCTCTTTCATCGTATTTGTCTTTTTTGCTTGGCAAAATTATGTTCACTAAAACAGAGCCTGACTTTTTTTTAATTTTTTACCTTTTTTGTTTCTGTGAACAAACACAAAAGAAAATTCTTGAAACAAAACTCTTATCAGCACCATCCATCCGGTGTAAAAGGCATTGCAGACTCAAATTTCATATTCTGCGGAGGTAAGCATGGCAAATTAAACGTAAAGGGAGACATTCATTTGGGTTGCACGATTTTGCAGATTAATCTTTGCAGGCCAATACTTTGCTTTTGTGAAAATTGCTTTTTTTCTTAAAAAAAAGATATTTTCAAATCAGTTTCATATTTTCAACTTAAATCCCTAATTACTGCATAAGAGCTAAATCATATTTGAAACAATAAAAATGGTTCAGTGGTGTTGCTGAAAATAGGTCACCTCATCTCAAGGTGTTGTTTCGAGTCTCAATAACATTTTGCACAGATTAGGTAGGTTCAAAGCCATATTTTGACCCCAATACGAGCTCCAAAGAGGCCTAAAACCTAATAATAGATTTGGGAACCCCATAACTCATTAGGGAAGTAGTTTGTATAACTAGATTTGACTATCAGACTTCGGGTTTTGGTAGACTTAAAGTACCAGGGCTAAGTCGTTTTGTATTTTTAAACAAAAGGTACATTGGAGTTTATATCTAAATTTCAATACCTTGGAGAGTTGAGATTTAATTAAAAATAATTTTTGCCATTTCTACCTGGCAAATATCCTTTTTTCCATTAATTTTATCACGTGAAACATTTTTATTATCTCATTGGCCGACAAATGCAGCAGAGGTTTTTTTTAAGAAAAAAGAAACTCTTAATCAAATTGCCCTTTTTATGGTTCTTGAAGGAAGAGGCAGGAAGGGAAGTTAATCATTCTTTTGCGGTAGCAAATTTTTCTTTCTTTATCTCACAACCAGGGTCACAGAGTGCACTCCGTTCAAACCCTGAGAAAATCTTCAAAATGAACCTGTGAAACCTTTTTTTCGGCCTCTTCTTTTTATAGGTCGGGGTGGGGTTTCACGAAAAGTGGGATTGTGTGCGCGAGAATCAGACACTTTTAGAGCTTCTCAGAAAGAATTTTTACGAAATAGTTTGTCAATTCAGTTCTTCATGTAGCATTTTCAACGTGAAAAAAGTGATTATTAGGGAATGTTAGTTGAGAAGAGTGTTCAAGTAATGAGGCATAAAAAAGTCAGAACTGAAAAAGATCAGAATCAGGAAACAAAATGTTGCAATTTCAAGGTGAGGCTATCAAATTTATCAGCTCATCGATTACTTATAGAGAGCCTTTTAAGCTTTTTTTTCAATACTCTTGAAAGATACCAAAAAAAAGTTTTTCCTCTTTAAAAGATAGATATCACCTGACAAGTCCCAGTAGGTTTGGAATACAATTATTTGCTCAGAATGGGAATGTCATGCAAGAACTACTTACATTTTCATTCTCGTGTGAAAAACTTGTTACCTTTAGAAAGCAAAGTAGAGTTTTTCAAACATGAAATATTCTTTCCAAGTGGAAAGATTATTGAAATTCTGATCTGCAAGTATTTTTTAATCACGAAAGTTTGACCCTAACAGAGATTTAAGCACTTTAAAGTTGGGAAAATTTCAATCCTTGAAAAGTTCCAGTTTAACCAAGGTTTTCTGATTTGCACTCTTCAAAGCACCATCAAAGTCATAAATGGTTCAGCAAATGCATTTTAAACACTATATGTATTAAAAATATTCCTGATATGGTAAAATACAACAATAAATTTGGTTTGAATTTCAAACCAAGGTATGTCCAAAACTTTATTGAGATCAATCTTGGGAAAAGTGTGAAAAGTATGAACTTTTTTAAGTTTCCTAAGGTTGAACTTCTGCAACCAAAAATTCTTCCTCTGAGAAGTATTTTGGTCTTGAGAGTTCGAACTTACCAAAGATTTGAAAATGTAAACAAACTTTAAAAAGTTTGAGCTTTAAACTTGGGAAAAGTTCAACCCTTGAAAAGTTTGAACTTCATCAAGGTTTTCTGATTTGAACTCTTAAAACCACTATCAGTGTCATAAATTGTACAACAAATACAATTTAATATTCAAGATATACAATTAAGTAGACTGGTGGTTTTTGCGCAAGAAAAAACACCTAGCCGCCAGCTTGCGATGATATATGGAATAAGGATTTAAGGAATATTTAGCCAACCAATGTGTTGTTTCCGGACTGCGCTACGTAAATTTGCCATTTTTTTGCCGTTTTCATCATCTTTTGCCATTTTTAAATGGCGCCACAACCGACGCCATTATGTTTATGCAAGTTCATTCATTTAATTATCATTTAATTACATCAACTTTTAGACATAATATCAACAAACTTATAAAATATGCACAATGTATTTATGTTTCCAAAACATTAAAAATATGTTTTCTAGCATCAAAATTCAGGAAGAAACTGGCAAAAAATTATAGCTTGCCACCTGGACAATTTTTTAAAAAAATGCTTGCATTTTTAGACAATCAAATCTCTATCCAAAAACCTAAAAATATTCCATCTAGCATCAAAACTCAGTTAGGAGATATAATTCAAAGTTACTAAGTCTCATCCATATATGGACATCACAGATAGACAGACATCTGCTAAAAACATCTAGCCTAGTGAAATTTCTAAACTCGCCGCTCACTTCACTTGCTGGCAGATAAAAGTGTTGCTTTATATCAAAAATATAAATAATAAAGATTAAATTTAGTTTGAAATTAAAACTAAGGGAAACCCAAAACTTTATCAATATCAAACTTTAAAAATGCACAAACTTTGCAAAGTTTGTTTTTATTATCAAATCTTTGCCAAGTTCGAACTTTCACAACTAAAAAACCAACCTCTGTTGTCTGTGTCAAATTCTTTTTTTTTACATTTGGAATTTCTGTTAATTACATGAATTCTTCATAGTATTTGAAGCTTCCCAAAATGACTTAGATTGCCATGACCAACAA
>Ga0194133_10004323_pt1 | contig 19177 bp, 15 predicted proteins | sample TA2KigOf40mmetaG_FD_155448 | JGI IMG/M metagenome (GOLD analysis project Ga0194133, IMG submission 155448) | Freshwater microbial communities from Lake Tanganyika, Tanzania - TA2015055 Kigoma Offshore 40m | ecosystem: Environmental > Aquatic > Freshwater > Lake | place: Tanzania: Lake... | reverse complement strand
CCTTGAGATAGGTGACCGCATCGCGGAACGACTGGCTTCCGTGCTCGCGGTCGACGGGGATGTGGCGCATGCCGCGCATGAGCGGACCGCCCAGCCAGTGCGAGAACACCGCGTCCTTGGCCATGTAGCGCACGAGCCGCTTGCCGCGCAGATGCGCTGGCATGCCGCCGAGCGCGAAGTCCAGGAAGCTCGTGTGGTTCATCGACAGGAGCGCGCCGCCCTCGAGGGGGATGTTCTCCTCTCCGACGATGTCGAAGCGGATGCCCAGGCCGCCGAAGACCCCCCTGGCGACACCGATGATGGGCCGGTACGTCGGATCGTGGCGGAACGGCGCTTCGGGCACGCCCGTGACGCTACCTCCTGGCAGGCTGTCCCCGTGACCGACCGGGCCGATCCAGGCGATGACCCCCACGGCGCCGCGGGTCCCGACCAGGTCGGCCGTGCCGAGCACGAGGGTCCCGACGAAGAGGCCCGACGCCAGTCCGTGGACCTCGAGGAGTTCATCCTCGCCCTCGGCAAGGCGCAGCTCGCTGCGGGCTATCCCGTCGATGACGTCACGAGCTCACTCGATGCCGTCGCGCGCGCCTACGGTCGCCCTGACCTCGGCATCTTCGTACTCCCCAATGCCGTGCTGGTCGACGACCCGCTCGTCGGGCGTGCCCGGATCATCCCCGAGGGCAACGACACCCTTCGCCTCGACCAGGCGGCGGAGGTGCACGACATCGCCACGCGCGCGCGGCACCATGAGATCGACCTGCGCACCGGCACGCGCGAACTCGACGACCTCCCGAATAAGCGGCCTCGCTTCCCCCTCTGGGCGTCGATCCTCGGCTACGGCGTAGCGTCCACAGGCTTCGCCCTGGTCTTCCGCGTCAGTCTGTGGGGCGTGGGCATGGCCGCGGTGCTCGGACTGCTCGTGGGGATCATGGTCACCTTCACGCGCAGTCGGCCCAACGTCGCACCGCTCGTGCCGCCTCTCGCCGCGATGCTGTGCGCCTTCGCCGTCTTCGGCTTCGGCTCCCTCATCGACCAGGACGTTCAACCCATCCGTGTCGTGGCCGCGCCTCTCATCACGCTCATCCCCGGTGCCGCGCTCACGCGCGCGACGCAAGAGCTGGCCAGCGGCCACGTCGTCTCCGGCGCCTCGCGCCTGATCGCCTCGCTCGTGCAGATCCTCGTGCTCACCTTCGGGGTGCTCGTCGGAGCACTCCTGGCGAGCGTGTCGCCGTACGACCTGGGCGATCTCACCGACCAGCGGCTCCCCCTGTGGGTGGCATGGCTGGGAGCCGCCGTTTATGCGATCGGCCAGGCCCTGGCCTTCAACGAGCCGCGCGGGGCGCTCACGTCCGTGGTGATCTTGCTGCTCATCGCCTTCAGCGTGCAGCAGGGCGTGTCATGGTTGCTCGACTCCGTGGTGGCCGCGGGCGTGGCGGCTGCGGTGGCGCTCTTCATCGCGATCGTCATCCAGGACCGCAGTCGGCGAGGTACGCCGGCCTTCGTGCTCTTCGCGCCCGTCTTCTGGCTGCTCGTGCCGGGGTCACTCGGACTGGTCGCGCTGACCGAGGCCGTGACCGGCACGACCGACGATCCGACTGCCCAGGCCACCAGCGTGGCCTCCCCTGCGCTGACGAGCTCGCTGCCGTCGTTCGACGATCTCAATCTCGACAGCAATGCCTCGATCATCCTCATCTTCGGCGCATCGATCATCGCCATCACGATCGGCATGCAGATTGCCTCGCTCGCCGGTCGGCTCGTGCGCAAACTCCCCGATCTGCCCGAGTTGCCCAGCGTGAAGGTGCCGGGAATCGGCGGTTAGTCCCGTGGCCGGCGGGGCTAACTCGGTCGAGCCGACACGGCGGAGGACCGTGCCAGCACCCTGGCGCCCGCTCGATCGCGAGACCTAGCGTTCGACGTCCAGCGCCGACGCCGGTGACATCGCAGTCCGCCAAGGGCGACAAGACCTACGAGCGGCTGCCCTTCGCCAAGGAGTCGACTCCGGAGTCATGTCGAGCTGCTCCAAGGCTCCGCCGCTTGTCGTCCCCGAGCGTGGGTAGGGGCCATTCCGGAGCTCCCGCGCGCGACGAGCCGCGTCTCGACGCGGCGGTGGGTTGACGGGGTGTCGGGAACGTCGATGCGCTTGATGAGCAGGTCGGCAGCCACGCGCCCCATCTCCGCCAGCGGCTGCGCCACGGTCGTGAGGTCCAGGGAGTCGAGCAACCGCATGCCGTCGTAGCCGACGACAGACACGTCGTCCGGCACGCGTAGGCCTCGGGCGCGCAGCGCCGCGAGTGCACCGATGGCCGCGAGGTCGTTGGCCACGACGAGCGCCGTCGCGCCCGCGCCAACCGCGGTCTCGGCGCCGACGTACCCACCCTGCTCAGTGAATGCGCCGTCTACGACCAGCGGCGCCAGCGCATGGTCAGCCATCGCCCGCTCATAGCCGGCGCGCCTCTGCAGCGCGATGCGGTTGTCACCACCCGAGACGTGTGCAATGCGCGAGTGCCCAAGCGTGACGAGATGGTCTACCGCCAGTCGAGCTCCGGCGACATCGTCGCCGGCCACCGAGTCGAGCCCCGCGATCCCGTCAGTACGCCAGGTCACGACTACGGTCGGCACCTCGCGGGCGATCGCCGACAGAGCCTCATCTGAGAGGCGGTGAGCAATGAGGACGAGTCCTTCGACGCGTGACTCGAGCAGCCGGGTGATCTCGGTGCGCTCCGTCGCGGGGTCGGCGTTGCCGGTGACGAGGAGCGTGGAGTAGCCGTTGCGTCGGACGGCCTCTTGGACACCGTCGAGGATCTCGGCGAAGACCGGGTTGTGCAGATCGAGGATGTGTACGCCGATGGTGTGCGTGCGCTGGCGCACGAGGCTGCTGGCCGTGCGGTTGGGGCGGTAGCCAAGTTCATCGGCCGCCGCGAGGATTGCCTCACGGCTTGCGGGCGCAACCTTGGGCGAGCCCTGCAGTGCAAGTGAGACGAGCGACTTGGAGACACCGGCGCGCGCAGCAACGTCATGCAGCGTCGGACGCCGAGTCTGCAGGCCGGACGGAGACGTGGGCGACAGCCCGGTCGGTGTCTCAGAGGTCGTCACCACATCAGCCGATCTCGGCCATCTCCACGACACGCCCCTCATGTGCGGACACGTCGCATGCAATGGCCGCCGCCAATGCGGCGCGTGCGTCGGAAGGCGTGCACGGGTTGGCTCGCTCTCCGCGCACGACGTCGACGAAGGCCGACGTCTCCGCGGTGAAGGCCGCGCGGAATCGGTCCATGAATCCGCGGTAGGTATCGGCATGGTGCGCACCGTCGGACAGGTAGGCGCCCAGGAGCCGCTCGCCCTCGCCATCGTCCGCGGCATGGAGCGGCGTACGGGGATTGAGACCTGCTGCGATGGAATCGAGCGAGCCAAAGGCTTCGGCGCGGATGTCGTGCCCCACCGGGTCGTGCCGAGTGCCGCTGATGAGCACGGGCACGCCACTTTGCAGGGTCAGATGGGCGGCCACGACGTCGTAGTCGTCCGCAGCGGCGTAGTCGGGATGGTGGCGCACCGTGCCGGTCGCGTAGACGGTTGCGATATCGGATCCGCCCAGCCAGCGCGCCTGGTCGAGGTCGTGCACGAGCATGTCGCGGAAGGTGCCTCCGCTGCCCGCGATGAATTCCGGTGAGCCCGGAGCGATGTCATGCGCGGTGAGGGTGAGCGAGTAGAGGGTGCCAAGCCGACCTGACTTGATCGCCTCCCTGATACGACGCAGGCCCGCATCGAAGCGGCGCTGGAAGCCAACCTGCATCGTGGTGTCTCCGGACAGCGCGATCAGCGCGTCCGTCTCCTCGAGCGTCATCGCGAGCGGCTTCTCAATCAGAAGCGGCTTGCCGCGCGGCACGAGCTGCTCGAGCAGAGCGGCATGGGTGTCGGTGGCCGTGGTCACGGCGTAGGCGTCGGCGTCGGGCCACTCGCCCCAGGGAGTAGTCGTGCCGCCCACGCGCTCAGCCAGATCCGCGGCCCGCTCGGGATTGCGGTTGGTGATGACAATCTCGTCGACCCGGCCGTCGGCGGCGAGGTCTTCGGCCCGGATGACGCCCATGCGCCCGGCGCCCACAACGACGATCCGCATCATCCGTCCCTTCCTGCCCGGGCACTTCCCTGGTCGGGCGTTCTGTGGTCGGAAAGTGCCACCCGGTAGCAGTTTTCGACCACAGAACGCCACGAGGCGCCCGGACAACGACCGACCGGGGACCGCTTGCCCCTCCGAGGGGAGTGTGCCACGATTTCCCTCGGAATTGGAACGTTCCAACTCAGGCGGCGGGGAGTGCGGCGTCTACCGCCCGAGCGAGGGCACCGCAGACAACCAGACCGCCCGACCCGACCGCCCGACCAGACCTCTGGGAGCACCATGTCCGCCTTCCTCGATCGCGTCGCCTCGGCCCCTATCTCCTGGGGCATCTGCGAGGTCCCCGGATGGGGCGCGATGCTCCCGACGCCGCGCGTGCTCACCGAGATGTCGGGCCTCGGCCTGCCTGCCACGGAGCTCGGTGCCCCCGGCTTCCTGCCCACGGCGCCTGAGGACGTCAAGGCCGAGCTGGCAAAGTACGACATGACGCTCATCGGCGGCTTCACTCCCATCGTCCTCCATGACCCGGCGATGCGCGAGTGGACGATCAATGAGGCGCGTCGCGTGGCGGACCTCTTCCAGCGCGCGGGCGCAACGGAGTTCATCTCCGCGATCGTCGTCGATCCGGACTGGTCGATGCCGCAGCCGCTCAACGCCGACGAGCGCAAGCACATGATGGAGATGTTCGCCCGTGTCGACGAGATCTGCGCGGAGTACGGTCTCAATCAGGTCCTCCACTCCCACGTGCAGACGGTGGTGGAGACCAAGGACGACATCGACATGGTGCTCGAGGGCTGTGACGTCGGCTTCTGCCTCGACACCGGGCACATGGCCATCGGCGGACAGGATCCGGTCGAGTTCGCCAAGAAGGCTTTCGATCGCGTGGGCCATGTCCATCTCAAGGACGTCAACCTGTCCCTTGTGCCTCCGGTCCTCGCCCGCGAGAAGACCCTCATGGCCGCCACCCAGGAGGGCCTCTTCACCCCACTGGGCCAGGGCGACGTCGACATCGCCGGGGTTGTCGAGGCGCTCGAGTCGCGTGGCTACGACGGCTGGTACGTGATCGAGCAGGACACCGCCATCACCGACGGCTTGCCCGGCGAAGGCGAGGGCCCGATTGAGCAGGTCATCACGTCACTCGACTACCTGCGCGACACCGTCGCGCCGCGCGTAGGCAAGTAGATGCTTCCCGAGGTCGTCACCATCGGACGCGTGAGCGTCGACCTCTACGCGCAGCAGGAGGGTGCGAGCTTCCTCGAGCACCAGACCTTCGCCAAGTCCGTCGGCGGCTCGCCGACCAACGTCGCGGTCGCCGCCGCCCGCCTCGGTCGCCGGGCTGCCCTCGTCACGAAGGTCGGCGAAGGCGCGCTCGGCGACTACGTCCGCGCGCAGCTCTCCTCCTGGGGCGTGGACACGACGTACGTCGGGACCGGCGAGGGGCAGACCCCAGTCGTGCTCGCCGCACTCGATCCCCCCGAGGACCCGCAGATCGTCTTCTACCGCGGCCTCGCCGCCCCCGACACGCAGGTCACGACGTCGGACGTGCCCGTCGAAGTGATCCGCGAGTGCCCGGTGCTGTGGATCTCCTTCGGCGCGCTCGCCCAGGGCACCACAGCTGATAGCTGCCAGGACTGGCTCGATCTGCGCGAGCGCCGCGCCGAGGTCGTCCTCGACCTCGACTACCGCCCGAGCATGTGGCCCGATCGCGACGCCGCGCACGAGGTCGCCCTTGCCGCCGTACGCCGCTCCACCGTCGTCGTCGGCAACCGCATCGAGTGCGAGGTGGCGATCGGCGAGACCGACCCTGATCGCGCTGCCGACGCGCTGCTGGCGGAGGGAGTGCGCCTGGCGATCGTCAAGCGCGGGGGCGACGGCGTGCTGCTCGCGACAGACGAGGGACGCTGGACGATCCCACCGCTCCCCATCGACGTGCTCTGCGGGCTCGGCGCCGGAGACGGCTTCGGTGGCGCGCTGGTGCACGGACTGCTGAGCGGGTGGACCGTCCCGGAGATCGGGATGTTCGCCAACGCCGCAGGTGCGTATGTCGCGACCCAGCTCACCTGCGCCGACGCCATGCCGACGATCGAGCAGGTCGAGCGGATGATGGAGGCGTGATGCTGGACCGAGATCACTACCGGGCGCTATGCGATGCCCGCATCTTCGAGCCCGCGAGCCTGCAGCGTGCCCTGCGTGACCGGTCGCGCCGCACCCTGGCCGGTGACGACGGCAACCTCCTCATCCTCGCGGCCGATCACACAGCACGCGGCATGATCGCTGTCGGCAGCGACCCGCTCGCGGTGGCCGATCGCTACACGCTGCTGGACAACCTCATGCGTGGGCTCTCAGTGCCGGGCGTCGATGGCGTCATGGCAAGCGCGGACATCCTCGAGGAGCTTGCGTGGCTCGGCGTCCTCGACGGTCGGCTGGCTATCGGCACCATCAACCGCGGCGGCATCAAGGGTGCACTGTGGGAGCTCGACGACAGGATCACGGCGTACGACCCCGACCACATCGCGTCATCGGGCCTGGATGGCGGCAAACTGCTGCTGCGCATCGAGTTCACCGATCCGGGCGTCGCGCGCACCATCGAGATGTGCGGCGAGGTCGTGACGAAGCTCTCCGACCAGGGCATCGCGTGCATGGTGGAACCACTGCCCTATCTCAAGGACGAGGCCGGCCGGGCTTACCTCGACACCCGCGACGAGGAGCTCATCCGGGTCGTCGCGATCGCCTCGGGGCTCGGCTCGAGCAGTGCCTACACCTGGCTCAAGATCCCTGCGACGCCGCGCATGGCCGAGGTGGCCGCGGCGACCACCATGCCGATCCTGCTGCTCGGGGGCGATCCCGGTGCGCGCGCCGGCGAGGTCATCGCCGGCTGGGAGCAGGCCATGCTCGAGCCCAATGTGCGCGGGCTCATCCCCGGGCGCGCGCTGCTCTACCCGCACGACGGCGATGTCGAGGGCGTCGTCGCGACCGCAGCACGGATAGTCCACGGAGGTCACTCATGAGCTCGGGATGGCACAGGCCGCACGGCACGCTCACGCACGCCCACGGGCCCATGTCGATCACCGCGGAGGAGGCCGGCTGGTCCTACAGCGGCCTCACCGTGATCGACCGCGACCACGTGATGGAGCTCGGTGACCGAGAGGCGGTCGTGCTGCCCCTGTCGGCGCGTGACGTCACGGTGACGATCACGTGGGACGACATGCGCAGGGAATACACGCTTGCCGGTCGTGACGGTGTCTTCGCAGCCGTGAGCGACTGGGTCTACGCCCCACGCGGCAGCAGGCTCGAGCTGAGCGACGTCACCGGCGAGGTGGCGATCCTCACGGCTAGGGCCCGTGCCGACTATCCGCCGAGTTACACGTCGGCGAATGACGTGCCGGTCGAGGTGCGTGGCGGCGGTCGCGCGACACGCCAGGTGACCAACATCGCGACGCCGGACTCCTTCACCGGCGCCGATCGGATCAACGTGTGCGAGGTCATCACGCCCGGAGGCAATTGGTCGAGCTGGCCGCCGCACCGCCACGACGGCATTGGCGACTGCCCCACCACCAACGAGGAGATCTACTACTTCCGCATCGGCAAGCAGGAGTCGCTGCATGGCGATCCGGAAGGCACGGGTCTCTTCCGCGTCTACACCGTCGATGGCAGCGTCGACGAGACGGTGACGATCCGGGACGGTGACACCTACCTCGTGCCGCAGGGCTATCACGGGCCGACCGCGGCGGCGCCGGACTATCCGATGTACTTCCTCAATGTCCTGGCCGGCCCCGGCGAGGACCGCACCATGGCATTCTGCGACGACCCCAACCACCACTGGATCCGCGGCACCTGGACGGACACGGATCCCCGACTGCCGATGACCTCGGCCGCAGGGAGGATCCGATGAAGCGCATCGGTATCGCCGTACTCGGGCTCGGCTGGATGGGCCAGGCGCACTCGCGCTCCATGCTGCGTATCCCGTCGCTCTTCCCCGAGCGCAGCTTCACCCCTGAGCTCGTCGTGTGCGCCGACACCGAAGCGGAGCGACGTGAGCGGGCGACACGCGACTTCGGATTCGCACGCGCGACCGCCGACTGGGCCGAGGCCGTCGCGGCACCCGATGTCGACGCCGTGTGGGTGACCGCGCCCAACATGCTGCACGTGCCGATGATCGAGGCCGCGGCCGCTGCGGGGAAGGCGATCTTCAGCGAGAAGCCGATCGGTGGCACGCCCACGCAGACCGTCCAGGCGTACGCCGCAGCGCAGCGGGCCGGCGTACTCACCGGCGTGGGCTACAACTACCTCTGGTCACCGCTCGTGCTGCATGCCCGCGAGCTCATCGCCTCGGGTGCACTCGGCGAGATCACGCACTACCGCGGCCGCTTCCTCTCGATGTACGGCTCCGACGAGATGGGCCTGCTCACGTGGCGCTTCAAGCTCGCCGAGGGCGGCTACGGCGTGAGCTCCGACATCCTCAGCCACTCGGTGTCGCTCGCTCACGCGCTCGTCGGTCCGATCACCGAGGTCGTCGGCATGCAGCACACCGTCATCACCGAGCGGCCCATGCCCACCGGTGCCGCGAGCCATTACGGCCGCGGCAATCCGGGGGATCCGACCGGCCCGGTGGAGAACGAGGACTTCGCCTCCATGCTGTGCCGCTTCGCGAGTGGCGCGACCGGCACCTTCGAGACCTCGCGCACGACGATCGGCCCGGAGAGCCAGAACGCCTTCGAGGTCTATGGCACCAAGGGCGCGCTCGCGTGGAATTTCGAGCGCCTCAATGAGCTGCAGTACTACCGCCACGATCCGTCGAGCAAGGAGACGGGCTGGACGACGATCTTCGGCGGCGACCGCTTCCCCTACCACGGCGCCTTCGTGCCGGGTCAGGCCAATGCGATCGGCTTCGAGGACATCGTCGCGACGGAGGACCTCGCCTTCCTCGAGGCACTCGCCACCGGCGGGACGTTCAGCCCCGGCTTCCGCGAGGCCGTCGATATCGTCAGCGTGCAGCAGGCACTCATCAACTCCTGGGAGTCCCGCCACTGGGAGCCCGTCGTCGACCTGGGGGCGCAGGCATGAGGATCACTACCGCCGAGGCGATCGTCCGCTATCTCATCGCGCAGCGCGTGATGATGGAAGAGGTCGCCAAGCGGGACGGCTTGGCCCGACCGACGGCGACCCAGAGTGCCGTACCCGTGGAGGCGCCCCTCTTCCCCGGTGTCTTCGCGATCTTCGGCCACGGCAACGTGACGAGCCTGGGTCACTCCCTCGAGGTGCACCGCGACGCCCTTCCCACCTGGCGCGGGCAGAACGAGCAGGGCATGGGCTTGGCGGCCGCGGCGTACACCAAGGCGAAGCGGCGCCAGCAGATCATGGTCGCGACGTCATCCGTCGGCCCGGGAGCGACCAACATGGTCACCGCGGCTGGCATGGCCATGGCCAATCGCCTGCCGGTGCTCTTCATCGCCGGTGACACCTTCCACTCGCGCCTGCCCGATCCCGTGCTGCAGCAGGTCGAGCACTTCGGTACGCCGTCGACGACGGTCAATGATGCCTTCCGCCCCGTGGTGCGCTTCTGGGATCGCATCACCGACCCTGCACAGGTGCTCAGCGCGCTGCCGCAAGCACTCGCCGTCATGCGCGATCCTGGAGAGTGCGGGCCGGCCTTCCTCGGCCTGCCCCAGGACGTCGCAGCCATGGCCTACGACTTCCCCGACGAGTTCTTCGAGGTGCGGGTGCACGCGCCGATCCGCCCACGCGCTGACCGCGGCGAACTCGACCGCGCGGCTGCGCTCCTGCATAGTGCTGAGCGCCCGCTCATCATCGCCGGCGGTGGCGTCCACTACTCGCTCGCCGAGAGCGAGCTGTCGGACTTCGCGATGCGTCACGGAATCCCTGTGGTCGAGACGGTCGCGGGCAAGTCCACGCTGCTGTGGGATCACCCGAGGTACGGCGGCCCCATCGGTGTCACCGGCGCCGCACCCGCCAACGAGCTCGCCGCACGTGCCGACGTGATCCTTGCCGTGGGCACGCGACTGCAGGACTTCACCACGGGCTCGTGGACGACCTTCCATCCGCAGGCGCAGTTCATCGGGCTCAACGCCGCCCGCTTCGATGCGGTGAAGCATCGCGCCCTGCCGGTCGTCGGCGATGCGCGCGAGGGCCTGCTCGAACTCACCAGTCACCTTGAGGGCTGGACCGCTCCCGTGGAGTGGACGGCGACCGGCGAGGTGATGCGCGCGGACCTCGATGCTTTCATCAGCGATCGCACCGCGCCGGACGGAGCGCTGCCGCTGAGCTACGCCCAGGCGGTCGGCGCGGTCAATGCAGCAGCGACTCCCGAGGACTACGTGCTCACCGCCTCCGGTGGTCTGCCCGGTGAGCTCAACATCAACTGGCACTCCCTCGGTATCGCCACGTTCGACTGCGAGTACGGCTTCTCCGCGATGGGCTACGAGCTCTCCGGCGGCTGGGGCGCCGCGATCGCCAACGCCCGCCGCGGGCGCACCTACGTCCTCGTCGGTGATGGCGCCTACATGATGATGAACTCCGACATCTACTCTGCGGCACTCTCTGGCATCGACCTGACGATCCTCGTGTGCGACAACGAGGGCTTCGCCGTCATCGAGCGGTTGCAGGTGGGTCAGGGCGGGGCGTCGTACAACAACATGCTGCGTGACTCACATGGCGACACAGGCGCGCGCGTGGACTTCCGAGCCCACGCGGCCGCGATGGGTGCCCGCGCGGTGACCGTCACCGACATCGACGAGCTGCGCGCGGCGCTTGCTGATCAGCAGCCGGGCGTCAACGTCATCGTCATGCGCGTGCGGGAGTCGGACTGGACCGAGGGCGGGGCCTTCTGGCAGGTCGGCGTGCCCGAGGTGAGCGAGCGCGCAGGAGTGCGCGAGGCCCGCGAGCGCATGGATATCGGGCTCAAGGCCCAGCGCCGCGGGGTGTAGGCGTCGCGGGGCGGCAGGGTTTCACCAGGCCCCCTTCGCTTTGTCATCTAGTTCCGCGCTTCAACCGGCTCCAGGTGCGGATTCAGATGACATAGTCGCGGGGAACCTGATCGCGGCACTGTCTACACGGACACGGGTACGCCGGTGCGCGCACTCTCGGCGGCCGCGGCCGCGATGACCACGGGAGCACGGCCCTCGGCCAGCGACACGGGCGACTCGCCACCGCCGAGGACGTAGTCGGTGAAGTAGCGCCACTGGTCGCGGTAGGCCGTCTCGTAGCGCTCGATGAAGAAGCGGGGCAGCACGGGCCGATGTGTCTCGCCGGCGAGGTAGACCTCGCTGCGGTTGAGGCGCTCGTTGTCGGAGACGGCCATGCCCAGCGAGCCGAGCACCTCGACGCGCTGGTCGTAGCCGTAGGGAGCCTCGCGCGAGATGTCGATCGTGGTGATGGCGCCATTGGCATGCGTGAGCACGGCGACCCCGAGGTCCACATCCCCGGCCTCGCCGATCGCGGGATCGATGAGATTGGCCCCCTGGGCCCAGACCTTCACGACCGGCGAGCCGACGACGAAGGCCGCCATGTCGAAGTCGTGGATCATCATGTCGACCCAGATGCCGCCACTCACCTTCACGTATTCCACCGGCGGCGGCGAAGGATCGCGACTTGTCACGCGGGCCATGCGCACGTCACCGATACGCCCGCTCACGACCGCGTCGCGCACCGCGCGATGGCCCGGATCGAACCGGCGGTTGAAGCCCACCATGAAGGGCACGCCCGTGCGCTCGAGCGCCTCCGCCGCGCGATCCACCTCGGCGAGATCCAGGCTCACCGGCTTCTCGCAGAAGATCGCCTTCCCCGCCTCGGCTGCCGCGACGATGTAGTCCACGTGCGTGTCGGTGGAGGTGCAGATCGCCACGGCATCGGACCGCGCGATGACCTCATCGGCGCTCACCGCGGGCACGCCATACGCCGCACCCACCTCGGCAGCCGATGCAGCGTTGACATCGCTCACCGCCGACAGCGTGGCGCCCGGCGTGTGACGCGCGATGAGGTCGGCGTGCATGCGGCCGATGCGGCCCGTGCCGATGACGCCGATGCGCACGACATCCGTTGACTTGCTCACGTGGTCTCCCGTCGGGTGGCGTGCTCCTTGAGTGCCCCCCGCAGCTCGTCGACCGTACGCCGCTCCGCGAGTGCGGCGCGCACGACATCCGCCTGGCTCGGCGGTGCGAGGCCACCGACGGGCGGATCGCGGTCGAGGTTGGTGGGGAAGGGATAGCCCTCCGCGGCCGAGCGCAGTGCGATCTCCGCGCGCGGGTCTTCGCCGCGTGCCAGGAGCTCGGGGTAGATCGCCAGCACGATCCGCTCGCGATCAATGCTCTCCATGGTGCGGCCGAAGGCGCTGCTCACCTGGAGGAGGTTGACCATGCGACGCACATCCGTCGTGCGATTGGTGCCCGCCCCGTGGATGAGTGCCGGACTGAAGAAGACCGCATCACCCTTGGCGAAGGGCACCTGCGCGCAGTGCGCGGTGGTGAACTCCGCGAAGTCCTCGCGGCCCGCGATGAGATAGCCGCCGGGGTACTTCTGCGAATGCGGCAGCAGCATCGTCGGGCCGGTCTCGATCGGGGTGTCCCCGTGCGCGATCGCCCCCTGCAGCGTCAGCGCAGGCGAGAGGCCGTGCACGTGATCGGGATAGCGCTCGATCTGCGCCGCCGACATGAAGCCGAGGTGGTAGTCGCGGTGGGGTACCTGCGCGGCGCCCCCGGGATTGACGACGTTGACCTGCGCCGTCATCTGGTACGCCGGCCCGAGCCACGCGGTCGAGACAAGGTCGATGATGTCGTTGCCGTGATAGTCAACGAAGACATCCGGAGCCACGACAGCGAGCTTCTCGAGCGAATTCCAGATGCGGTCGTTGGCACCGGGCTTGGCGAAGTGGTCGCCCACCGACTGTCCCGCCGAGCGCTGCTCGTCGATGACGCCGAAGAAGACATCGGTCGCTCGATCCACTACAGCGGGATCCATCGCGCCCTCGACGACCACGACCCCCGGACCTTCTCCGAGAGCGCGGGCCAGCTCGTCGAGCGCCTGCTGCCGGTCGGCCGCCCTGAGGTCGGCGGCGGCGTACACGAGGACATTGGCCTCGACGCGATCGGCCAGCGGGTAGTCCTCGAGGCGTGTCTGCTCGGCGACGACGGCAGCGAGATCGGCAACCCGGCACTCTGCGGCGCGAAGCATGGCAGCATCCAACCCCATGAGACGCACTCTCGTCGCCGGAACCCTGGTCGCCGCGGCTGTCGGCGCGGCCACGATCGCCGCTCGGCGCCAGGCAGCAACCATCCGTCAGGGGTCCGACCCCTATCCCTACGAGCTGCTGAGCGCTGAGCCCCGCGGCGAAACGCTCACCGTGGAGCGCCCCGATGGCACCCGACTACGCGTGATCACCGCGGGTGACGGCCCCACCGTGGTGCTCGCACACGGCATCTACATGAGCATCATCGAGTGGAGCGTGCTGTGGGACATGCTGCTGGCACGTGGCTACCGCGTCGTGGCCTTCGACCAGCGAGGCCACGGCGAGTCGACGATCGGGTCTGACGGCATCAGCACCATGTCGATGGCCGGTGACTACCTGGCTGTGCTCGAAGCGGTGGACGCCCATGATGCTGTCTTGCTCGCGCACTCCATGGGGGGATTCCTCGCCATCGCGGCCGTGCTCGATGTCCCCGGTGTCGCAGAACGCCTGCGCGGGCTCATCCTCATGTCGACGTTCCCGGGTGATGTGCTGCGCGGGGCTCCCCAGAATCAGGCCCAGATCCCGCTCATCCGCTCCGGTGCGCTGCAGCGCATGGTGTCCAACGACACCGTCGCGACCATCTTCGGCGCCGGCCTCTGCGGAGACGACCCCTCCCCCGCCATGGTGCGCACCTTCGTGGAGACCTTCCGCGCCGCGGATCACGCGCCACTGCTGCCGATCCTCGAGGCCTTCGGCGCCGAGGACCGCGGCGACCGCCTGGGGGAGATCGCCGTACCCACCATCGTGCTGTGCGGAAACAAGGACTCCACGACGCCACCCTGGCAGTCGGAGCGACTTGCGGCGGGCATCCCCGGCGCGCAAGGCTGGTGGGTCCCCCGCGCGGGGCACATGCTCAACTGGGAGGCCACCGACGCGATCGTCGAGGCCATCGCAGAGCTATCGACGAAGCCCTAGGGCTACTTCTCGGAGTACAAGCGCAACTCGGTGGGCTCGCGGAGCTTGTCGGCGAGGTAGACGTTGCCCTCGGTGACATGGGGGAGCGTCATGTGCTCCTCCCAGGCTTCGCGGGAGGTGAACTTCTCGAGCATGAGCCAGGTGTCGGGGTCCTCACCCACGACCAACTCCATGAGGACGTTGCCCGGCTCCTCACGGGTGGCGTCGCGCATGATCCGCAGCCGCTCGGCGACGGCCTCGGCCTGCGCCATGTCGGGCTTGATGACCGCGATGAGGTAGAGGGGCGCTGGAGGCACAAGGCCCAGCGTAGCGACGGCCGACCGTCGGGACTCGCCAGGACCGCGAGAAGGTGCTTGACATCGGCGCAGTTGCATCGGCGGGGGGTTTGTCCACGGCGTGGTGTCGAACTAGCTCATCTGTGCCTGGGTCCTGATGTATCGCACTGGCGACTTGCACCCCGCTTACCCCTTAGGATTTGCACTAAGGCGCCTGATCGCGACCGATAGAGCAAATCCTGAGCAGGTAGTGCGCCCCGGGCCTACGCAGGCACGAGGTCGGCCACCCGCAGAGCATTGGCCGCAATGGTGAGTGCCGGGTTCTGCGCTCCGGATGAGGGGAAGAACGACGAGTCGACGACATAGAGGTTGTCGTGGTCGTGGCTGCGGCACTCGGCGTCCACCACGCTTGCGCGCGGATCCTCGCCGGCCACGGCCGTGCCGCACATGTGGGAGTTCATCGAGATGTCGAAGCGCTGCTCGAAGATCGCGACGTAGCCCGCACCCTTGAGCAGCTCCCTGGCCTTGGCGAGTAGGAGCTCGTGCCGGTCGTAGTTGGTGCGCGTCCACGACACGGTGATTCGCCCCTGGGAGTCGAGGGTGATCCGATTCGCAGGATCGGGGGTGTCCTCGGTCATCACCAGCCACTCCATGCTGCGTGCGGCCATCGGCTTGAGGACCGACAGTGGCGCCCGGCGGGCGTGGGTCTTCATCATCGACGCCTGCACCTTGCCGATGAGCTGCAGCGTCCCGCCGGGATAGCCATCGCCCATGTCGTCGTAGAAGTCGTTGACGCACGCGGTCTTCTGGAAGACGACATCATTGGTCCGCCGCGGATCGATCGCGGCGATGTGGCTGTTGTTGTGCACCATGTAGCGGGTGCCGACCAGTCCGGAGGAGTTGGCCACGCCGCTGCGCACGAGCAGAGCGGCCGTGTTGGCGGCACCCGCGGCCAGCCCGAAGACCCGGCCCGTCACCTCGAGCGGCTCGCTATCGGCATGGCCGATAGCGCGCGAGATCCGTCCGGACGAGTCCGTCTCCAGCCGGTCGACGTAGGCCCCCTCGACCACGCGCACGCTTCCCGTCGCCACGGCCGGATCGAGAGCGCAGATCTCCGCATCGGACTTGGCATCCCAGCGGCACGGGAAGCCATCGCAGGTGCCGCAGCGGATGCAGCGGCCACCCGGGCGCAGATCGACGCCCATGGCCGTCGTTGTGGGATGCACTCCCTGCTCGGCCAATCGCCGCAGGGTCTCCGCGACGTAGGGCTCGTGGGCGAGCGCGGGATAGGGGTAGGGCTCACTGCGCCAGGGCTCGAAGTCCGCGGGCGATCCGTGCACATTGTAGAGATGCTCGGCACGCACATAGAAGGGCTCGAGATCGGCATAGGAGAAGGGCCACGCGGGCGAGACGCCGCTGGGGTACGCCGTCTCCGCGAAGTCGCGCTCGCGCAGGCGCGGCAGCGACGATCCGTAGACCTTGGTGTTGCCGCCCACGACGTAGTGCACTCCCGGCGCGAAGGGTGTGCCGTCGACGGCGTACCACGTGTCATCCGGCTTGTAGCGACGTTGGACGAAGACTGCCTCGGGTGAGGTGTTCTCCGCCTCCTTGGGCAGCCGGCGTCCACGCTCAAGCACGAGCACATCGATCCCGCGCTGGGCGAGACCGTAGGCGAACGTCGCCCCACCCATGCCGCTGCCGATGACGACGACGTCTGCCGTGAGCTGCACGGCCCTATCCCATCATGCCCGCGACGCGATGGCAGGAGCAGCCTCATCGACCTCAGCGCTCCGGGACACCATGACCGTGACGTCGGCATCCGAGCGGTCCTCTTCGCCGACGTAGGAGACCTCGATGGCGCAGCACCCCTGATCCTCCACTGCACCCGGCACGAACCCCGCCCGCGCGGCAGCAGAGGCAGGCAGGCTGACCGCGAGGTAGTCGTCGTAGCCATCGAAGAAGGTGTGGATACTCACCTCTGCTTCGGGATTGGCCGTGACCATGTCGCTTAGTCGGGTGATGAAGTCCGCTGGCAGCGGGCGCGTGTCGGGCGAGCCCCTCAAGGCTCGGACGTGAATCGGTGTGCCGCACAGGACCGACGCCGCGATCACCTGACGCGCAGCGAGCACGAACCCACCGGCGGTGCGTGGATCCACCTGCAACCCTGATCGGATCGACGAGTCGACCGTCCGCAGCTGGCGTCGCCGCTCATCGTCTAACTCGGCACCGTCGGCGATCTCCCACATGAGCAGCCAGGCGCGATCAATGCTGTCGCCGAGACCGCGAGCCAGATCAAGGTCAGCCTCCGCGCGGGCCGTTTCCACGATCTCGGTCTCCCAGCGCTGCCGGTCCTCGATCTCCCACCGGGCGGCGCTGCGCGAGCTCAGCCAGGACAGCAGGAGAGCTCCCGGGATGAGGATGGCCGAGCTGAGAAGCACGTCGACGCCTTGGAGAGGACAGCCCACTGCGGGCACGAGGTCAAGCGCGAGGACTCCGACGAGCGCGGGGACGACCAGCAGCCACGTCCAACGACTGCGCGCCCAGAGCAAAATCGCGAAGAACGCGTTGAGCGAGAGGTTGATGGTGGTGAGGACCAGGGGTGGCTGCGCACAGATGGGCTGGGCGGCTGCGAGGCCCCAGGGCACCGCGGCGGCGAGGACCGCGGCGGCGGCCATCACGGCGATCCCCACCGGACGGCCGCGCAGCACGACGACGACACCCAGGGCCGTCAGGGCGCACGCCGCGAGCATGACGGGAAGATAGGTGAGGGAAGCCCCCGCGAGCAGGAGCAGGAATTGCACGGAGCCACCGAGGGAACTCGCCACCAGGATCACGCTGAAGAGCAGGGGCAGCGCGCGGCCCGGCCCGGTGGCCGCAGGCGCATCGCGCGGCAGCGTGATCACCGAACGATGCGGCTGCTCGTCCAGTCGCGCCCCGCGAGCGTTCAGCGTCTCCCCGACGACGACCGAGCGCCCGATGCCCGGCGGCGCATCCGTCGCCGGTGACGTTGACCCATCGTCGTCCACCGTGATGCGCAGGTCGCCGTCCGCATCGTCGATGGAGATCTCGATACGACGTGCATCCGTGTGGCGGCCGACATTGCGCACGATCTCCATCAGGATCGGCTCAACGTCCGCGACATGAGTGGACGACTGGGTGGAAGCCCGGACGTGCAGATCGAGTGAGCCCGTGAATTCGTCCCGCAGGCGGGACTCGACTCCCGTGACGCCCTCGAACACCGCCGGCGCTGCCACACTTCGCGGTGGCTGCGCGCGCCGATCTCGCGTGGTGAGCAGCTGCTCGCGCAGTCGCACGCGGTCGATGACGGGCGAGCGCAGGACGTATCGCAGGTCGTTGAGGATCGTCTCGTGGGTGCGCGTGATCGTGTCGCGCCAGGCGAGTGTGCGCTCCTGCACGGCGAGCGACTCCGCGATGACCTGCTCCTGCTCGGCGCCCTGGGCATCGCGTCGCGCGGCCTGGTCGAGTGCGGCATGCCAGGCCCACCACAGCCAGGTCCCGGCCACGACCATCTGCACCACTGCCACGCTGCCGACGGGGATCGAGAGAGTCCCGGCCTGCACGACGAGGTCGGAGCGGGTGACGACGAGTGACATCGCCAGGACCCCGAGGCCGATCCACGCCAGGCCCCACTGTCGCGACGTGATGAGGATCGCGAGGAAGGTGACCGTGTAGGTGCCCATCACGAGGGCGTCCACGCGAGTGTCGGGCGAGGCGAGCCCGATCCCCACGACAAGGGCGATGGCGGCCAGCGATAACCAGGGCGCCCAGGGCGCCCGGCGGCACAGGAGACCCGCGAGCGCCAGCGCGCCCGCGATGGTGATGACGACGAGGGAGCGGGCATCCCGAGTGCCCAGCACGATGACGAGTGCGACGACGGCCATGATGGCGACCGTGCCCCAGGCGATGACCAGGGACAGACCACCGCGAAGCGTCGCCACTTCCGAGCGCGACGGACTACGCTCGGTCCACGACTCCGGCGTTAGGGGCAAGCGCGTGCCTCGCAATCGACTGGTGGTCCTCGAGGACCATCCTCTCGTGCGTGACGCCATGGTCAGCCTGCTTGTCCCTCATTTGCAGGACGCCGAGATCGTGTACGCCGGCGCCTCGATCGACGAAGCCGCGACCGCCATCGAAGCCTGCGGTGCCGACCTGGTCATCCTCGACCTCGACCTCAACGACGGTCGCTCCCCGGTGGCGAATGTGGCCGCCATGGCCGATCTCAAGGTCCCCGTCATCGTCGTGAGCGCCCTCGGTGACCCGGCAACCATCCGTGCCTGCCTGGCAGCGGGGGTCGTGGGCTACGTCTCCAAGCAGGCCCGACCCGAGGAGGTGCTGCAGGCTCTGCAAGCGGCATTGCGCGGCGAGCAGGTGATGTCGCCCGAGATCGCCTCCGCCCTGCTCAGCCAGCCTGACGACCAGTTCCACCTGTCCGACCAGGAGCGCCGCGCCATGGTGCTCTATGCCTCGGGGCTGAAGATGGAGTCCGTCGCCCGCCGCATGAATGTCTCGCGGACCACGGCCGAGGAGTACATCAAGCGTGTGCGTGCGAAGGCGCGCAAGGCCGGCACCCCGCTACCGACCAAGACCGATATGTACCGCATGGCCCAGCGCGCCGGC
>Ga0194133_10004322_pt1 | contig 19180 bp, 2 predicted proteins | sample TA2KigOf40mmetaG_FD_155448 | JGI IMG/M metagenome (GOLD analysis project Ga0194133, IMG submission 155448) | Freshwater microbial communities from Lake Tanganyika, Tanzania - TA2015055 Kigoma Offshore 40m | ecosystem: Environmental > Aquatic > Freshwater > Lake | place: Tanzania: Lake Tanganyika... | reverse complement strand
GCGTCATCCCTGTGTCTGACTAGCTACCAGACACTCCCAACGACTAGCCTGCTCGTTGGTACCTATATATATGTGTGTATCTTATGGAATAAATCAGTTAGCATTCAACTGTCTTATCCTTTTGACCCAGGAGTTCAACCTTTTATTAAAATAAGTTTATCAATTTCATTTATTTTCACTGCAAGTTCATCTGTTTATTCAAGCTAAACATCATTCACAGTCCTGAGAACCTTTGGTTCTTTGATTTACAGCTCTATCTTTCCGTTTTCTTCCTTCTATAGAGTAATGTGAATGTCTCATGTTTACGGTGTATTTGGTTTAAATAAAATCAAAAGTATTTATTGGTTAACTGTGTCTTATATTAAACGTCTCCACCTTGCAAATGCAAGCTGGGGTTTGGCTAAATTCAAATCAAAATAACTGTAAAAATGCAAAAAATTACATCTTTGTGAGTTTTGCTCCTAGATCAAAAAAGGTTTTACAATTTTTTTTATTTTTCTCCTTTCGTTCCATTTTCTTCATCTAATTCATTATAGGTCTTTACAAATTGGAAGCTAAAAATATAAAAAGCTTTTCTCTTTCACACTAAAAAAATCCCCCTGGTTTTTGTGGAGAAAACATAGAATGAAAGAGATATCTAAGTTGGCCAAAAAGAATTTGGGACAAATGTTTTTTTCCTGTGGTCTGTAGACTCAAGTTTCAAGAAAGATCCCTTTGTCAAAACAGCTAAAGCAAACATTCAGGGTAAGGCGTTGAGAATTCATTCAGATTTGCCTGAAAAGACAAAACCTTTTTCTGTCCCTTTAAAGAGTTTTACTTTGACATGAAAATGGCAACAACTTTGATAAGTCTAAATTTTGCTTTGTTTTTACATTTTCTGATGGATGACATTGCACCTGACTGAGAACAAAGATCTAAGGTTATGGGTTCAATCCCCGGTTACCCATGCCAGCAATTTTTTAACCCCAGACTGCAAAAAAATCAACTAGGCACACTCAGTCAGGGTAAAAGTAATCTGCAGTGACCATAGACTTCTATGCTGGGACTCTTAAAAAGGTATTGGTCCCGCATCAATATCGCCTGAGTCTTTACTGCACAAGAGTATTATTACTATTATTATTATAGTCTTTTATTTTGTTAAAGGAGTTAAGTTCATATGAAGTGGGTTAAGATGAAAGAGTTACGACCGACATCACTATCTTGTCTTGACAACTCCTTGTGAGCCTTTCGTATGCGTTATCAGAGATAGTCTATTTCTTTTTTTATTTATCATGGAAAGACTCGAAAAATAGTAGATTTTTGGTTAAAAAAACATTCGACAAATAGTAGATTTTTGGCGAATCCTAAATTCGATCAAAGGCTAATTTGACAAGTCATGATTTGGCAGAGTTTTATAGCACAATCTTAGCCATTAGGAAAATGTAAAGAAAATAGACTTTGTCGCAATCAATCAAAAGGGTCTCTATCTTTGTCAATAATCACATTTTCAATAATTATATTTGTTGCTTTTTCTTAGATCTCATGCAGTAGTGTAAGCAATAATGTAGCAGAGCTTATATGGAATGTTGCTTATATAAGTTGCTTATCGAATTTTTTGGCTTACTATCTGTAGGGAAAGTTTTAAAAGTAAGTTCATCCTATAAAGCTATACCTCAAAATGCAACATGATCCTGATATTTTGAATACCCAATATATTGGGATAAGCTTGACAAATAAAATATTCAATACCAATATTACCTCTTATTAGTCCCCAAAGGCTAAAAGTTTTATAAAAAGTAATTTCTGTAGAGTATATTTATAGAGCCCCATTAAATTTATGTAAAAATGGAACTTTTTTCGTCAACTTAGCAACAATTTTACTTTAACATTTTTGGGAAAATCTATAACACATATAATCAAAAATGCTTTATTAAAGAGAGCAGAATTTTTCTTAGGTGAAAAAGAGAAATGCTACTCAAACAGTCAAAAGCAGGTATTTTCTGAGACTATCAAGTTTAAACAAGTAATAAGTGGGCGTCTTTCGACACCAAGTGGTATTTTGGATACTCAAACTTCTTGGCAGTCATCCTAGAGAGCAATTCTGTTTTGGTTGTCAAGCAAGATCAATGAGAAAAAAAGTTTGATTGAACGTTATTAAAAAATAATATTTTTCTCAAGTATTTTTTGTGAAACTAAAGGAAGTTTGTCCTCATTTTTGTAGTTTAGCAAATGAATTTTTTACCCATTATTGGTATTCATTGTATCAATCAAATCAAAGTCAAAAATATTTGACCCAGTTCTGGTCTGGTCAGACACATCTGGGTCTGGAAAATTTCCCCCAAAATCCTAATATTTTAAATTTTTTCCCTTCGGATCAAAAAAATCTCATCAGGTCGGGTCAAAAAATACCTGGTTCAAAGGCAGGTTAGCCCCTTATTTACTGTGGAGTCTAAAGTATACTTGGGTCAGATCAAGTCAGAGTCCATCTCTAGTGTGTGATCAAGAAAACCAGATGGGTGAACAAAAAAATAATCAAAACAAGTACATTTTCTAGACTGAAAATACACTTATAAAGTATTCTCTAACATCTTCTAATTCTTATCAAAAGCTCTAGAGGTTAACACATCTCTAGGCAATACTTTGATTACAGTTCGGCTCCTCAATCTAACTCTATTCATGGTATTTCTAGTTGGTGTTATTTCATAAAATGGGATATGAAAGTAGTAAAAAAGCCTATGCCATTTGTCCAATATATTTAGTAAAAATTTTTACAACAAAAACAGAAGAATCTTCTCAAATGATTCAATGAAGTTAATGACAATCAGAAAAGACAGGATCTCAATGATGACCGGATCAGAATCATGATAAAGAAGACGTTCTTCAGCTTTTTGAAATGTTCTGCTGGAAAATTAACAAAAGAAGATGAGTTTGCAATATCATAAAGTTTTTGTAAAGTCAGTTTCATTATTATACGGTAAATTGAGGTGAAGATATTTGAACATCAAGAAATAAGACCAATGAGATACTAACTGTTTGTTTGAGGAAGAGGCAGATTTATATACATTTAGATCACTAAACTTGATAAAACAGATTCGTTCAATTGGTAGTACGAAAGTCATGATCATCCGTCAATCAGCATATTAATGGTCATTTGAATGAATATTTATGATTTGAAAGGAAAGGAATATTTGCAAGTACCCCAAAAGGGAGTAATACTTGTTACTATTAAAGGAGAATACCATGAAAGATGTCGATCAACGAATAAATTATAAATGAAATAAAAAGGTATTTGATTTAATCTTAAAATACTTTAAAGGAAATATAACTAAAAGTAAAAATTTCAAAACATGCTCATCGCTTAAAAGAGGGTTTTTTTAACTTTTAAATGAGCTAAAATCAGTTATGAAAATTGAATTAAAGTTCATCATTTGTTTAAGGATTCATATAATGTTGAAAATGGTTAACACATCAGTGTTCAGCAATGAAAATGAATTATTTTAATAAAAGGTTGAACTCCTGGGCTTGAAAGGACAAGACAGTTGAATGCTAACTGATTTATTCCATGAGATATACAGATATATATACAGATGCTGAGGAGCAGACTGATCAGGGGGAGTGTCTGGTAGCTAGTCAGACACCGGGATGACGCAGTTCCAAAGAAATGTCGTCTGACCTTCGTCTGGCGACATTTCCTTGGAGAGATCTAGTTAGATCTGGTCAGACCTAGATTTAGGCCAGGCGCGTGTCAGAGTGGGGACTCGGACAGTGGACCAGTCGGCTCGTCGGCTTACAAGGTCAATGTTAATTAACAGATAATCGTTGTCATGACATGAGATAATTGCAAATTGGAATAAATGCTTAAAAGTAAAATGGAGCAGATAAAGCGAATTTACTTTATTATTTATCTGTTAACATATTAGGAGGAGGAAATTTTTTACTTTTCCTTCAAGTCTTGAAAACTGTTAAGTGAGAATATGCTTTTTAGAGTTCTTCTTTGTTAATTGGAGATGGTGGCTGTAAACATTTTATATGGAATATGTACCGCCTGGTTAACAAGTGAATATGAAACACCTCACTACAAAATCGTATAATCCTTTGATTTTTGCTTTAAATTTGATACTTCAAATTGCCTCCCCATGTATCTGTTTGGAACCTTTTGTTTTTCCTTATGGGATCTCTAGCAGGATCCCTTTTCCTGTAAAAAGTGTCGAAAAATACTTGCTTGAAGTTTCAGTTTTGAAATGCAGTACCTACTAGACTTTAATTTATTCATAGCATGGAAAGCAAAGCAAAAGTTAGATTTTCAATTAAAAGCTGATCATGGCCTTCCCTCTTGTACTTCTAGATGATTATCTCGAGCAAACAAGCCTGTAAAAACAACTTATGGGCAAAGCCTAAGACTTTTTTCAATGATGGGTGAAGTCTTGTAGACGTATGTCTTTGACCTAGTCTCTCTCCATTCCTCTCATTTTGAAAGCATCTGGACGGCGATGGAGCAACATGTCTCTCTCTACTTTCAGAATAAGAACATTCAGTCGATCAGAAGCAGTTTCTGAACATTGAAGCAATCAAAATATAAAAGGAAAAAATCACAAATCAAATATGAATATCAATTGAAAAAGGTGCTTTTGGAATTCACAACCATAAGAAAACTACAGGTGAGTTCAAAATAGAAAATCTAAAGTTTTATTGAGGTACAAATTAATACTTTTTTTTCATTGTGTAACAATGGAATTTTGATAAATCGAAGAATCCCGGTACCAAAGAAAGAGTTATTACCCCCCCGGACCGTGCCACATTACCATGGAATCTGGCTGGGGATTTGAGGTTCGAGCCTCGAACCCCAGCACTTCCAATAATTTTTGACTCCGGGTTGCCCAAAAATTCACTGATAAATTGATTCCCAAGCCAGGATTAAAAACTTCTGTCTTATTTGAATTTGATAGACGCACAAAAAAATCCATTAATTGTTAATGGTATGTCATTTGCTCCACATGAGGGTTTGTTCAATTACCGTAAAACTTTTTCAGTTTTTTCTCCAAGGTATAATTTTTTCAACAACCACGAATCCTATGTATATAAGGCTTCACATTCAAGAACTTTAAGCAAAACTTTTTTTGGTTCTTTCTTAAATTGGGTAAAAGGTTTTCCAAGTCACAATCATTGAATATTTTCTTTCATCAATATTAGTAAAAATGATTTTTCTATAGGCAACCAAAAAAGTCAAAGTTAATGCAAAAAATTGATTGCAAAATTCTTTTCCATTTTATATTTTTTCTGGTCTAAAAATTTGATCCATTAACCTCAATTCAATCGAAAATATTAACTCAAAAAAGTGAGTGAAAGCTTCTTTCTAATCTATATATTATAGTATAAATAACTGAAGTCTTTAACAATTTATATTTTTTTGCCTATATTCTGTTGAAAATAATAACAGGTAAAGTTTGTGAGTGAAAGCTTCTTTCTATAATCAGGGTAGAAATACCTGAATTGATTGACGTTGCTAAGAAACAACTCATTTCTCTTGATCAATCTTTTACCATAATGTTTCTCCTGGAAATTTCCTGCTGAACCACTTAAACCTTATCATCAACAATATAAAAAAGAGTATCAGCACTCTTATTGGATTAAGGATGACTATTTTACTCCTGAGCATTTTCTATTCCTATAAATATTAGCTAAAACTCAGACTCAGAGAGACATTAACAAGTGCGAAGCTGTGGTCTGAAGATGGGTGTGTCGAGAGAGCGTGTGTGAAAACCCAGTTCTGACCTTCCCAATCAAGAAAAGAATCCATACTGAATTGTTTATTGTTAGAATATGGCAGCCCTTTATTTAGGAGATGCAGATCAGAGGATCAGAGTTGTGACCAAAGAGGGTGATCAACCAGTGGAACAAGCTGATTGGAGGAGCACATATACCTTATGCTGAAATGCTATCTTGACATAAAAAGGTGTAGGACTGAAAGATAACTTGTCAACCTATCTTGAAATGAGTTTAGCAAGAATGTGGTAAAAATAGAATATTTGCATTAAAATATTTTGAGAAGAAAAATAAAGAAAACAACTTGAATTGAGCGTAAAGATTATAACTATTCATAGTTTGTGTTATTGATGGAGTTAAGAAATATAAAAATACAAAAAGTATGATAATGATGTACTTTTCGAAGGTTTCATGAGCTCAATAAAATCCTATTCTGAATTTTCATCTTGGTTGGAAAAGTTCAAAAAACACTTATTTTGCATGGAAACTATGAGGTTGCTCTAAGTTCAATTTACTTCTCTACCTGACATTAACATTTTTTTGAAGCTTTACACATAAATGCCGGGGTTGAGTGGTCAAAAGCATCTTACTGAGAACTGAGATCTGAGGTGCAATCCCCCTTCCATGCCAGCAATTTTTCAACCTTGGATTGTTAAAAAAATCAACAAAGGCACATTCAGTCAGGGTAGTAGTAATCTGCTGAGACCATATAGACCTCTATGGCGGGACTCTTCAATTCAATTCATAGCTTTTATTTCGGACTCATTGTCTGCAGTTTACAAAAAAATATAAAAGCGACGTTACAAAAGTCCTTGAAGTCTTATGAAGGTGTTGATCATGCATCAGCATAGCTTGAGTCTATACTGCACCAGATTATTACTATTATGAAAAAACAGTCAGAATTTTGCTATTTTGCTTTTGAAATTGCTTATTTCTAAACTCGCTTTGCTCACCTGCAAATAAATGTAGAGATGTTTTTAAGAGAATAATCTCTTACCCTGAGACTAGAGACGTCTAACTGTATTCTGAGCCTTTATCCCACCGGTTGAAAGGAAACAATGAAGTAATATCACAATACTTTATTATTACCTTACTTGACAATGATGGCAAACTAAAAACAACAGGTGAACAGACAACAGAATATGGAAAAGCAGTCAAACAGTGAACACATGGTATAAGGTGTTAATATCGTGGAGGTTGGAAGTAAACTCTCATAACCAGTCTAGGAGAGTGCTTTCTTTTATACTCTTGGTATTCAGGCAGTCTGGTTGCTGGTTAGAAAAAGGATTGACAGGATAATTGCGGGTCGTATGCTTTTGCCAAAAAGGGTTGAAAAGATACTTGAGTGAAAGAAGAGGCTTTGCCTATTTTACTTGATTGATGGTTGCTTTTGTCGGCGTCCTATTGTGGGAAAAGGTTCTGAAGTAGGACGGCACCTGTTGAAGTGGGACAGCTGTGAATAACAAATTATGGGAGATAGGAGAGTTTAATGGATTTTGGGAGAAAGGCTTTTTACTAAAAGACTGTTTCACATGTCGGTATTTTTGTATTGTTTGTGCCATCTACATAAATACAATTATTAACCTTTCAAAAGCCGAACAGTCCACAATGGCAATGATGCCAAATAAAATGGATAAAAAATAAAATGATAAAGTCAATAAATAATTCAATTTGTCATTGTGGTTATTCAGCAGTGGGCTTGCACGTTGTCAGGTAATCGGTATGAGAAAATGCATCTTTAAGTAGCATTCTTAATCTGTTGTTGTTAATGTCCATTTCCAGCCAGTCGAATTTGATGATGTCCATGCATTTAAGCTTACAGTTAAGCTTTTGTTTAACAATCTTCCCTTTGTTATTGTCATAAAAGTTTTCAATTTGGGGCTTCCTTCTTGCCCAATTGAATCACAGAGGACTTCGTTGAGGTAGTGGGGTTCTCTTTTGTTGACAGTTTTTACGGCCGCATCAATGCCAAAATTTTACCCCCTCTGCTGGGGATGCTCTCTTACAAATCTTAAGAAGCTATACATATGTAATCTTTCAGTGAAATTCTTAGTGGTCTCTAATGGGCTGTATAAAAAAAGTCTTCTCAGATTGTAAGTTGATGTGTCATTGTGCCTTACTTGTTTGTGTAATTACATTAAGTAGTGCTTTCCTACAACGATCTTATATAATCAAGTCCTTTTTGAAAGCATTATTGTCAACTAAACCAATCATACACAAGGGATTAATGCTATTCTTATGATTACGATAAACTAATATAAGTATATTATTTCTTCATCAGCTTACCATGTTTTTCATCTCTTAGGGTCTTTGCTGTCAATCCACCATTCATGAACTTTCTCTTTCTTCAACTTTCTGGGGCCCAATTTTCAGAGTTCATAGGATAAAGCAATCATTTTTATACCACCTGATTGGTGTGGAATGTCGCTATAGTTTCTCATAATTTACTTTTTATTTTCAACTTTTCAACAATATTTTTCAATTGTACTTTAACTGAAAATTTATATAACCCTAACGTCTGTCCGTGGATATTTTGAATCTAGAGAGCTGAATTCTTGCGTACTTATAGACTCCTCATATCAATGCCCAAGGGGATTTTGTCTGGGGGTTGAGATCTGGGGTTTTTCTAGGCCAGGCTCTCCAGCTTTAAAATGAGAGAGGGTTCGCCTGCTTTGACTCCCCTGGCCTAGAAAAAAACCATATCTCAGCCTCCAGACAAAATTTCAGAAATCCCTGCCTGGTAAATATTTATATACTAATATGAGGAGTCTATATGCACAATTTCAGCTCTCTAGCTATAAAACCCTATAATGGTGTTCAGTGAATGGTTGCTGCTTTCGAACGAAGTGAACTCCCCTTTACATGTGTACACATGTGATAAAAATGACCAATGGTATTATTTATTAACTTCTCCACTCTCTCGCTTTGCTGGCAAAAATTTATCGTAGTTCATAAAATGGCCGCTGTTCGCTCAAGGAGGGTTCTGCATTTTTCAACTAATAAAAATGCACCTCAACTTAGTTGTAAAATTTCTAAGTCTTAGAAAAGGGATCTTCGAGGTCCAATTAGGTGAGGGTCCTATATCTGACTACTACAGACCTTGAATTCATATCTTATCATGCAAAGCTGTGGACTCATATTGGAACATTATTTAGCTTTGAAATTTCTCTTGTCTCTGTCATTGTCAATGATTCAATTTGAATCTCATTTGAAAGGAAAAAATTTATTTCCCCATCATTTTATGCACTAAATTTACCTCTTGGCCAACGTTGTCCAATTCTTGCCAACTTTTACATCAATTGGGCCATGAAAAGAGTACTTTATGTCTCTTTAGACCTACAAAGAATACTCAATCTCATCAAGTTTTTTTAATTTATATTTTTAATCTCATTTCGAAGGTCCTTTTTGTCCCATAATAAAGATAAGTTAGTAATCAAAAGAAACTTTTTTTATAAATCGTTAGAGATTTGCAGTGTCATTGAAAATAAATTGTTTAGACTTGACTTGTACTTTTAGAAAGTTGACTTGTTGGTCTTACTGGAATCATGAAATAGATATTCATATATTTTTTGAATGAGGACCTTCGGTTATAGTACTTTTCAAATAACTACTTTCAATTTTTATTTAGCCACTAAATTTCATTAACTTCTGAAATTTTAAACTCCAAATGGAAAATTAGATTTTGACACTTCATTTGTTTTTGGTGTGAATTTTCAAGTCGTGTTACAAGATAATTCTACTCTCCCAAGCAACGACAGAATATGACACTTCTTAATTCTTGCATTCTTACATTTGCAAAGAAATTGTTGAAAAAATAAGACAGTATTGAAAATAACCTAGATCAAAGAAAATGTGAAAATTACTTTTGGTGGTTGAGTTAATGAAATTCATATTTTTTAGTAAATCAAGAGAAGAATGACTGAAAAGGTTCAAAATTTTGTCAATTTTTTAGTGTGTGCGTTGAAATACGAGATCATTTTTGAGGCACACCAGGTGGCTTTTTTTATAGGTTACCCCTAACTGGGGCTACTGGGATGGAAATCCGGTGCTTAACCTACTTGACCACCCTGACTCCCTTTTAACTTTGTTAAAATTACAAAAGCTTTTTTGGACTACAATAACATTGATCACTAAAATCATTAATATATTACAATGTGCTCAATTCAAGTTGTTTACTTATTTTGCTTCTCACAATATTTTAATGTTTATGTTCTATTTTTATCACATTCCAGTTAAACTCATTTCAAGATAGGTTGCAACCTTTAGTCCAAGACAGCATTGCTGTGCAAGGTATAGGTACTTGATCCTCCAATCAGCTTGCTGATCACCTTCAATGGTCACAAATCTGATTTAAGTCTCTGCTATGTAAAGGGCTGCCATTCTATCAGTAAACAGTCCATCATATATTCTTTTCTTGATTGGTCAGGTCATCACTGGATTTTCACACATTCACTCATTCACCCTCACATACTTCTTCAGCCCACAGCCCGCACTCGCTGTCAAAATTGGTTTGAGCACCTTAATCATCTTTCAAAAAATTATCACTTTTGATCTTTATTTCCTTTGAAACTTTTTTCAACTTTTGAGATTTCAAGATTATAAATTTGTCATCCTTTAAAATGAGGCCATTTTAATGCTCCACTTTATTCCTGGGAAGAAATCACTGCTGTTTAAAGCACAAACCATGAAAGAAATTTTTCCATTCTAAATCATTCTATTGATCGAAATCATAGAAGTTGAAGAAATTGAATTGTGAGAAGACAATGTAAAGTCTTGTTTTTCTTTTTCAAACAGGGAAGGGAATTACAAAAAATTTATGCTCCAACCTCAAACCAGAATACGAAAGTGAATTTAGTGATTTAGATGGGAGAAAAACCCTTAAATCTAGGGAGAGAAAAAAGGAAGTTTTTTTCTACAGCTATAAGATCTTCTATTTAAATAAGACTATCAATTGATTTCCAGTTGAAGTAACCTCCCAGAGCCTTGAAAATTTATCTAGACTTGCAAAATCATGCAGGAGTTTATCTAAAATTTTAAATCCATAAAACTGGTGAAATATAGCATTTTCAGCTGTTTTCTTGTTAATATTGGCACCTTTTTTGGTTGTGATGGACCACAATCTTTATCGAGCAGAGCTCAAGGATGGAAAACTATGAGAGGCTGCACACCTCACAAGCTCCCCCACCCAGTTCATAATATTACCAACTCGTTTGTCTCCCCTAAATAAAGGCCCAGGCCTATTTTATGTATAGCTAACCTAACCTAATTTAACCTTCCGGCGGCCGAACAGGACTTAACACCAGGGCCTAACTCTGCAGGGCTCAAGGAACTCGTCAGGTAGGTAAACTTGTAGGTAGGTGAACTAGGGTGGGCGAAATGGGGAGGGGTAGGCGAACTCTCTCTTTGTACCCAAGGAAGGCAAGACTATACATGCCCAATGATGTAGAATATAAATAAATAACTTGAAAGATATTAATGTATTTTGTACTCACTAAAATATTTGGTTATAATTCCAAAAGTAATAAATGAACTAAACAAAAGATAAATCGGACTCATTTTTTAAGTGAATCTTGATCCCATAGATTCAAAAAAGGATGCTAAATATTTTTGTCATTGAAATGCATTTCTCGTAATTGATTTGAAGTCATGAAAGTTTGTTCTGAAGAAAAATCTTCTAAACACAATAGACAATAATTTAAAATTCGTCAGGTCTTCATGGGTTTTCCGATTTCTTTTTAGTTCCTAAATGAGATGTTTTTTCCTTTATTGAAAGATGGTAGATTGATGAGAGGCACTTTTGACAGATTGTCAATAGGTGAAAGCAGTAAATGGCTGTACAAGTTTTCAGATACCATGCAGTATCCCACGCAAAGGGAGTCATGGTGGTCTTATGGTTTGAAGTCGGAATTTTATCCCGGCAACCCATGTTCAACTCCTGCCTGCTTAAATCATAGGGAAAAAAGACCAAAAAAGGCCTTTAATGAGCTTAGACTTGCAAAGCGTACAATAAAAATTAATAATTAATTAGACAGGAAATTTTTCTATGAAAAATGCCAAAATAGCATTCAATAGCTCCTTGACAAAAATCTAAAAATCTGGCTAGTAATTTTTTGCCAGTAATCTGAGGAGTCTTTCTGCAAAGTTTCAGACCTCTTGCTTTAAAATGAGGGAGCCTTGATGAGCAGACAGATAGAAAATTCAAAAATTAAGATCCCGTTATGTTATAAGCATAAAAAAGACTTTCACTGGCTTTGCTCGAGCAGATTAAAAAGTCTTTAGTTAGAGGTTGGCAATGGGGTCTGTAAACATTTTGATTGATTAAAAGAAAATAGAAAAAGTGATAATGATAATGAGAAAATCAGGAAAACAAACCTTCAAAGATATTTTTAGAACTTTGATCCTCTATTACGGCTTTAGTCGAAAGGAACTTCTTTTAAAAGAGATTCTATAGACATCAGCAAGGAGGTCTTGTATCCTTTTGTTCCCAACTAGCTTATTGTGACTGCTTTGAAAAGTTGGTTACCTACCATCTCTTTAAATTGGCAAAATTCAGGTCAGTTTGAAGTTTTCCCATGCTTCAATGTGACTGATGACACAACCAAGTTCAACTTTGAATTAAAGTTAGTTGAAAAATGAATTTCTGACTTTTCTCCTCTGGACATTCCACAAAAGCTTCTTTATTTTCAATCTTATTACCATTATCTATTACATTTACCAGCAATATTTAAGCTGCTTATCAAATGAGAAAGTAATCCTTTCCTCCACTTGCATATTGGATAGTAAAATTAAAAAGTTCTACCCTTTCATCAATAAACAGTTCAGTATTCATTCTTTTCTCGATTGGTAAGCTCATCCCTGGGTTTTCATCTCTGCTCTTTGGACCACAGCATAAGTTTATTAGTATCTTTTTTCGAGTTGCAACCATTTGTTGGATGTGATTAATGATAAGAATTAGCGAATACAAGTTATAACGCTGTGGTCTGAAAAAAGTGAGTAAGTCAAGATGCAAATCCAGTGATGGCCTTTCAATCAAGAAAAGAATCAAATTAAACTGAACTGATTTTATTGATACAAGAGCAGCTTTTATAATATTGTAGATGATGGAAGGATCAAAGATGAGAGTTAAGTAAGAGTTGTCAACCATTGGTACTTTTTGATCCGCAGATTGAATATACTATTGGCTATAAAAGTACTAAAAGATGTGGGAAAGGGAAACCAAGCAGCACACTGTTTCAAAATGAGTTTAACTGGAATGTAAAATATGGTAATTGGGAAATGAAAGAAATAATGTGAATTTAGTGCATACCACGATTCAATAATAATCAGGTGCAATAAAGACTGAGGCGATGAATTAGATCAGAGTCACTGCTAGAGATGGGCCCTGACTTTACCCGAGCAAACTTTTGACACGCAGTAAATAAGAGGTCAACCTGGCTCGGACCCAGATACTTTTTGACCCGATGAGATTTTTTTGACCCAAAGGGCAAAAATTGAAAATTTGGGATTTTTAGGGGAAAATTTCCAAACCCAAACCCAAACCAAAGATGGCTGACCCGACCCAAGCAACAAAAATTTGACTGAGGATCAAACCAACAGTTTTAGTTCTCAGTCAGGTGCCTTTGGTCTTTCAGCAACAGGAACGAAATAGATTTGTTAAATTACTTCAAGTTGAAAAATTACTCCACATTTCAAAGCTGGTTTGAATGATAATAATACATTGAAATAACATTTTTTTTAAATCCAAAAAATTAATTACCTTATGTTTTGAACTTACACAACCATGGAGAAGGTACAGGAAATTCTCGCAAGAAAATAGACAAAAACTATTGAGGTGATTTGTTTTTGACTAAACCTTTATTCTGTGTTTACAAAAAGAGAAACTTTTGAATTTGAATACTTTTGTTTTTTCAAAGATTACCAGACTTTTGTAAAAGCAAGTGCTTTGCCCACTTTATTTGCCTACAAAAATAAACAACTTTTCAAACAGAACCTTCCAGTTTATAGGAATTGGTAAAAATTACTTTTATGACTCTTGCTAAAGCTTTTAGTTTAGTTTAGTTTTTAGTATTGAATCTGCCCATCTCTAAATCCAGAGTGTAAAAGACTACCTTCCCAATGTCAAAAATTTGCAAGACTCTGTTTCCCATTCTTCAGCCATTTGATGTTGTTCCTAGAAATCTTTTGTCCTGTTAATGAACATGCTGAGATTGATTGATTACACTGATTTGGATCTGAACATAGATGTGCTTGAACACATGAGAACTTACAAAAAATAACTACTACTACAATCTTCGCATTTACTCAATTCAGAGAAAGAGCTTTAATGGATTTGAAACAGATAATTAAAAAAAGAAGTTTTGTTTGAGGTTTTTTACAATGCTCAGATACCTTATTGAAAACTGATTTTGAAATTTTTTTTAAAATCGCGTTGATTTTTATGTTCTATCATCAAATTGAACAAGCTTTTTCTTCATTCTAAAAAGCCATGAAGATATGAAGCGTTTTGTTTTATACCTGGTTTTTTCGAAATAATCTTTTTTACCAACTTCTTGGAAAGATGAGTTTCCCGCCCCTTAAGTATTCAGAAAACTCCCTGACGAGGTTCTTTTTGTATTGTAAGACAAAACAAAAAAGTCACCTGTCAGATGCATTGTTTATTTTAGAATAGGGAGATTCTGTTTCAAACTATAGGATCCAAAGTGTTCCCTTCTTGCATTTCTAATCATCTAAAGGTTAGAAAGACTTTACAAGACCTCAGAAAAAACATTGAGGCTCTTTCATAATTAATTTCATAAAAAAAGATTTTTCTGCTAGCTGCTTTCACAATTGAACAGCAGAAAAATAACAAGGGATGTCATATTATTTGTAGCATGTGTACTTTTTCAATTTTTTTGAAGAGCTTCAAAGACTAATCTTAGAGTGAAGTAGGACTTGAATAATTATTCAGAGATTAAAATCATTGAAGGAAGATAGATCTAGAAAACATCTGCAAAAAATAACTTTCACTAATTGGTTGTTGAATGTTTATATATTGATCAGGTATCAATCGAAAACTGACATTGTGCATCAAATGTTGTAGAATATAGTATGGATCAAACACATTTCAATTTAGCAATATCTTAGTTTTTATATCATTGAAACTGTGGTTGTTTGTGTGGATAGAAAAAAAAGTTTGTAAAAAATAAAAAAAATATTTGACAAATTGTTTGTTGTCAAACTGAAAGTCTCCTGTAAATATTTAGCCTATAAAACTAATTAAAATAAATTGACATTTTCATGAAATTTGTCTGGCTAAGCCAATTTAGCAAAATAGAATGACCATCCTTTGTTTTCAATTTACTTTAACAACATATTTGACAGGATATTTTACTGCTTTTTAGAGCCCAAAAAGAAAATAGTCTTGAAGGGAAAAGATAGCTGGTTGTGATACTACCTGGCAGGCCTTTCAAGTGGGTTTGTAATTCAGATATTTTTTAGAACATTGGAATCTACTAGATTAGATCCTTCAATTGTAGATCTTTTTTCATGTCCCCGCCGTCCCTGAGTGCATGCTCGGTGAGTTGCACTCTATCGGTCGGTGTAAGTTGACACCAGAGAGCCAGCCGGGACTGGTGGTGTGCTCGGTGAGCGACCACTCTGTCTCAAATTTAACACCTAAAGTGCGTGCACGGTGTGCGGCACTTAAAGTAAGCTAGGGTGTTGACTATTGGATGTGAAGTTTGATTATTATATGAATGGAGTGGCTAATGAATGTTTGAATGAAAAATGCACAGAAGTTTGTTGACAAAAGTATGGACTCAAAGAGAAAAGCAAATTTGCCGTGTCAGTCTGATAATAAATTCAAAAAAACTACAAGTTCAGACTGCAGCTTTGAATCGGCCAACTCAACAATTGAAGAAGAGGGATTCAACATGCCAAAAATTTCGATCGTCACTCTTAGAGTTGCCAAAAGAGATGGAGAAGATTTTAAGGGCTCCCTTGACCATGTCCAAGGATGTCAAGTGTGGAATGACGGTCTAAAACTTCCAGAGGCTTGGCTATTTGGAGTAAGCATTGTAAAATCTGCAAATCGACCATTCCTTCTTGAATTTCAACTAAACTGTGAGGTTGAAGTGGATATAATCCCTAAGTACTGCAAAGTGAAGATTGACAATCACGATTACACCATCGAATTGATACCTCCACAAGACTTTAAGGCAAACATTGGGGACGAAGTAACTGTCAGAATCAAGCGCACTCGCTGGTTGTTGAAGCCAGATCAAGTCACCAATTGGATGAAACTCTATGGAGAAATAATCAAGCCTGTTGAATACGAGGAGGCTCCAGGGGTGCAAAGACTGAAGACTGATGAATTAAAGTGTGTTATCAAATTGGCAAAACACATTCCGAACCTCTTACCTGCCTATGGACGTCGAATGAATGTGGTTTACAGCGGACAGCCAATCCAGTGTGGCAGATGTTTTGAGTTGAATCATCTCAGAGCCAACTGCACTAACGAGCAAGCTGACTGGATCAAAGATTACGTCCGTCGCTTCTATGAAGAAGGCCACATAAGCTCCGTTCTGCTTGGTCGATGGTTTGAGATTTTCAAGTCAACGTTGGAATAATTCTAAGTTGAACTTTTTAGAGTCTTTTTTAATCAAATTCTTTTTTAAATAACAAATTTCATTTATTAATTGAGTGAATTTTTTAGATCAAAAATGTTTAAGATTATTTATTGGAATATTGCGGCGGGATTAGTGAGAAAATGGGACTGTGTGAAGGAAACTCTATCAAAACACCAACCGCTATTAATGTTCATTGCTGAAGCTGAGCCAAAGGATGGAGTGGATCATGGATGCTTGACTGTAGATGGGTATGATTTGTATGTATCTGAAACAATTAACCTTAATGGAAAGGCACGAATGTTGACCTTAGTCAAGAGGGATTATTTTAGTAGGATTATCATTCCCAATAATAAGGGTAATGAGCTAATGGCATTTCAATGGAACAAATTCACAATAGCAGGAGGGTATCGCCCATTTAAACTTTATGAAAATGAAACTATTAGATCCAACTTCAAAAGACTTATTAACGGTCTGAATAGCATCCCGAGTGAAGAAAAATTGATTGTAGTTGGAGATTTTAATATTGACATTGAAAGGGATGAGACTTCACTCAAACACTTACTATTAGAATGGGCTGATCTAAAAGGTTTAGAGCAAGTAAAAACAGGCCTTACTAGAGTTAGAAAGGTTGGGAATGAAGTTCAAAATTCAAAGATTGACCTAGTGTTTGCAAATGAGAATGAGCTAAAAGTGAAGAATGATTTTAATGAGTTAAGCGATCACTGCCAACTAATAATAACAGTGGGAAGGGATAAGAACATGAAAAAGGAGAAGCGAAAAATTGAATACTACAATTGGAAATCCTTCGATGGGTACCTTGCTAATGAGACTGTCAAGGAGATTTTAGAAACCATGCCCTCAATGTTCGAGAATAACTGCGTCCATGATGTAGATTACCGAATCAGGGCTGGGATTACTGATACTCTCTTTAGACATGTCCAGGTGAAGAATGTTACATTAAGAGAGGGTGATGTTTGTACCCCCAAAATCAGAAAACTAAACAACAGAAAAAAAAGACTAAAGAAAATTTGGGCTAAAAGGCAAACCCCTGAAAGCTGGGTTGAATTCATAAAGGCATCAAAAATGTTAAGAAATGAAGCGCGGAAAATCAAGAGAAGGGAGATTAGAAATCGTATGTCAAGGGATCCCTCAGACTTCTGGAAGGAAATTAAGAATATGATGAGTGGTAAACAAGGTGGGATTAATAGCATAAAAAGGGAACAGGAGATTGTTACTGACAAGAAAGTGATTTGTGACCTTTTCATATCTTTTTTCACAGAGAAGGTTGAAAGATACTCGCAAGACTATGTGTCAAAACCTCTTGATGAATTGGGATTGGCACGAGGCAATGTTGAGAGTATTACCATGGGAGAATTAGACATAGGATTTAAAAGATTATCGTGCAAAAAAAGCTACGGTATGGACCTAATTCCGGGTTTCCTTCTTAAACAACTGTCGAGCACCATCAAGCCCTATGTGTTACACCTTTTTAACCTAATTCTTGATACAGGACAGATTCCTCCTACGTGGAAAGTGGCAAAGATTGTTCCTGTCTTTAAAAAAGGGGATCCGAAGCTGGTATCGAACTATCGCCCTGTTTCTAACTTAAGCTCCCTAGCTAAGCTGTTTGAGCTGTGTTTGTTGCAGAAATTGGAAAAAATGGATATGAATTTGTTAATGGGAATCCAGCAACATGGTTTTAGAAAATATCATGGTTGTGATACTGCAATTTCGTCTGTTGTCAATCATGTTGTTGATGAAATGACGGCAAAAAAGAAGGTTCTCTTATACTCAGCGGACTTAACAGCCGCTTTCGATTTATTGAGGAAAGAGATTCTAGCTGACATATTGATTCGAAAGGGGGTTGAAAACTACTTAGTGAGAATAATCTATGAATACCTTTCAAATAGACAGGGTTATGTCCAGATTGGAGAGTCGAGATCGTGTGTGAGATTCATCAAGATGGGATGCATTCAGGGGAGCATCTTGGGACCTTTTCTCTTTAATGTGTATACAAGTGAATTAGAAAAAATTATCTCTCCACATCACCTTACTGTTTACGCAGACGATTCGTATGTGGCCATAAGTGGGAATGACAAATCAGAGGTCATGGAAGAGTTCTCGAGAGTTTTTAAATCTCACAGTGATTGGTTGAATAATATCGGTATGATATGCAACAAAGCAAAGACAGAGGTCATCATGTTTGGGAATAAAATTGAAAGGGTAATTAGAGTAGACAATGAGGACATTCAAATAGGTAGTTCTATCAAGATGCTTGGGCTTTGGGTAGATTGGGACCTGAAATGGATCACCCAAGTTAGAAAAACGGTATCTAAATGTAGATCATTGGGATTTGCTTTCAGGTACCTAAACAAGTATCTGGAAAAGAAGGATATGCGTAAGATATTCCTAACGCACTTCGTGAGCAAAATGTGTTATGGAGCTCCTATATGGTTTAATGCACTAGGTTACCAACAACGGGCCTCCCTCCGTTCGGTCTATTACAAACAGATTAGACTGATAGTTAGAGATTTCAAGTTTAAGTTAAATAGAGAAGGGCTGGCAAGGTCGTTAGGGGTTCAAACATTTGACACAATTGCATTTAAAAGAGTAGCAATGTTCATATTTAACATCATACAAAATAGTGAACCAGAAAATCTATTAATGAAACTCATGTCTAATGCTTATTTTAATGACAGATTCGATGGGAAAGCGATATTTTTCAGAGACAGTCGTCACAGGCTTGCGAAATGCGGCATCACTGATATGGCGCACAACACTGTCCAACAACTCCCATTCGGATGGTTGACGATGTCAAAAGAACAATTCAA
>Ga0194133_10004321_pt1 | contig 19183 bp, 14 predicted proteins | sample TA2KigOf40mmetaG_FD_155448 | JGI IMG/M metagenome (GOLD analysis project Ga0194133, IMG submission 155448) | Freshwater microbial communities from Lake Tanganyika, Tanzania - TA2015055 Kigoma Offshore 40m | ecosystem: Environmental > Aquatic > Freshwater > Lake | place: Tanzania: Lake... | reverse complement strand
TGTGATCGATCTTTCGGCGGCAACGGTGATGCCGGGGATGATCGACACCCACACCCATCTCACCTCGGACCCGGCCATCCTGCGCTACGAACGGCTCGGACTGTCGATTCCGCGGCTGGCACTGATCGGTGCCGCCAATGCGCGACGTACGCTCGAGGCCGGCTTCACCACGGTGCGTAATCTTGGGGCTGATGGCTACGCCGATGTCGCGCTGCGTGATGCCATCAATGCAGGCGATGTGCCTGGCCCGCGTCTGGTGGTATCGGGCCCGGGCATCGGCATCACCGGCGGACATTGCGGCAGCAACCTGCTGGCACCGGAGTTTCGCCAAACCTCGCTGGGCACCGCAGATGGCCCGGACGAGGTACGCAAGGCGGTGCGGCAGAACGTCCGCTACGGCGCCGATGTCATCAAATATTGCGGGACGGGCGGGGTATTTTCGAAGGGCACGCAGCCCGGGATGCAGCAGTTCACGCCCGAGGAAGTAGCCGCGCTCGTCGACGAAGCGCATATGCACGGCCGCAAGGTTGCGGTGCATGCACACGGTGCGAGTGGCATCAAGGTGGCCCTGCGCGCAGGGGTCGATACCATCGAGCATGCGAGCCTGATCGATGACGAAGGCATCGACCTCGCAAAGAAATACAAAGTGTATTTCTCGATGGATATCTACAACACCGATTACACGCAAAGTGAATCCAAGCGCCGCGGCGAGCTGCCGGAGTTCATCCGCAAAGACGCGATGATCGGCGAGATCCAGCGCCGCAACTTCGAGCGGGCGCTCAAGGCCGGCATCCGCATGACTTTCGGCACGGACGCGGGTATCTATCCGCACGGTGACAACGCGCGCCAACTCGCAGTCATGGTGCGCTATGGCATGACACCCATGCAGGCCATGCAGGCCGCAACCGTCAATGGCGCTGATGCAATCGGCTTGGCCGAGCAGATCGGCACGCTCAAAACCGGCGCCTATGCCGACCTCATCGCGACCAGCGACGATCCGCTCAATGATATTCGCGCCCTCGAGCGCGTGGGCTTCGTCATGAAGGGCGGCGCAGTCGTTCGCGATGACCGAATCCGCTAGAGGGGTGACGGCGATGTTCGTCGCCGTCGCCGCCTTTTCCTTCATGGACGCGCTGCTCAAATTATTTGCTGCGCACTATCCCCCCATCCAGGTGACCGCGATCCGCGCTCTCGCCTCTTTGCCTTTTCTGTTGGTACCGCTCTGGTATCGGGGCAGGCTCGCCGAGTTGCGACCGCGGCGTATCGGGCTGCATCTACTCCGCGGTGCGCTCGGCATCCTGATGCTCGTGACCTTCATCATGGCATTGCGTGACGCCTCGCTCTCCTCCGTCTATTCGCTGTATATGTCGGCCCCGCTGCTGATCGCCGTGCTTGCAGCGCTGCTCCTCAAAGAAAAAGTGGATCTCGGTCGCTGGCTGGCGATCGTGGTGGGCTTGATCGGGGTGCTGATCATCCTGCAACCGCGGCCCGGTGGCCTACCGCTGCTCGCCGGGTTGACGGCTGCGTTATCCGCGCTGTGCTATGCATTCGCAGCGATCACGGCGCGAATCCTGACGCGCAGCGAAAAATCGCCCGCGATCGTGTTCTCGTTTTTATTGATCATCGCCGTGGTCGCCGGTGCCGTTGCCTTGCCGAATTGGCTGCCGATCCGCGACAGTGACTGGTGGCTGATCGTGGCTGCCGGCGGTTTCGGTGCAGCAGGGCAGCACTACATCACCGAGGCGTTTCGTCACGCCCCAGCTGCCGTCGTGGCTCCGGTCGAATACACAGCCTTGCTCTGGGGTATCGGTCTCGACTGGATAGCGTGGTCGCTGTGGCCGAACAGCACCGTGCTCGGCGGCGCCTCGCTGGTCATCGCCGCCGGCATCTACGTGGCCTGGCGCGAGCAGCGCGCCTCGTGACTGCCGCGCCGATCAGCTTATATCTGCGTTTGACCGGGGTCGCCGCTCTTTGGGGCGGCACTTTCATCGCCGGGCGTATCGCGGCGCCCGCGCTGCCGCACTTCACGATTTCGGCACTGCGATTCTGGACCGCGTTCGTCATCTTGCTGCCACTGCTTTTATTGAGCGAACGCGGTCTGCCACGCCTACGTCGCCGTGATCTCGTCTACTCCGCGCTACTCGCGCTGAGCGGACTCGTGACCTACAACCTGCTGTTTTTGGGTGCGCTGGAGTTGATTCCTGCCGGTCGCACCGCGCTCGTTGTCGCCCTGAACCCGATTCTGACCGCCGTCACCATGGCGCTGGTATTCGGTGAACGCCTGCCGGCGTTTCGCTGGCTCGGCATTTTCATGGCGCTCAGCGGTGTGGTGATCGTGCTCGCCAAAGGTAACCCGACCTTGCTGTTGCAACGGGTGGGACGCGGCGAATTGTTGATGCTGGGTGGCGCAGCCTGCTGGGCGCTCTACTCGGTGCTCGGCCGGTTCGCGCTCGAGGGTGAAGAACCGGTCTCGCCGCTCGCGCTGACCACCGTGACCACGTTCTGGGGCGCCTCGATGCTCTCGTTGGGCATGCCCTTCGAGTGGTCGCAATGGCAGGCGAGCGCGGTCTCGGTCGCGGCTTGGGCCTCGATCGTCTATCTTGGCGCCGGCGGCACGGCCTTGGGCTTTGTCTGGTACGCGCAGGGCCTGCAGCGGCTTGGAGCTGCGCGCACCGCGGTATTCAACAACTTGGTGCCGGTATTCGGCGTGCTGCTCGGCACCTTGCTGCTCGACGAAGTGTTGCTGGCGTCGATGGTCGTTGGGGGGCTGGTAGCGCTGGCCGGGGTGTCACTGACCAACTGGAGCCGCGCTCGCTGAGCGTACCGCCGCCTCGGGGTTTGCAGGTCATGGCAAATCAGGCACTTGCGATGCGCGGCAGAGAAACGGCGTCACGAAAGTGACCTAAGAAGAGTCCATTGCAGGCTTTCAAAATTTCAAGTCATTGATTTCGTTAATTATTTCGTGAATTGGTTAATTATTGATCAGCGGAACGAAAAACCGCTAAAAATGCCGAGATTTTGCGCTTGAAAAGCAGGCTGTCCACAACGTTATCCACACCCTCTGTGGAAAATCCGGCAGGTATTGAGACGGCGTTTTGCCGGGTGGCGATCGACACCCCGTTGCGCCGTTGCTTCGATTATTTGCCCCCCGCCGGCGGTCCGCTGCCAACGCTGGGCATGCGGGTGGAAGTACCCTTCGGACGCCAGCGACTCGTCGGGATTATTGTGTCGTTGGAGAGTCAATCAGACGTCGATCCGTCTAAATTGAAACGAATTTCGGGGATTATCGACCCCGAACCCACCTTTGATGCGCCGTTGCTCGAGCTGCTGCGGTGGGCGACGGATTATTACCATCACCCCATCGGCGAAGTGCTCGCCACCGCCCTGCCCAAGCTTGCCCGCGAGGGCGCGACGCTCACTGCGATTACCGAATACTGGACGGTCGATGAGCAGGGTGTGGCCGCGCACCAAGGCGGCGAGCCGCGACGTGCGCCGAAGCAACGCGCCCTGCTGGAACAACTCGTCGCTGCGGGGCCTGAGGGCCTCGCGAGTTCAACGCTGCATGAATGGCAAGCGGGCTGGCGCGAAGCCGCGCGTGCGCTACTGGCTCGCGGTTGGATCCGCTGCGAGCAACGCGCAGCGAGCCCGGCGGCAAGCGCAGCGGCAGCCAGGCCGCCCGCAAAACCCGAACTGACGGTGGCGCAAAGTGCCGCGCTGACCATGGTGTTGACTGCCGGCGATCGCGGCTACCGTGGCTGGCTGCTGCACGGCGTGACGGGCAGCGGCAAAACCGAGGTCTATCTGCGTCTTGCCGAGCGGCAACTCGAACTCGGCCGCCGAGTGCTCGTGCTCGTCCCCGAGATCGGTCTCACGCCGCAACTTGTCGGCCGCTTCGCACAACGCTTTCCGCAGGCAGTGCTCGCCATCCTGCATTCCGGGCTGACCGACGCCGAGCGGCTCGCCGCCTGGCGACTCGCGCACTCGGGCCGTGCGCAGCTCGTCATCGGCACGCGCTCGGCGGTGTTCGCGCCGGTGCCTGAACTCGGCTTGATCATCGTCGATGAGGAGCACGATGCCTCCTTCAAACAGCAGGAAGGCGGATTTCGCTATTCGGCGCGCGACCTCGCACTGGTGCGCGCACGCATGCTCGATATTCCGGTGATGCTCGGCTCAGCGACACCCTCTTTCGAGTCGCTGCATAACGTGAGCGCGGGTCGGCTGACGCGGCTCGCCTTGCCCGAGCGTGCGGCTGCGGCCGCACCGCCGACCTTGCGCTTGCTCGATCTGCGCGGCGAACGCGTCCACGCAGGTCTGTCGACCACCGCGGTGAGCAGCATCCAACGTCACCTCGCTGCCGACGGGCAGGTACTCGTGTACATCAATCGCCGCGGCTACGCGCCGACGCTCGCCTGTACAGCCTGCGGCTGGATCGCGCCTTGTCTCTCCTGCGATGCTCGACTGACGGTCTATCGGCAGGCGGCACGCCTGCGCTGTCATCACTGCGGCGCTGATCGTGAACTGCCGCGGCAGTGTCCGGTGTGTGGTTACGCAGTCAAAACCGTGGGCCAGGGCACGGAGCGGGTCGAAGAAAGTCTCGCTGAACTGTTTCCGAGTGTCGGCATCGCAAGACTCGATCGTGACGTCGTGCGTCACAGCGATGAACTGGAAGCGGTCATGCGCCGCGTGTCGAGCGGTGCGGCGCGAATTTTGGTCGGCACGCAGATGGTCGCCAAGGGCCATGATTTTCCGGCGCTCACGTTGGTCGTGGTGCTCAATGCCGATCAAGGACTTTTCAGCACCGACTTTCGTGCGGCGGAACGGCTGGCACAAACCATCATTCAGGTCGCAGGTCGCGCGGGTCGCGCCGAGCGTGCGGGTGAAGTGTTGATCCAGACCGAGTATCCCGAACATCCGCTGCTCTCGGGTCTGCTCACCGGGGGTTACGACGCCTTCGCGAACGCCGCGCTCGAGGAGCGTCGCAGCGCAGGCTGGCCGCCTTTCGCAAGACTTGCGGCGCTGCGCGCCTCGGCGACCCGCCCGGAAATGGCGATCGAGTTTCTCGATGCCGCACGCCGCCTCGCCGAGCGCATCGCGGGACGGGGTGCCATGGTGCGTCTGCTCGGCCCGGCACCCGCGGCCATGGCGCGACGCGCTGATCGCCATCACGCGCAGTTGCTGCTGGAAAGTGTCGATCGCCCCGCGCTGCACCGGCTGCTCGGGCGTTGGTTGCCCGAGATCGAAACTCTGCAAGAGGCCCGACGCGTTCGCTGGGCACTCGACGTCGATCCACTCGAACTCTTCTGACCAGGTGGAATTGACCCGGTAGAATCGCGGCCGTGAAAGAAGACCTGCAACTCCTGCTGCAGCGCGCGCTGCAATCACTCGAAGGCTCGCTGCTTGGGCAACCCGTAGATCCGCATTGGATCACGCTCGAGCGTACTCGCGATCCCGCCCACGGCGATTTCGCCTCGAACATCGCCATGCGCCTCGCCAAGGGCGCCGGCAAACCGCCGCGTGTGCTCGCCGAGGCGATCATCGCTGCGCTGCCCGCCTCGCCTTTACTCACTCGTGCCGAAGTTGCTGGTGCCGGGTTCATCAATTTTTTCCTGGCCAAAGATTTGTATGCGCGCGAAGTGCCCCGCGTGCATGACGAAGGCGCGGGCTATGGACGCGGGCGGCCGCCGCAGTCACGCAAAGTATTGCTGGAGTTCGTCTCCGCGAATCCCACCGGCCCGATGCACGTGGGGCATGGCCGACAAGCGGCCTTCGGCGATGCGCTCGGCAATCTGCTCGCTGCCGCCGGTGATCAAGTCAGTCGCGAGTACTACATCAACGATGCCGGCCGACAGACCGAAATCCTTGCCGTCTCGGTATGGCTGCGCTACCTCGAGGTCTGCGGCGAAACTTTGCAGTTTCCGGAGAACGGCTATCGCGGCGATTACCTGCGCCCGGTCGCCCAATCCTTGCATGCACGCGAAGGCACCACCCTGCGCCATGCGGCGACTATCGTCTTTGCCGATCTGCCGGCTGATGCCCCGGCGGGCGACAAAGACAAATACATTGATGCCGTGATCGCACGCTGTCGCGCGCTCATCGGCGAGCTCGCATGGCAGCGTCTGCTGCAGATCAGCATCGCGGCGATGCTCGATGAGATCCGCAATGATCTCGATGGCTATGGCGTGCACTTCGACAACTGGGTTTCGGAACGCGCCTTCACCGATAGCGGCGCCATCGATCGCGCGTTGCAACGTCTGCGCGAGCGCGATCTGCTGTACGTCAAAGACGGCGCCACCTGGTTCAAGGCCACCCAGTTCGGCGATGACGAAGATCGTGTCGTGGTACGCGAGAACGGTGTCAAAACCTATTTTGCATCGGATATCGCCTATCACCTCGACAAGCGCGAGCGCGGTTTCGACGTACTCATCGATGTACTCGGCGCAGATCATCACGGCTATGTGACGCGGGTGCGTGGCGGGCTGCAGGCTTTCGGACATCCGGGCGATTGTCTCGAGGCGCCCCTCATCCAGCTGGTGGCGTTGTTCCGTAATGGCGTGAAGATGTCGATGGGCAAGCGCGAGGCCAACTTCGTCACGCTGCGCCAGCTACGCGAAGAAGTGGGCAACGATGCCTGCCGAATCTTCTATTTGATGCGCAGCAATGATCAGTCGCTGGACTTCGATCTCGAGCTGGCCAAGTCGAAGACCAACGAAAATCCAGTGTTTTACATTCAGTATGCCCACGCTCGTGTGGCCAGCGTCATGAAGGAACTCGCCGGACGAGGCTTTGCCTATGATGGCGCGCAGGCACGGCAGATCATGCTCGCGCAGGGCGCAACACTGCTTGCCGGCGCGCAGGCCGAGGCCATGCTCGCGGCGCTGTCGCGCTATCCCGAAGTCATTCTGCAGGCGGCGGCGCAGCGCGCGCCACACGCGCTCGTACACTATCTGCGCGAACTCGCCACCACCCTGCACGCGTTCTACAACGCCGAACGTATTCTGGTTGCCGACGATGCGCTGCGTAGCGCGCGGCTCTACGCACTGCTGGCGGTGCAGCAAGTGCTGCGTAATGGGCTCGCCATCCTCGGGGCCTCGGCGCCGGAGTCGATGTGAGCACTACGCCGATCGGTCGCGACTTCAAGCGCGCGGGAAAGCGCGGTCGTGCCGAATTCCATTTCAGTCGCGAATTCTTTGTCGGCCTGGGGCTAGGGCTGTCGGTGGCTGCCGGAGTTTTTGTTTGGCAGCAGCAAGTGATTCGTCAGACAGCCGATGCCGCCGAACCCTCGCAGCCGAAACCGCAGGTGGTCCGTCGCGACTCCGTCGGCACCGACGCCGAAGAGCCGCCACCGAAATACGGCTTCTATGACATGCTGCCGCGCAGCGAAGTAGTAGTCCCCGAAACGGACCCGAAGGCACCAGTGCCCAATCTGCCGAGCTCGCCCATCGAGCGTCCCGGTGTGTACGTGTTGCAGCCCGGAGTCTTCAAAAACCTGCCGGAAGCGGAACAACTACAGGCCAAACTGCTGCGTCTCGGCGTCCGCTCCATCATTCAGCGCGTTGCGATCGACAACGATGTGTTTCACCGGCTGCGCGTCGGTCCGATCAATGATTTGAGCGAGCTCAACCGTTATCGCGCCACCTTGCAGCGCGCCGATATCGACGTGGTGGTGATCCGCGTCGGCGACTAAGCGTCGCCGTCATCGGTAACGCTGCGAAAATCCACACCCAGCGCGCGCAACTTGCGATAAAGGTGGGTGCGTTCCATTCCGACGCGTTTGGCGAGTTGTCCCACCTTGCCGTGACATAACAACAACTGCTGCTGCAGATACGCGCGCTCGAAGTGCTCGCGCGCTTCACGCAGGCCCAGCGCCAGCAGATCTTGCTTGACCAGCGTCTCGCCGGGCGACGCAGCCTGCGCGAGCTCGCGTTCGATTTCTTCGAGCGTGATTTCTTCGCTGCCGGCCTGCGTCAGCAGACGCCGCACCATGGAGCGCAATTCCTGCACGTTGCCGGGCCAAGGGTAATTGCGCAGACGATTCTGCGCGGCCACGCCAAAGCGCCGAAACTTCAGACCCTCGGCATCGACCAAGCGATCGACATAATGGCGCAGCAGATCTGGAACATCCTCGGCGTATTCGCGCAGCGGCGGTACGCGAACCACCACGACATTGAGGTGCGCCAGCAGATCGCGCCGGACTCCGTTGCCCGTACCGAGCTCGAGGTCCGGTTGCGCCGAGGAGACGAGCCGTGCGCGCAGGGGCCGTGCCTTGGTCTCGCCGAGCCGCATGAAACTACCGCTCTCGAGCGCGCCTTGCAGACAACGCTGTGCAGCGGCGGGCAGATCGCCCAATTCGTTGATGAACAGCGTACCGTCACCGGCCTGCTCGAGAAGACCGGCGGCCGCGTCATCGCCGGCACGACCGAAGAGCATCGCTTCGGCGTCGGACTCGCGCAGTGCACTCGCCACCATCACCACAAAGGGCTTGGCAGCGCGCGCGCTGTGATCGTGCAGAAAGCGCGCAAAAGCCTCGCGTCCCGAGCCGTGCTCGCCCTGCAGCAACACGGCACTGTTGGCCGCAGCGATGCGGGTGAGTTCGCTGCGCAGCTGCTGCATCGACCGACTTTTGCCGACCGGCACTGCCGCGCCGGCAGCGAGCGGTCGACCCGCAGCGCGGCGGCTGCGTGCGCCCTCGAGACCGCGCTCGACCGTACGCAGTAATTTGGCGATCGACAGCGGTTTCTCGACGAAATCGACTGCGCCGAGACGCGTCGCCTCGACAGCGGTTTCGACTGTGCCGTGCCCGGACATCATCACCACCGGACAAACGTCGTCGGTCGTGGTCGACCATTCGCGCAGCAAGGTGATGCCATCGACATCCGGCATCCAGATGTCGAGCAGGATCAGGTCGGGCTGCTGCCGTTGGCGCAAGCTGCGCGCCTCGGCGCCATTGCTCGCGACCTCGACCTCATAGCCTTCTTCGCTGAGGATTTCTTTGACGAGACTGCGGATGTCCGCCTCGTCGTCCACCACCAGAATGCTTGCAGCACTCATGCCCGCTCCCTCCTCGACTCCGGTCGTGCGGCTCGCGCCACCACCGACCTAGACCGATCCCGCATTGGCAACATAACACGGACGAGGGCTCCGCCCTCGCGCCGATTCTCGGCCTCGATCCGGCCACCGTGGTCGTCGACGATCTTCTTGACGATGGCCAGGCCCAAGCCCGTGCCACGCGGCTTCGTGGTCACATAAGGGTCGAAAATACGCGCGATCAGCTCGCTCTGGAACCCCGGGCCGGTATCGGTCACGGTCAATTCGACAGCGGGCTGCCCCTCGACCTCGCGCAACGCGGTCTGCAACTCGATTTTGGCCGGGCGCAGACCCTCCAGCGCCTCGAAGGCGTTGGTCAGCAGATTGTTCAATACCTGCCGCACTCGCGAGCGGTCGGCCTCGACAGCACCGAGCGCGGGATCGAGGCGGGTGACGATCTCGATACCCGCCTCCTGCGCACGATAGAGATCCGACACCTCGACGACCAGGCGGTTGAAATCGAAGGCGCCCAACTGCAGCGATGGCGCCCGTGCGTACTCGCTGAAATCGTTGACCATCTGCTTCATGGATTCGACCTGCTGCACGATGGTGTGCGTCGAGCGGTCGACCATATCGGCATCCTGACCGGTCAATCCCGGCAGCAGCTTGCGCCGCATGCGCTCAGCCGACAGCTGGATCGGCGTCAAAGGATTTTTGATCTCGTGCGCGAGTCGACGCGCAACCTCGCCCCAGGCGGCGTCGCGCTGGGCCTGCAGCAAGTGCGTGACATCATCGAACACGATCACGAATTGCTCCGGATCATCTGCGGCTTGCGGCAATGGTACGCAGGCGCAAACCAGCACCCTCGAGCCAGTTTTGCCCTGAGTACCGCGCAACTCGATCTGCTCGCGCCAATCGTCACGACCGGTCGCAAAGCGTGTCCGCAATTCATTGACGAAGGCAGTCAGCACGCCGCCTTCGACGGCAGCAGCGACCTCCGCGAGCGAGCGACCCGCCGCATCGGCGAGATTCACGCCGAGAATACTGCTGGCAGATTCATTGACGCGCTGGACGATGAGCTCACGGTTGACGGTGATGACGCCTGCGGACAGGCGCGCAAGGATGATCTCGAGTCGCTCACGCTCGCGATCGACCGCCAGCCGGCTGCGTTCCGTTTCTTCGCGCGCCCGCCGCAAGCGCTTGGTCATGTCATTGAACGACTGCACGAGAAAGCCCATCTCGTCGTGCGAAGTGAGCGGCACACGCGTGCCGAAATCTCCCTTGGCTACGGCGCGTGTGCCCGCCATCAGATCTTGCACGGGCTTGAACAACACCTCGGCCGAGTAGATCGCGCCGTAAATTGCCCCGAGCAAGGTGACGAGCAGCACCATGGTGAGCGTTAGCCGGAAGCTGTATTTGAGTGGTTCGCGCAACTCGGCAAGATCGCCGTACTGCGAATACGAACGCTGTACGGCGTCGGTCAGCTCGGCGAGCTGTCGCGGCAACTCGTAGATCGCCACCACATAGCGCGCATCCCCCGTGGCGAGCGGCGCGCCCGGCAGCGGCGCAGCGGTACGAATCAGATATTGGGAATTGCCCACGGGTTCGAGACTGACATAGGAGGCGCCGCTGCTGACCCGACGCACCAGATCGGTGGGCGGACGGGCGGGCAAAGAATCGGATACTCCCCGAGTTGCAGCGCCGATGACGCGCGCGTGCTCACCGTACAGCACGATCTCGCTGGCGCCGGAATTACGCAGCTCTTCTTCGAGAGCAAAGAAAACACCGGTCGAGCCCTGTGCGGCAAGCGTTGCCGCAAAGCGCTGCGTGCGTTGGTCGTGCTCACGCATGCGAAGATCCAGCGCCGAGCGCGACAGCACCACGGCATCGTTCAGACCCTGCTTGATCTCGACTCGAAACCAGCTGTCGATACCGCGGTTCAAAAATTCGAGCGAGAACACATATACCGTGAGCAGGGGCAGCGCGACCAGTGCACCAAACACCAGTACCGTTCGCGAGGTCAGCCGCGAGCCCGGGACGCCGCCGCGATACGCCTTGACGAGCTGCGCGATCTTGCGGGCGAGCAACACGATGATGACAGCGACTGCAATCGCACTCGCCAACAATATCCAAGGTTGCAAGCGACCGAACTGCGCAGAATTTTGCGAGGAGATGAACAGCGCAAACAGCGCGCCGAGAACGACCGCGACCCAAATCGCGGCCAGGATGGTGGTACGCCGGTTTTTCAGCGTGGCAGCGACCATGAATACCACTCGCTCTCGCGCTGCCAGTCATCGGACCAGAACATGAGGGCGCGCAGCGCATCGGTGAGTCGGCCGCGGCGCACGCTCGCTCGCACGCTGACCACATAGTCGCCGGGTTCGGCGAGCTGCGACGCGACGAGTATCGGCCAACTATCGACGCTGCCGAGATCGGCCAGGGCCTCTTCGAGTGTCGCGTAAGATTTCTGTTCGCCTTCGACGAGCGGATCGCGCACCACATAGCGCTCGCTCACCGAGTGGTAGCTGAGCTCACGTTCGAGACGCAAGGTAACGATGGTCGCATCCGTCCAGAAACGCCGCTCGCGCGTTACCTCGACATCGACGTCATAAGAAAGCGCACCACCGTCGCGCAGCGCAGCGACGGTTTCTTCGTTCGCGGGATAACGGGTACGCACATGCAGCTGATACACACCGCCGACCACGTTGACGAACGCCGACTGGATTTCGAGGGCACCCTCGAGCGGATCGGCATGGGCGGGCGTCGACTGCCAAGACAACGCGGCGAGCAGCCACAGGCAGACCGCGGCCAGCAGGCCCATGCGCGGACGCCGGATCTGTCGATGATGGTTGCTCATGCGTCTTCAACCCGACCTAGGCAAGCATAATAGAAGCCATCGGTCGACGCCGGCCCAGACCCGGGCAGCAACTGCACGCCAATGTTTTGCCGAATAGCGCCGCTCGGCAGGGCCAATCCTGACGGCCAGGGGAGCACTCGGGCCGAGGGCGTCGCCTCAAGGAAATCGCCAAGCATCCGTTCATTTTCGGCCGGCAAGATCGAGCAGGTCGAGTACACGAGCCGTCCGTCCGGGGCGAGTCTGGCAAAGCAGCGTTCGAGGATGCGCCGCTGCAGCCGTGCAAAGCCTGCGATGTCCTCGCTACGGCGCAGCAATTTGATGTCGGGGTGACGACGGATAACGCCCGTAGCCGAGCACGGTGCATCGACGAGAATACGGTCGAAAAATGCTTCGTCGGCGAGTGCGTCGCTCTGCGTCAGATCGACGAGCCGCGTGCGTGCCGACTGCGGTTTGGCACCGATCCGCGAAAAGGTCGCAGTCACGAGCGCGAGCCTGGCCGCATCATCATCGAGCACCAAAAGATCGACCTTGGGCTGACGCTGCAAAATATGGGCGCTTTTTCCACCCGGCGCCGCACACGCGTCGAGCACGCGATCGCCGGCGCGCGCATCGAGCAACAGCGCCGCAAGCTGCGCGCCGGCATCTTGTACCGACACTCGACCCTCGGCGAAGCCGGGTAGTGCCGTCACCGGCGCCGAGTGTCGCAGCAGCACCGCCTCCGCAAAATCTTTGATGAGTTCACCCTCGCGGCCTGCTGCCGCGAGTTCGGCGAGATACGGCTCACGAGCAGCCGCCGTGGCCACGCGCAAGGTCATCGGCGGGTGCTCGTTGCTGGCCTGCAAAATCGCCGCGCAATGCTCGGGCCACGCGGTCATGAGCTGCAGGGTCAGCCACTCAGGGTAGGCGTGGCGCGTCGCGAGATCGGCATCGACTGCTGCGAGCAGCTCCACTCGCTCGCGGACGAATCGACGCAGCACTGCGTTCACGAACCCGGTTGCGCGGGGCAGTCCGAGTGCGCGCGCCGCATCGACGGCCAGATGCACGCAGACCTCGGGAGCCGCGCGTGAGTACTCGATCTGATGCGCCGCGGCGATCAGCAAGCCGCGCAACAAGGGCGGCATGTCGAGCGCTGGTCGATTGACGAGTTTGGCAAGCGCGGGCGCGAGACGCAGATACCAGCGCAGCGTACCGAGCGCAATCGCTCGCACCGCCGCGCGATCGCCGCGCTCGTCAGCGGCCTGCAGTGCGATGTCTGCCGAACGTCCCTCGTGAGCCACCGCACTCACGGCGATCACCGCCGCCGCCAGCGTCGCGGCTCCCGGCGCGAGACCAGTGCCCTTCGTGATGGCAGTGCTCGGCGTAGAGTCCGTGCCCTGTTGAAACTCGATCGCCACTTCGTTCACTCGAATACCTCGCCCGTGGCCCGCAGGCCGTTGGCAAATTCACGTGCACTCATGCTGCGCCGACCAGCGCGTTGCAGTTCAGCAATACCCAGAAAATCTTTGCCGCAGCTCACGAGCAGGAGATCATCGCGCAGTCCGAGTATTGTGCCGGGCGCTGCGCTGTCGACCTGACGAGCCGATGCTCCCTGCGCGATCACGCTGGCGCGATGGATCCGCACTTGCTCGCCGTGATAGGTCGTCTCGGCGATCGGCCAAGGCCGAAACGCGCGGATACGTCGATCGATGGCCAGCGCCGACTCGCGCCAATCGATACGCGCCTCTGCCTTGTCGATCTTTGCGGCATGACTCACGCCGAGGGTGGGCTGCGGCCGCGGCACGACCGTGCCGGCTTCGAGCCCATCGAGCACTTCGAGCAAGGCCGGCGCTCCGAGGGCGGCTAGTGCAGCCAGCAGATTTCGCGTGTCGTCTGTCAAAGAAATCGGCAACTCGCGCTGCAGCAATATCGGCCCGGTATCCAGCCCGGCATCCATTTGCATTAGGGTGACGCCGGTCAGGGCGTCGCCCGCCAGAATCGCGCGCTGCACCGGTGCAGCACCGCGCCACCGCGGCAGCAGCGATGCGTGAATGTTGATGCAACCCAGCCGCGGCACGGCAAGTGCCTCGGGTGGCAAAATCAATCCATAGGCGACCACCACCAGCACGTCGGGCTGCCACGCGGCGAGTGCTGCTCGACCCTCTGCGGTGCGCAAGGTTGCCGGTTGCGCCACGGTCAAACCCTGCGCAACGGCGAATTCTTTGACGGCACTGGCCGCAAGCCTGCGACCGCGACCCGCTGGCCGATCGGGCTGGGTGAGTACCCCGACGAGATGGTGCCGTGACGAGTTGAGCGCAGCCAGCGGCGGCACCGCGAACTCCGGCGTACCGGCGAAAACAATGCGCACGGTTCAGCGGCTCGCTGCCGCGCCCGCGGGCACCTTCGCGACGCGTTCGCGACGATCTTTCTCGAGCTTACGACGGATACGATCGCGCTTCAGCATCGACAGATAGTCGACGAACAGCTTGCCATCGAGATGATCCATCTCGTGCTGCAGACACACCGCACGAATACCGTCGAGCTCGCACTCGAAATCCTTGCCCTCGCGATCGCGGGCGCGGACGCGTACCCGCTGCGCACGCTCCACCTCGTCAAAAATTCCAGGCACCGACAGACAGCCCTCCTCCATCACACCAACTTCGTCGCGGGCGAGGATTTCCGGGTTGATGAATACCAGCGGCTCGCTGCGATCGGCGCTGCAGTCCATGACGATGAGCTGGCGATGAACATCGACCTGCGAGGCGGCCAAGCCGATTCCGGGTGCCGCATACATGGTCTCGAACATGTCATCGATGAGGCGCGACAGCGCGTCATCGTATTCGGTAACCGGCACGGCGCGGGTACGCAACCGTGGGTCGGGAAACTCGAGAATCTCTAACAACGCCATGGGGCGGGTCCTTTACGCGCAAGGTAGTTCGTGGACCAGGAGTATATCAGCCGGGTTCCGCGACTTATTCCGCGTGGCTACGCGCGGGCTCGGGCTTAGGCTTGCGCGCCCATGGCCAGTCTCGAATACAGCGTTTTCGCACGCATCCCGAAATTCGACGCCGCCACCCTGTGCCGCGTGGGTCGGCAGCTCGGCTCGCCACTCGAACTCATCCGCTTGGCGAAGCATGTACCGGCCGACCTCGCACGCGCCGCAGCGCCGTTCGCGGCCTCACCCCTAGAAGCGCTTGGCTTGCCACTGCGCGCACTCGAGGCACTACGCAACTTCGATCAGGCGCAGCACGACGCCGACCGCGAAATCCTGCAACGGCAACAGATCACGGTCATCGGCGCCGATGAAGCCGACTACCCGCCACAACTGCGCCAAATCCCCGGGGCCCCCGCGGTGTTGTTTCTGCTCGGCAACCGCACCGCGCTGCACGAGCCGCAGCTGGCCATGGTCGGCAGCCGCCATCCGACCGCCAACGGCGCCCGAACCGCTCGAGATCTCGCGTTTCATTTCGCCAGCCACGGCCTCGCGATCACGAGTGGCCTCGCCGTCGGCATCGATGCAGCCAGCCACGGTGGCGCCCTCGCCGCAGAGGGGATCACCATCGCCGTCTGCGCGACGGGGCTCGACCGCCTCTACCCCGAGGCCCACGCCGGCCTTGCCGAGCGCATCCAAGCGCGCGGCGCGCTGCTCAGCGAGTTCCCCCCAGGCACCCCGCCGATCGCCAGGCACTTCGTGCAACGAAATCGCCTGATCAGTGGCCTTTCGTTGGGCGTTTTGGTGGTCGAGGCGGCGGCTCGCAGCGGCTCCCTGACCACCGCCAGACACGCCGGCGAGCAGGGTCGCGAGGTGTTCGCCGTGCCCGGATCCATCCACAGCCCGCAGTCGCGTGGCTGCCACCAATTGCTACGACAAGGCGCCGTGCTCGTGGAAAATGCCGACGACGTCCTCTGCGAAATCAAAAATCCTTATTCAAATCAGTCATTTAAGAGTGGTCCAATCGTCCCTCAACCCCCCGACGAGGAGCGTGGGCGGTTGGACAACCCCGCCGAAATCCTGTTAGATGCGCTCGGCTTCGAGTCCACGAGCCTCGATGCGCTCGTCGCGAGCACCGGCCTCTCCAGCACATCTGTAGCGTCCCTGCTCCTCGTCCTTGAACAAGGCGGACGCGTTGCATCGGACTCCGCCGGCCGCTACTACCGAGTCCCGAATCTGATCGAATGACCCAAACGACCGACAACGGCAGCGTCCTCGACATCCTCATATATGTCTTCGACCGCTACATGCTGGCTGACGCCCCGGATGTCCCGGAGCGCGATGCGCTGGCGTCTGATTTGACCGAGGCCGGCTTCCCTGGCGAGAGCGTCGAGCGCGCCCTCGACTGGCTTGCCGACCTTGCCGGCGAACGCGACCGCCCCTCACTCACCGAGCCCGGCGGCCGCGCGATGCGCGTATTCACCGATGGCGAACTCGCCCACTTACCCGTCGACTGCCGGGGTTACCTGCTCGAGCTCGAGCGCATCGGCATCCTTTCGGCCCAGCAACGCGAAATCGTCATTGAGCGCCTGTTGGCCCTCGACTCCACCGAACTCGACGTCGACCAATTGAAGTGGGTGTGCCTCATGGTGCTCTCGAGCCAGCCTGGCGAAGAACTCGCCTGCTCGCGCATGGAGAACCTCGTTTTCGACCTGCCGCCGGAACGGCCGCATTGAGCCTTCGCGGCAGGGACGTCATCCATGGCTGAAAATCTGGTCATCGTCGAATCACCGGCGAAAGCAAAAACCATCAAGAAGTATCTCGGCAACAAATTCGAGGTGCTCGCTTCGTATGGTCACGTACGCGATCTCGTGCCCAAGGAAGGCGCGGTCGATCCGACCAAACGCTTCGCGATGAAATACGAAATCATTGATCGCAATGAGCGTCACGTCGACGCCATCTCGCGTGCGCTGCGTAAAGCCAAGGCGCTTTACCTCGCAACCGACCCCGACCGTGAAGGCGAGGCGATCTCCTGGCATCTGCGCGAACTGTTGCGTGATCGTGGCGATCTCGATGGCAAAGATGTGCACCGCGTCGAATTCTTTGAAATTACGCGCAATGCGGTCCGCCAGGCGATCGAAAATCCGCGCGACCTGTCGCTCGATCTCGTTAATGCGCAGCAGGCACGGCGCGCTCTCGACTACCTGGTCGGCTTCAACCTCTCGCCGCTGCTGTGGAAAAAAGTGCGACGCGGGCTTTCTGCCGGTCGCGTGCAGAGCCCGGCTCTGCGCATGATTTGCGAGCGCGAGGCGGAAATTCAGGCCTTCGTGCCGCGTGAATACTGGACCCTCGATGCGCAGGGCGAACGCGAGCAGCAGACTTTTCCGCTGAAGCTGGTCGAATTCGGCGGGCGCAAGGTCGAGCAGTTCAGCTTTACCGACGCCACGCAGGCAAGCGAAGTCGAGCAGGCGCTGTGCGCCGCAACCGGTGCCGGAATTCCCGCAGATCCTGCCGCTGGACTCGCTCCCACCGGCAAATTGCTGGTGCTCTCGGTCGATCGTAAGCAACGCAATCGCAACCCCGCGCCGCCGTTCACCACCTCGACCCTGCAGCAAGAGGCCGCCCGCAAGCTTGGTTTCTCGGCGCAGCGCACCATGCGACTCGCGCAGCAACTCTATGAAGGTGTGGATTACGGCGAGGGCGCGGTGGGTCTCATCACCTACATGCGTACCGACGCCGTCAATCTCGCTAACGAGGCGCTGGTCGAGATTCGCGAGGTCATCGGCCGGGTCTACGGCGCCGAATCGCTGCCCGAGTCACCGCGTTACTACAAAAATAAATCGCGTAACGCGCAGGAAGCACACGAAGCGATCCGCCCCACCTCCGCTGCAGTGCTGCCACAATTGCTCGAGGGCCGGATCGACAACGATTTGCATCGGCTCTATTCACTCATCTGGAAGCGTGCCGTCGCCTGCCAAATGACGCACGCGGTCTTCGACACCGTCGCCATCGACATGCTCGCCGGGCGTGATGGTCCGCAGCGGCATCTCTTGCGCGCAAATGGTTCGACGCTGCTCAAGCCCGGCTTCATCGCCGTTTATATCGAAGGGCAGGATGACAGCAGCGACGACGAAGACGATCGCATTCTGCCGGCGATGAACGAAGGCGATGAAGTGCAACTGGTCGCGCTGCGCGGCACGCAGCACTTCACCGAGCCCCCGCCGCGCTACTCGGAAGCTTCACTCGTCAAGGCGCTGGAAGAACACGGCATCGGTCGGCCCTCGACCTACGCCTCGATCATCTCCACGCTCAAAGATCGCGAATACGTCGATATGGACGGTCGCCGGTTCATCCCGACCGATATCGGCAAGATCGTCAACAATTTCTTGAGCGCGAATTTCGGCGAGTACGTCGATTACGGCTTCACCGCGACCATGGAAGACGAGCTCGATGCCGTCTCGCGTGGCGAAGAACCGTGGACCGAACCCCTGCAAAAATTTTGGCAGCCGTTCATCGATCGTGTGGGTTACATCGAAAAGAATGTGTCTCGCGACGAAGCCGCGCAGGCGCGTGAGCTCGGCACCGACCCCGAAAGCGGCAAACCCATCTCGGTGCGCATGGGTCGCTTCGGTCCGTTCGTGCAGATCGGTACCCGCGACGATGCGGACAAGCCGCGTTTTGCGGGGCTGCGGCCCGGGCAGAGCATGGATCGCATCACTCTTCCCGAGGCTCTGCAGCTCTTTCAGTTGCCGCGCAAGCTCGGCACCAATGCCGATGGCGAGGCGCTCGAAGCGAACATCGGTCGCTTCGGCCCGTACATCAAATTCGGCAGCAAGTACGCCTCGCTCAAGGCCGAGGACGATCCGTACACCATCACGTTCGAGCGCGCCTGCGAAGTCGTCGTCGCCAAAAAAATCACCGATGCCAACCGTATCATTCAGGATTTCGGCATCGATGACATCCAAGTGCTCAACGGCCGATACGGCCCCTACATCACCGACAAGCAACGTAACGCCCGCATTCCCAAAGAGCGCGACCCCAAGACGCTGACGCTGGAGGAATGCCGCGCGCTGCTCGAAGCCGCGCCGCAAGATCCGGGTCGCGGACGTTTCGGCAAGGCCAAAGGTTCCGCAGCGAAAGGCTCGGCAGTCAAAGGCAAGACAGCGAAAGCCAAAACGCCGGAATCAGCCGCTGGCGATGCCGCACCAGAAACACCAAAGAAAAAAACTGCCACCAAAAAGTCGGCAGCGAAAGCAAAAGCTGCACCAAAAAAGAAATCAGCAAAGAAATCGTCGTCGGACAAGGCCGAGGGCTGATTCCGGCCGGTGAAATACCGACACGCATTCCACGCCGGAAACTTTGCCGATGTGCACAAGCACGTCACGCTGCTCGCG
>Ga0194133_10004319_pt1 | contig 19190 bp, 9 predicted proteins | sample TA2KigOf40mmetaG_FD_155448 | JGI IMG/M metagenome (GOLD analysis project Ga0194133, IMG submission 155448) | Freshwater microbial communities from Lake Tanganyika, Tanzania - TA2015055 Kigoma Offshore 40m | ecosystem: Environmental > Aquatic > Freshwater > Lake | place: Tanzania: Lake Tanganyika... | reverse complement strand
GACAACATTAACTCTAATGTAATGAAATTTATATATCGGATTTCCTTACTTAAACTTGATCTGAATGATAATGATGAAAGAAGGATGCCAAATGTTTGTTTTTTAATAAAAATAACTTTATAAGAGTTGTCTAGCTGGTATTTACATTTAAATCAAATAAATTAAAGTAAATATCAAACTAAAATTAAGTAGATGAGTCTCTTTAAATTCTGTCTTATGTAGCCATCACTTTGGGCGACAACCCAATCAAAGTTCACATTCGAGAATAGGTGCTAACCTATTTGCGAAGCATTGTCTCCCAATCTTCTTCCATGAGGAATCAAAGAAAATTCCTTTTCTAGGCTGTCTGTCATTGATATGGCATTGCGCCCGAAGCAATTCTCCAAGCCTGGATTCAGTATAAAATAATCCTTCATTTTTCAAACGTGATTTCAACTTAGTTACACAAAAGTATTATTTTTTTCTTTATCTTATGTTTTGAAGCTTGATTTTTGTCAAACAAAAGGATGAAATCAGTACTCGAATTGAAAAGTCAGCTAACTAACCTCGGTTTTCTGTCTCTGAATAACTTAGGTTAAGAGGTTGAGAGAATACGTTATGAATGTACCCACAATTTTTCATAGAAATATTCATTCAAACAAGGTAATTTTGACAACTTAAAAGGTAAATTATTGAAGGTATTTGACCTTGTTAAAATTATTGGTATGCCCTTTTTGCAGCAGATGGCTTTTGATAATTATTTTCTGAAATCTAATCGCTCTATGTGCTTTAAACTTAAACGTTTTACTTTCATTTTCTGGGCAGAGCCCTTTTCATTGTGATTTAAATGACAGAAATTTGAAATATCAACTCATTTTCAATGGAAAAGGCTCAGCAGTTTCCGTTTCTGAGCCCCTAAGCGTTTGTTCAAAAGACTTCTTTGACAGGATCTCAAAACTCACAGTAAATAGGACCTTCGAAAGAGCATCTCCTCATGGTATAACATCAATTCAACTACTGCCATTTTGACTGTTGTCGTTTCGCCTACAACGATTTGACTACTGCCATTTCGACTACTAGGCCTACTATGTAGTTCATAGTTGCGGTTAGGTTAGGTTAGCTTAGGTTAGGTTAGGTTAGGTTAGGTTAGGTTAGGTTAGGTTAGGTTAGGTTAGGTTAGGTTAGGTTAGGTTAGGTTAGGTTGGGTTGGGTTAGGTTAGGCTAGCAATAAATTTAGTAAAAATGGGGATTCAACGTAATCAAATTGATGTAGTAGGCAAATCGTCGTAGGCAAAATGACAGTAAGAGTCCGGTTCACGAATCGACATGGTATCACTTCTAATGATTGGATGTACCCTTGGAGATCAAGGATCACAGCTTAGCCAAAAAATCAAGTCTGTAGCCTACATAAATGACAGGAACACAGGTCTGGCCACCCAGGTTAATATCCCCTTCGACATAAGCTCTTATAAATATTTAAACATTGAAAGTAATCAATGGAGTGAAGAAGAATATGAATACAAATCTGGATACCAGTTCGATTGCAAAATTTGGAACCAGTTAGCTGCCACTCAATGGACGAAGGTCGATTTAACTATGGATTAAAGGGAAAAATTCTCCGATTAGGGTCAAGGATTAATGTCATCATTCTATTTTTTAGATGGTTGTAAGTTTAAATGTTTGTCCTTTGACGTTGGACCCCACTCACCGTATTCTGATGTGCATAATACTTTTAAAAAAGAAAAGTAAAATTATCACTGAAAAGAGCGGATCAACAATAGTACAAAAGAATATTATTAACTTGAGTTAGTACTTTTTCCTTTCTTTTTTTACATTAGATTGTATCTACGCTTTTAGAAGATCTGTTTGCTTTTTTGATGTAGCCATAAACTTAGTAGAGATGGGCCCTGACCTGACCCGAGCATACTTTTGACCCGCAGTAAATAAGATGCCAACCTGCCTTTGACCCGGGTACTTTTTGACCCGAAAATATTGAAAAATTTTACATTTTTAGGGAAATTTTCCAAACCCAAACCATAGATGGCTGACCCAACCTGACACGAGCTTTGAAAAATTGACCCGACCTGACCTGGGTCAAAATTTTTGACCCGGACCCATCACTAAAACCTAGCATACTAGGCCTGGTTTTGATCTGAAAAGTCTGCGACTCTAGTTAAGATGGCTTACGATGTAAGTAAAACGTTTCTTGCTTAATTCTTTAGGTCGAAATTACAAGTTTGCAGCTCAAGTCTGATCCCTATAAAACGCATTTTCATAAACCACTAAAGTAGAGATGGGTCCTGACCCGACCCGGAATTTCTCCCTGAATTTTGATATTTAGATTTTTGAAAAGATAAATTCATTATGCATATTTTATGTTATACTAGCCAACCGGGCCCCGGCGCTGCCCGGGAAAAATTTGATGAGCTTGGGGTACCCTGGGGTCCGGGGGTGGGGTTGGCGGGGTTATGCTTGTGCTAAAAACCATCCCCGGGTTGGTGGGGAGGTCTGTGCAAAATTTGGTGGAGATTGGTCGGGCGGTTCGGGCGTGAAAGAGGGACATAGGTAGATAGGTACATAGGTACAAACAGTCTGTTTTATATAGATAGATAGATAAGTTTGTTGATATTATGTCTAGAACTTGAGATTACCCTTTTTTCATCATGTGTCACACTTACGTCATCCAGCTAGGCTGCACTAGCAATTGCAAAAATTTAAATTGCACTGAACAAACAAACAAACTGCGATGCATGAACGAAACGGGCAACCCGCCAACTGCTTCGGTTGTCGTCTTACTGGCACCATTTAAAAATGGCGAAAATGCGAAAAATAAAATAATTTATTTTTTAAGCTTGGGGTCTAGGAAAACCTCAATGCTGGCTTTGTGCTTCATTTTGGAGTAAAGTTTATTGACAGTAATATTTAGGTAATGGCCTAAACTGCCTCGATGTAAAATTGCAGCTCTTTAGCTTTAAAGCTGAGAAAGAAATTTGAGGTCAAAGATGGAGATCTTTTTGAACTCGTTTTTTAAGTTTAGGGTCTAGAAAAACCTTAATGCTGGCTTTGTGCTTCATTTTAAACTAAAGTGTATTAAAGTAATATGTTGTTATTGATTCAAGCTGTACGTCTCATGCAAAATTGCAGCTCTCTAGCTTTAAAACTGAGGAAGAAGTTTGAGATCAAAGATGAAGGTAGAAAGCAAAAAAAGAGAGAGCTATGATTGCAAAGTTGATTGATTGTAATTGCAAAGTTAATCTGGTATTTGGTGGCTTAGCCTGAGTTCCAGGTAATTGTATAGGGGATTTGTCTTGGTCTTGGGTTTGGATTGGGGGTAGGGGGAGTCGGTTGCTTGGGAGGTTTAAGTATTTTTCCCTGCAAAAAAATACCCGTCTACTTATAATTATTATTTTTATTGCATAGGTAGTTTTTTCATTTACAGTTTCAGATCAATTTCATGCATTTGAAAACCACCATTAGATTCTCAATACTTTTGAAAACTTTTCTTCTACTCTTAGATTTTAGCTTTGTAGTTCTAAAAATCGAAATCCTTGTGTGGAGCTTCAAAAGAATTTCTTTATTTGAAATACAAAAACATTGCCAAACTTGGGTTTTTTGAACTGCAGAGAAGAGCAAGTGTTAGAGAGAGAGCCTTCTTTGAATGAGAAGGAAGTCAGTCTTTTGAGGAGACTTCAACAACTTAAAACTTGGTTTGTTGATAGAAAATTTTTGGAGAGCCTCCATGGAAAGTTATTTCTCTAAAAAACCAATTTTGCCTTTGATCATAAGTGTGGTAAGTATTTCTCTTAAAAAAATATCATTCAAATTCAGTCTCTCTGTACTATAGAGATCGGCCCTGACCCGACCCGAGCTTACTTTTGACCCGGAGTAAATAAGAAGCTGATCCGCCTTTGACCCGGATACTTTTTGACCTGACCCGAAGAGATTTTTTTGATCCGTAGGGAAAAAAATTGAAAAATTGGACATTTTTAGGGGAAATTTTCCAAATTCAAACCCAAATTTTCAAAAAATTTTGACCCGGACCCATCACTAGTACTAGCACACTGACATAATAAATGATAGAACATTTTTAAGTATCTTACTGCCTTGAAAGCATTCACTAAACAGAGTTTGAATTATTATAGTAAAAAATCAAAGTAAAACATTTTACAAGGACTGTAAGAATTATACAATCAAAAAAATGTCGGAGTAACTGATCCCTTTGGTCATGTTAAAAATTTTTTTTTAATTGATTTAAGAGCTGAGATCATTTACTGTGTCAGTTGATAGTAAGGAAAAAATGTACTCTTTAGTCCAACTCTGGTAGCGTCACAAATTTATACATTTAAAAATGGAACTGATACTATTACGAAGGCACTGTTTGCCAATTTTAAGCAGCGAATTGTCAATGAAGCTTGGCTTATTAGGTCTCCGTTGGTTTTGGTACATGGTGTTTTTTATTATTATATAATTGATTAAAGAATTGGAAGGATAGAAAAGAAAAATTGTAAAAAGTTTTGGTTAAAAAGTAAACAGCAACAGGCAAGAAAAAGTTATACTGGAAGCTCAAAATTTCCTTTGATGGCTAGATGTGACAGATTCTTTAAAAGTCAAAATTACTCTATGGATTATTTCTAAACTAACTAGAAAATTGACGTTTCGTGGACATTTTTGGGATAAGAAAGCTATGCAAACAACAGCTCAGAAAATCTTCAAAAATTCTACCAAAAGCCTTGATTAAATTTGTCAACTTTTTTCAGCAACCTGACATCAACAAAAGAACCGGAAAAAATTGTTCGAAATCAAAATCTTTGGAATTACAAAAGATTTGAAATTTGCATGAAATCGCTCACTTTGAGAGGGAAAATTGTGAATTTTTATTCAGTACTACGACAATTATGACCAAACGAAAACAAAAGCTGTCATGTAATTCGAAAAATGCCAACAAAGGAATGAGAAAAATTCATCTTTAGAAAAAATATAAAGTCATTTGTCTCAAATATCAAAACAGTATTTTGTTTACATTTAAAGTTGGACTTTTATTGTTTTTGTGAAAAATGCCGAACCCTCCCGAGCAACCTTTCCCCCACACCCTTATCCTGATTCACAACATTTTTGAGGGGCCATCTCACCTAGTTTACTATAAAACTTTAAACTTAAATATCTCAGCCTCTAGGCAAAATATCAAAAATCTGATAGGTAACTTTGGAGCCATCCATCTGGGGATTATGCATGTCAAATTTCAGGCCTCTAGCTTTACTGGTGTGGGAGGAGAATGAGGTAACAGATGCATTCCTAGCCCCTAAACAAAATTTCTAAACAACCCCCTTCACTTTGCTGGCTTTGGGAGGGATAAGTTGACAAACAAAAGCTATTGTATTTTGGTGTGTAAACTCTGCTCTCAGTACATTGATGAGAAAACATGCCATATTCAGTTAGTAAGACGATAAGTGGTGTTGATGCTTTTCTTTTCTTTTTGAATTTGACCCTTGGGTTGACCACTTTAATGGTATTTCTTCTGTGACTTTTCCAACTATGTTAATGGTCCTTGGTAAAACCATTTTTTCATCATTTGCATGTAACTCAGATTACAAACAAGGAATGTTGAATGTGATGCAACGTGAGACATGGTCATTACACAACTTGAAAAGCATATTTATAGCACTAATTATTGGAATGAGTTAAAGCTTATCATCTAAGAGAGATCTTTTTCGAATCTTGTGAATGCTTTTAGACCATGAGAAGTCTACATCTGATATACTTTTGTTCAAATGAATATGCAAGCTATCATCATTTTTATCGATATTTGTAGAATTAAAGGAAAAATTCGTGAAATGTTTTAATGAAGAAACCTTTTTGGTTTGGTTTGGTTAAAATTTATTTGGTCATTCATTAAAATACATGTATTCTAAGCTTTACAAGACCTTAATTTGGCGTTGGCCCTTCTTAATAAAGGGTCAACGCAATTACAATTAATCACAAATAGAAAATAAATCAAATCATGCAGTCAGAGTAGAAATCAAATCACTATTTATATTCAAAGTTAAAATGTTCTTTCAAAAGTCGTCTAATGGAGTCATTGGATAGGTCATTCCCGTTCGTCGGTTGTAGCCAGCTTATGTTGTCCATCATTTGTAGTCGATTTTCGAGTTTGTGTCTGCCTTTCTTGCCTCTCGATGCGTCATAGAATTTGCCAACGGTCGGTCTGCGTCTTTCTGTATAAAACGTTCTCTCAAGGTTTTCACACAGATATACAGGGTATCTATCCCTTTTTATCTTTATTGCTGTCGATGCTATTATATAATTGGACCACATTGTTGGAGTGGCTCTCTGACATTTTTTGTCAAGCTCATGCCTATGTTTTTTCCTCTTGTAGTCCCTTGTTGCTGCTCTTAAAATTCTGTAATGGACTGATCTCAGCTTTGTCCATTGCTTTGCTGACAACGTCTTGTTCATCCACACAGGTGCGGCATAGTATAGTATACTATATAACTGACAGGTGGCTACTTTGAGGAATTGTTCTGTCGTCATGTTCTTCCTTATCTTCTTGAGTAAGGTGATCTTCGGCGCTATTCTTGCAGTTACTTGTGAGACATGTTTGTCCCAGTTAAGGTCATGTTGGATGGTCAGTCCTAGAGCCTTGATGAATGGTTTAGAATCTATCATTTCTCCGTCTATGTCAAACGAGGTTTTGTTGTATTCTTTGTCGAAGACGACTACCTCCGTTTTTGACCTATTTACGACCATTCCAAGTCTTTTCAGAAACTCGATGTGTTGCTTGCTGACTTCTTTAACTTTTTCTTTTAGCTCTTCATCAGTCTTTGCTTTTATCACCACATATGTGTCGTCAGCGTATGACACTACTTCTTCTTTGACTGCCTCAATTAGTTTACCCATATATAGTGTGAAGAGTCTGGGTCCCAGGATGGACCCTTGCACACATCCTATATTCATGTCTTTTATTTCTGAGATTGCGCCGTCTACGTCCACGTATATTTTTCTTCCCATTAAGAAATCCTTAATTGCATGAGCCAATCCATGGCTTACTTGCATGTCTCGTAAGATATTCATCATTATTCCAGGTCTTAAGACGTCGAAAGCGGCTGATAAGTCAATGGAGTAGCAGGCGACTTTTAACTTTTCTTCTAGATTAGATGATATTTTGTGTTGAAGTTCTAGTAATGCGGTTGTTGTTGAGTGAAAAGGTCTGTATGCATGTTGTGAGTTGCCTTCCATGTCTTTCGTTTCTTCCATGAGCCTCGTTAACAGTACTTTCTCATAGATTTTACTAAAAGCTGACAGGTTTGATATCGGCCTGTAATTAGACGGTTCACTTTTATCATCTTTTTTATGTAGAGGTATCACCCTCGATGTTTTTAGTTTTTCAGGGAGTCCCATTCTTGCAAACATGTTTAGGTGATTGACTAATATTTGAGGTGCCATGATGGCCATGTCTTTTATTATTCGCAGTGGCACGCCATCAGGTCCAAAGCATTTTTTGTTTCTGAGTTTTTTTCCTGCTTTTATGATTTCTTCTTCATTAATATCTAGATATTCGCTTGCAGTGACTTGATATGGTTCATCTTGGACTGCATTTATTGTTAGCTTATCTACCTTCTCTTTGAAGAATTTCACAAAAGTGTCTGCAATTTCCTTTTTATTTTGTGTTATCGTGTCATCTTCTAACTTGATGTTGTATTGTTGTTTTTCGCTTGTGTGTCCAAGTAGGGTGTTTATTGTATGCCAAAAGGATTTGGGGTTGTTCGTTTGCAGTTTCGTTTGAACTTTCTTTTTTTCTTCATTTTTGCACAATCTTTTCAATCTTTTTGATTCCTGCTTTGCTTTCTCCATTATTTCTTGAGTTGGCCACCCTTTCTTTTCATAGTACCTGACCTTCTTTATGAACCGGTCCCGTTTTTTTGTGACTTTTGCAATCTTAGTTGACGAGAACTGTCCCTTTTGTGGTTTGAAGCGCACTACTCTTAGTGGCATTTCCTTTTCCATCACTTTTAAGGTTTCCTCGATCAGTGCTTCAAGCTTGTATGGTATTGATTTGTTGACCCTGACTTTTTTGATGAATCTGTCTGCGTTGTAATTTCTCCATTCCCTCAACAAGATTTTTTCTTTCACTTCACTCTTCTTAATTGCGATTGGATAATCTATAATGATTATGCTGTGGTCACTCAATGGGTTTGGTATTATTTGAGGTATCAGTTTTAGATCATTTCTGACATAGCAGTGGTCTAAGATTGAAGTTTCTAATCTGTTTGCAATTCTGAATCTTGTTATTTCTTTGCATATTTGATGGAGATCAGATGTTTCAGCCCATTCAATCAGAGCGTCTCGTTGGCTTGTATTTTTGTTCCAGTCCACGTTTATGTCTCCAATGACGATCAGTTCCTTTGCATTTTTTGTGGCGGTGATATTTTCAAGCGTGTCTAGTAGTTTGCTGAAATTACTCAAGTTTGTTTCTCCTTCATGGAGTTTGAAGGCCCTATAAATTCCACAGATTCGAATTTTGCTACTCTCCAAAACTATTATATCTAGGTCGTTTCTTTCTAAGGCTTCAATCCTTTTTATTCCCAAGTTTTTCCTAACATAGCAAGCTATTCTGGCATTGCCTCTTTCAAATGTTTTTGCGATCCAGAAATCATAGCCCTTTACTTGAAAAAACTCCAAACTTGCAAATTTATTTATTTTAATTTCAGACTCATTAATAAAGATTACATCTGGGTCAAACTGATTTATTAGATTTTTTAATGATAACATTTTATTTGCTAGCCCATTGGCTATGTTCCAATGAAAAATCCTCAGGTTCTTAGTAACCTCTATCTTTTTTCTTGGAAGGCTCTTCCTCGGTCTCTTCTTCGTCCTCGTTACACATCTTTGTGAGAGATTTTCCAACATGCTAGATTGCAAAAAAAATTGAAAAGGCCTTTTCTTTACTTCGTAAATTATCGTCTGACAATGTCTGAACTTTATACCTTGTGAGACATAATTTAGATAAGACGCAAAAATGAATACCTAAAATTACATAAACTTGAATCAAAAACTAAGATCACTGAGAGTTAAAAAGTGATAGAATTTTGATTTTTTTTACCAAAATCTCTTAGTTATTGAAAGTAAAAATTAAGATCTTAACGTACATGTGACAGACATATAGGAAAAACTTCTTTTGTAAGCCCAGTCTGACCCCATCACGCCGGCTGTTTCGTGCATATATCACAAATAAAAGTTAAAAAAATCTTTCTGCATTTAATTTTATTCGTCTGAGGGAACTTTTCAATTGAAACGTGGATTCATGATGGTCTAGTGGACCCACCCAGGGTAATCCTAGACAAAATTACAACTAAGTGTGACTTAACTGATGAGATCTGCAAATTATTAAAAAACCAATTATGTACATATAATTAATTGTCATAGGTTGATATTGAAATACTCAGCAGCAATGGTCAGTAACGGAACGTATATGATGATCCTGGCCATCTTCCTTGTGGTCATCGTCATTTTCCTCCTGGCTGTATTTTTTTTCCTCAGGAAGTCTGTTGCAAATGCAAAAAGAGATCATCCGAATCATCATGTTGTCGATTCAAAGGTAGCATTTTTCATTTTGGTTTTCCAAAGAAACTAGAATCTATTTTATAAATATTGGTTAGTAGTCATCTCAGTGGTCTGAAATTTGACAATCTCATAAGGAGATTTCATAAACAGGAGAAAGGAAATTGCCAGAATAAATCTGCTTCGAGGAAGAAAAGAGGTTTAAAAAATCTCAACTTTGAAGTGAAATGTATCATAAACATTGTCAAAACCAGAATTCAATTTAAAATAGCCTAGTGTCAAAGGAGATCATTTTTTCTGCTCACTTCAATCAGTTCCATTGAAACTCAAATTGAAAAATTGAACACATAGTGAATTTTCTTTCTAAAGATCTTGTCATAAAGATAAGGAATTTTCATCTGAACTTTTAAAATATCCCTAAACAAAAATTATTCAAAAAAGTTAGCTTAAGCATGTCTGGCACTGTCAGTTTTTCCCTGAACAAGTAAAAATTGATTGCTTTCTTTCAGGACCATGTTGAGAACACATGCCCTGATGGTTTTGTCAAAGGTGCAAGCCACACATCAACAAGCCACAATCTCGATTCAATTACAAAAATAAGCTTTCTGACACATGTGGAAAATGTGAGGATAAACTTTTAACTTCCCACACCATATAGTAATTACATTATCACAAATGAGCTCTAAAGAAACGATGTTTAGCTTTTGAAGTAAAAAACCTTTGAACTTTTTTTAAATATTCAGCCATTTGTGAATTTGGTCTGAGTTATCTATGCAACATCATGAAACATTCAGTCTGTGAAAATTTAGAAGTTGTGTGTTAGCTTTGATTAAAGTTTGAAACTTTCATCAAAAAAAGGGTTGAAAGCAAACTTAGGAACTTTATCCCAACATTCAAAAATTCTTATATTTGGAAAAAATATTCTGTAAATTTCGTCCTAAATTTGGTTGGGTGATCAAACATAGATTTGGTCTCCTCCTACAGTTTTGAAGCTGAATGGTTTTTCGCAGAGCAGGGATATTTGAGCTCAAAGTGCAAAGAGCTAATGTCTAAAAGGGCTCAGTTTGTGAGTTTTAAACAGATTATTTGGCTATTTGAGATCCATGTGTCCTGAAAAGAAGATTTTTGCTTAAGAACATCAGGAAAACAGCTTTCTGAAACCCTCAGAAGGCTTTTGAGGTTTTTTTCAACCTATGCCTTCCCTCCCATTTTTGGGTCAACCTAAGGGTCTTGGAATTGTGATGGAGGATTAGATGGAGCAAAATTAATTTGATTAAATAAGCTATTGCATCTCAAAATATGCGATAAAGTTTCTTGACTTCATTGGGTCAGGTTAGGTTAGCAATATATGCCCTTTTGGTTGAAATGGTGGGGTTTTGGTTGGGACAGCTGAAGAGTGCTACTTTCATGTTTCAATTGTAGACCTTCCTTATATGACCTTGCTTTTCTGAAAGAATGATTAGTTGTAATAATTGGATGAAGCCGAATGGCTCAAATACAAAAAAGAATAAGATAGAGCTCATAAAAGCTGCTTCTTTACTGCACTTCAAATATGCCATAATTTGTTTTACTTTTTCATCTTCAAAGTAATAATAAGTAAATGTCTAATTCCTAACTGTCTTCTCACTCAAAAAGTTTTTTCAAATTTCAAGTTTGATATTTTCACATGCCAATAATGACAGATAAAAAACAAATATTTCAGGCAAACATTTCAATTAATATTAACCTTTTATAGGAGCAAAATAGAAGAGGAAAATCTGGGGGAAAAGCTTCAGATGTTGGTAATCAAAATCAGCATCAAGAGCCCGTGAATCTTAGTGCTCAGGACAGCCTTCTCAAGGGCAACAATTGTTTAAACTGCAGCCTCATTGAGATGGGATCTTCATGCAGTTATTCTGATGGTTCCTGTCCTCAATGTGGCAGAATTCCATCTTAAAAAACAAGATCGTTAGTCACCTTTTCCTACCATTTGTCATTTTACGTACTCCTTCCCCAAACAACATTTATTTCATTCAAGTCAAGTTTATGGTCAGAAATCCAAAAATTTCTCTTTATTCTTATCAACATAATTTGTTTATAGGTGGAATCCATATTATGAATTATTTATTGAGCCTTTAACATAACATTTACACAAGAATTGTAGTTTTAAGGGCGTCTAAAAAAAAATGAAATTTTTAGGTTGTTTTTGGAGATATATTCAATTAGCCAAATTTATGAATACATGTAAGTGAGCCTTATGAAAGAAAAAACGTGGAAAAATTCCATACAAACTGAAAATGGATGAAACTTTTTTTTCTTTGGAAAATCTTTTTTTCTCATGCCTCTTTTTCGATAATGGAATTTCAAATTTTAGTAAGGACGTAACAATAGAAAAAAAATTCCCAAAGGTTCATTTTCTTGACATTTTCGGTTCCCTCAAGAAAAATGTAAAATTAAAATGGAGCATTAAAATTATAAATCAATATGATTTTATAGTTTTTAAATTTCTTTCATTTCATTTCGTGTTTGTATTTGGTTTTTTTAGCTACATCTACATGATTGATTTTTTCTTTTATTTACTTTGTGTAAAAACTGAGGTTGAGGGAGGAACATATAAAATTTCCGAAAATTCCCAAATTTATGCGTTTGTTTTTTACATATTAAATATATTCTTTGTGCTATTGAGTCTCTTAAGATTTAGTTCTTACTTAGAATGATCCAGGTTCTTGTTGAGATTTAAACTTTTGTGAGTTTAAGGAGGCAAATTTCACCCATTTTTTACATTTTCAGACATGACCATATCTCATGTAATTTTTAACCTTAGTAAAATGGTAACAAAGAACTTGCATTTGTAAGGATTTGATTTTATTCTTGGGGGTACCTTAATTTATCTCCGAATTTCCTGCAGCATTATATTTTTGAATATTGTTGGCTTTGATCAGCCAGAAAAGGATTGAATGACAGATTGGAAGGTTTAGTGAGTTTAAAATCAAAGTTACAAAATTGATGTTTAAAATATCTAACTATTACTTTGCTATTTCACCAAGTTAGCAATATAAGGTTTCAAGATGTTTGTCTCGAAAAGTAATTACTAACAACTTTTCACTTTTCACAAAAACTCAAAGTCAGTGTTATTTTTTTAGCTTTGCACCAAATTTTAAATGTCTTGTATAAATGGGTCTATACCACATTTTAAATGTTCCATTTACAAAGCTAGCACAGTTCATGGATCTCTTTTATGATATTGAAAAAATTAAAAATTAAGTTATATTGAATTTTGTTGGTAATAATTGTCAACAATTATTTCATGCAGTCCAGTGGTGGAAAGCAATTTTTTGCACAACAAATGTATCTATATTATTTAGTTATCAACCAAAATGCATGTCAGTGTCACCATTATTAGCCCTTCTAGTTGAAGTTGATTGGCATGTACGCGAAATAGGTTTTTTTACCTTTATTTTTGGAATACACAGAAAAAACAATTGTCAAGATTAAATTTAAATGTAAATGGTTGAGAAACTGTTCATGAATAAGAATTGGCATGTAAAAAGAATGATTGATCCTGTAAAGAAAATACATCCACTGGCAGTATTGTTCAGAAAGGGATCACTCAAGAGAAGTTAAGATTTTATGTCATTCTTGTTGATCCCTTTTAGAGAGAAAGGCTGTAAGATATTATTTCATGCCATCGCAATTTTAGGACTTACATTGCCTTAAGGCAAAAAAGAAGCTTTAAATTCTAACTTCTAGTGACTACAGACCATGAACAATTTGTCCCTCAAGTGCCTACGAATTGTGCCTACTTTTACACTGTAAAAATTTTTTTTATGAAACAAATTTGAAAATGATTTTGAACTTTTATGAATTTAGAGTAGGCACAAAAAATATTTTAGCTCAAATAACTAAAAATTTTAAAACAATGGTAGGCACAGGTTGAGTTAAAAAATGGAAATGCTGGTAGGCACAAGGGGAAATGTTGGTAGGCACAAATATAAAAACCATGTGAAATCTTGGTGGGAAATGTTGGTAGGCACACCTGGATCTTTGGAAATAATGACTTAACACAGTGGAAATGTTGGTAGGCACACCTTGATCTTTGCAGATAATGACTGAACACATTGGAAATGTTGGTAGGCACACTTGGATCTTTGCAGATAATGACTAAAGACATTGGAAATGTTGGTAAGCACACTTGGATCTTTGCAGATAATGACTGAACACACTAAAAATGTCGGTAGGAACACTTGGATCTTTGCAGATAATGACTTAACACATTGGAAATGATGGTAGGCACACCTGGATCTTTGGAAATAATGACTGAAGACAATGGAAATGCTGGTAGGCACACTTGGATCTTTGCAGATAATGACTGAACACACTAAAAATGTTGGTAGGCACACCTGGATCTTTGCAGATAATGACTGAACATATTGGAAATGTTGGTAGGAACACTTGGATCTTTGGATATAATGACTGAACACATTGGAAATGTTGGTAGGCGCATTTGGATCTTTGCAGATAATGACTGAACACACTAAAAATATTGGTAGGCACACCTGGATCTTTCCAGATAATGACTGAAGACATAAAAATGTTGGTAGGCACACTTGGATCTTTGGATATAATGACTGAAGACAATGGAAATGTTGGTAGGCACACCTGGTTCTTTGCAGATAATGACTTAGCACATTAGAAATGTTGGTAGGCACACCTGGATCTTTGCAGATAATGACTGAGCACATTGGAAATGTTGGTAGGCACACCTGGATGTTTGCAGATAATGAATGAAGACATTGGAAATAGTGGTAGACACAGCTGGATCTTTGGAGATAATGACTTAACACATTTGAAATGTTGGTAGGCACACTTGGATCTTTGCAGATAATGACTGAACAAATTGGAAATGTTGGTAGGCACACCTGTATCTTTGCTCTTATATTTTTCATTTTTTGAGCAAAAATAAATCTTACATTTTAAAAATTTTGTACTAAAATGGGATTTTTCACAGTGTGTAAAAAGTAGGCACATTTAGTAGGCACTTGAGGGACAAATTGTTCATGGATGTGACTACATAAGGTGATGTAAATTTGACCATGTGAGTGGTTCAGGCTGTAAAGTTAACAGAGGACAGACTGCAAATAACTTAAACACTTTGAAAAAGAAAAACTAACACGAGGTAGTTTTGCAAGGGTGTTGCATTCCATTTCTGCACTTGGATTTGTTAATGATTGTTGATTTTTTAAAAATATTTTTAAAGTACGCCTAGAAACTTTTAGTCATTTTAAGGTACACTAAGTGATAATTTTTTTGGTGGTTTCTCCGGGAGGGAGCCAAACCCGAGCAACTATGATGTAAATTAGTGATGGATGAAAAATTTTTGACCTGGGTCGGGTCAGGTCAATTTTTTGTGGCTTGGGTCGGGTTGGGTCAGCTGTTTACGGTTTTGGTTTGGGTTGGAAAATTTCCCCTAAAAATGGCAAATTTTTTTCACTTCGGGTCAAAAAAAATATCTTCAGGTCAGGTCAAAAAGTACCCTGGTCAAAGGCGGGTAGGCCTCTTATTTACTGCGGGTCAAAAGTAAGCTCAGGTCGGGTCAGGTCAGGTCCCATCTCTAATGGAAATCTGGCCAGCTACCAACTTGACCACCCTGACTCCTGAGGAATGAAAGTATGGCATTAAATCTCCAGTGCTTGACATGTAGAGAACAGATAAGTAGCAATAAGTGATAAAATGTAATACAACATTTGACTTGGCTTTTCACGTTTTGAAATTGTGTCTAATATTTTTCCCATGAGATCCTGGAAAGCACCCATAAATTGCCTTGTAACTTTCTCCAAGTGTTATGATTAAGTTTGTATTTTAATTAGTCAGCGTATATAGCATGTGCCTTTACTGCTCCTTGAAAACATGCAACCTGAAGCAAAGTGTAGTAAATACTCCAAACTCAGTCATGTCAAGGTATAATCAGATCTCTATCATTTTTTGTTCTTCTGACTTATTTATTTTATAAGGTCAGAAGCCTGTTTAAAAATGATTTTGTTTGAAAAAATCACAGCTTATGTTTCATTTTTCTCCTAAACTTTAAAGTTTTATTATATGCAATAACAATGAATAAATTTTCTTTTTTGAAACGTACAATGAAATAGATTTCGATTGGATATAGCAAAGAAATTTCTAAAGACAGTTTCAGAGGAAAATCTCACACAAAATTTCAACATAGCACCCAGAGATAGAGAGGTGGTTTTCTCAACTGGCTTACATGACAAGAGATTAAAAATCCAGTTTTTCCACAGAAATAGTCACTCTGGCAAAAAAAGAATAGCCTTGTGCTTGTATTCTTACATTTATCCCACACAAGCAAAGCTCATGAGTGAGCGAAGCCATTGAATGAGCAAGCTAAGGGAGGATGTTAAGAAATTTTGTATAGGGATCATCAAAAAATAAAATTTTGCTGTCTGTCACGACTATCTTCCTTTACAGTTTTGAAGCTAGAGGGTAGAAATTTGGAATGAAGATTTATTTAATTAATGTGGTGAAACTGGTAGGCCAAATTTTGGACTTTTTGTCCAGGAGTTGAGATATTTGATCTCAAAGAGCAAAGAGCTAATGTCTGGAGGGAACATCTTTTTAAATGTTTCTTTGAGAACCAAGTGTCCAGAAAAGCAGATTTTTGCTTAAGAACATCAGGGGAATTGCATCCTAAAACCCTGATAAGGTTTTTGTTCAACTCGCATTGCCCTGCCACTATTGGACAGCCAGGTCCACCCTCTGGAATTGTGATATATGGACAAAAAATTGCTACATACTTTATGTTACAAGGATCAGATGGAGTAGATTTCAATAATGTTTGTTCAAATTAGCTGTTGCATCACAAAATTTACGGTGAATAAGTGGATGGCTAAGTTTGTGAGTTTTAAACAGATTCATTGGTTACCTGAGAGCCAAGTGTCCTGAGAAGCAGATTTTTGCTTAAGAACATCTCAAACACTGTATCCTGAAACCCTCAGATGGCTTTTTTTGAAACTGCCTTCCCTCCCATCTTAAGGTCAACCTGAGGGTCTTGGAATTGTGATGGGCAAAAAATTGTTAAATATTATATGTTAAGAGGATTAGATGGAGAAGAATTCAATAAAATTCAATTAAATTAGCGGTGGCACCTCAAAATATGGGATAAAGTGACTTAACAAAATCTTAGGTGAATGAGTGGATGGCTCAGTTTGTGAGTTCCAAATAAATTCATTGGTTACTTGAGAACCATGTGTCCTGAAAATCAGACTTATGCTCAGGAACTTTAGGAACACTATATCCTGAAACCACTAAGAAGGTTTTTTTCAACCCACATTGCCCTACCTATTTTTGAACCCATTTTTGGACTGCAGGGTCCACCCTGAGGGTTTTGGAATTGTGATGGACAGAAAGTTTCTGTATACTTTAAATGTTCCGAGGATTAGATGGGAAAGAATTCAATAAATTTGATTAAATTAGTTGTTGCATATCCCAAAATATGAGATTAAGTTACTTGACTTTGTTGGGTCTGGTTAGGTTAGGTTAGATAAGGTCAGCAATAAATGTCCTTTTGGGTGGGTTAAAAGATGGGATTTGAGTGGGAACATGATATATTATTTAATTGGGGGGGGGTGAGGGGAAGGAAGATCGGTCTCTTGGGAGGGTTTGGTAAATTTCCCTAGATAAAAAATACTTGTTTACTTAATTTAATGTTATTTTTTTACAATGAGATGAACAATTTTAATATTGACAACCATCAATTGATCTCACTAAGTTTTAATGATTTTTGACAATATTGTGTATTTTAGTGACCACCAGATTCTTGGAAAGTCATGTTGAATTGTGAATGCAATGTTATCATAACAAATCTTATTATCTTAATCACAAAATACTGACGCAAACATTTAAACAATTTCATTTAAGCCTTTCTTATCAAACCAAAAATAGGAACGAACTTTTCCCAAAAATATATCTTCATCGCCAGATTTCAATTTTAACTTTTTCTTCATTCAAGCAAATTAACCTAAAAATAGTCAAAGATAGAAAGAACAAAATATCTAAAAGGAAAATGTTTTTTCCTTGATGGCTCTTTTGAGAAATCAATGAATAGTTTCTGTCTTCTTAGCACGCCAAATTGACTATTTTAGGCTTTGATTGTTATGTTTTTGTAACTTGTAAGATATCATTTTTCTTTAACCTTTCAATTTAAAAAGATATATCTAACGATCTTGGATCAATGTCACTAATTCATTAGCTTTTATTGGCACCTCTTGAGACACATTTGAAGTAAAAAAAAGCTAACAGCATTTGTAGTCTTATTAAAAAAGATGATACCAAAAACTCACTTTAAAATAAAGGAATGCTATATGTATCGAGTTCTTCGGATCAAGTAGGAATCTCAACCTCCCTCTCTGATTGGCTGGTTATTTGGGTAAGTGTCCTCAAACTAAATGCAATCTCAAGCTAAGTTGTGATTGAACACTTCTCTCTCTTCTATCACATTTTGAACTATAGAGTGGTATTTTTGTGTTATACAAAAGGAATAATCAATTAGTATTTGACCGACTTCTGTTTTGTTTGTTAGTATACTTACATTTCTTAAAGAATGAATTACTTTTTCTTTTCATCAGAAAAAACTTCTTTGACTAATAGGTTTGCATTGCTAAAGGGAAGTAAAAATAGTGTCGAGATAACTTTGTTACAAACTTAATCCATAAGATAATGAAGAATTGTGGGCTATTGCAATCAAGTCAACTGCTTCTCAGCCAGATTAAATTATAGTACCAACGTCTAAAAAAGAAATTTTAGAGGCAAATAGCCTTTTCTTATAAAGGAAACTAAAAATAAATTAGTATAACAAAAAGTCAGCCTTGGATTTCGTTTTCCTTACGATTTTCCCGCCAATGTTCATTTTTATTCATGTTTCTTACACTTACATCCATCACAAAGATACAAAAATGTTATAAAGCTTTTTAAGGGATGAAATGGCTCAATGTATGTTTCAGAGGAAAACTTGGAAAAATACAACACTATAAAATATACATTGAAAGAGCAATCAATGATGAAATGAGAGGCACCTTTGTGAAGATCAATTTAATTATAAGGTAAATCAGATCTTTTAGAACAAAAAAACATGAAGCGATATTATTTGGTTTGAATGAAAGAATCTTCTCTTAACCATAATTAATTTGCTTTGGAAGGAAGAAAAAGACTTATTCCCAGATAAAAATTGACAAATTTTTTACATTTACATTTTGCTTATAATGGCTTTAACATTAATTAGTTTTAAAGATATAATTAAATATTTTAACAGAGTTCAGAGCAGAAAAAAGGCTGAATTTATAAATTTGTGGTTCTGATAATGATTTAAAATAAACAATTTTCAGTTAAGGAGCATTATTCTCTCCTACTTAAAGTAAGATATTTTTTTGTTTTGAATCATTTAAAAAAAAGGTTTAATCCACACCTGAAAAAGAATTATTCTCAACCTTTTGGTGCTTATTTCTATTACTAAAAGTACAAGTAATTATCACTATTGAAAGCTCGGAAGTATTAATCTTCTAAAAAGGTTGCTGATCTGGAATGTTAGAAAATGTGTTCTAGTTAATTGATATTGAAGCTTTTCACCAATCTTGTAGGTAAATAAAGTTTTTTTTTATAAAAAATTCCAA
>Ga0194133_10004317_pt1 | contig 19198 bp, 11 predicted proteins | sample TA2KigOf40mmetaG_FD_155448 | JGI IMG/M metagenome (GOLD analysis project Ga0194133, IMG submission 155448) | Freshwater microbial communities from Lake Tanganyika, Tanzania - TA2015055 Kigoma Offshore 40m | ecosystem: Environmental > Aquatic > Freshwater > Lake | place: Tanzania: Lake... | reverse complement strand
AAAAGCTTTGGATTAATCAGTCTCTCTCAAGATTACTGAATTAAAAAGAAAACCAAACCTTCTGCATGATAGTGATTGATGGCAGCTTATGCTATGTAGGTGATTATTGTGACAGTATTGAATTTTTTTACTCTTTGATAATAATAATAATTTGGTACAGTATAGACCCTGGCGATGTTCATGCAACATCAACAACCTTTTCAGAGTCCCATCATATAAGTTTACGGCCACTGCAGATTACTATTACCCTGACTGAGGGTGCCTTATTGATTTTTTTGCAATCCTGGTTTGAAAAATTGCTGGCATGGCTGAGAATTTGAGCCTATGACCTTAAATCTTAGTTCTCAGTCAGGTACCTATGATCTCTCCTCTCAGCTACAGCGGTTGTTTCAAGAGATTGATACCAGATTTCGCTCACTCTTTTATATAAGACTGATATTTCAGACTTGGTAAACCTTTTGAAATATGGTACTGGACATATGTCAAATTATACTGCAATCAAAAGACAATGACATGATCAAGTTTTGATATCAATCATGTTTTGGTATGAAAGTACATTATCCAAAAACACGAATGCATGTAAAACCCTCAAAAAACACCAGATAGTCATAAAACTAGAAATGGCCATAATACATCTGGCCATTCTTTAGTATGAACCTCATTGGTGTTCTAACATTAAGCTTGCTTTGTTTACTGCTTTCAGGAAAATTCATCCATTAATTGGCAAAACCATCAATCTTAACAATGAGGTGGTCAAATAAGGACTAATAAATTAATTGATAAAATGTTTCCCAGACCTGCAATTAGCAGTTTGTTTTTTTGGATAAGGCTTCATAGACATCTATGAAGGAACTAATTTACAAAGGATTTTAATCAAAACAGGGTTGATCAGCTCTTTTTTTCTTTCACTAACCACACATCAAAGCAGGTTTAACTTTTACAATTCCTTGTTACCAAACAAGATGATTTTTTTATCTATAATTGAGGAGCCAGGTGTGAGTTGAATTTAAAGACATAATTCAAAAAAGGGGTTTATTTGTTGTCACACTTGACAGAAGAGAAAAAAGTGAAAGATAATTTTTTTTGTAATTTTACAGTGCATTTTTGTCATTAGGACCCCACTGTGGCTGGATAACTTTTTGTTTAGGTGATAACCCGGGGTCAAGGGTTGCCTTTTAAGGAGCTGGGGATAAAACCCACAACCCTCTAATCCCCAGTCTGATGACCAATAGAGCTTTAAGTTATGAATATTTGATAATTTACCTGGGAAAATGAGGCTCAAATGCTCGAGGGTCGAGCCTCTTGAAATTTATCTCCCTTGCTCTGCAAAAAAATGCTGTAAAAAGTTTTCAGATTGAATTCAGACAGATTGCATGGATTATTTAATATCAAAGTAACAACTTTGTATCATTCCTTTTGAAAAATTGCTTGCAAAAAATCGCCTGAAATCAATTTTCCTACTTTCTACTTATTATTGATCGTCTAAAAAAAGAGAGGATGGAAAAAAGAGTCATTTTTCTACAAAATGCATAAAGGTTTCCGGGCTTTTGTGACCATCTCCCCAAGCTTCAAATATAAAATAATTCTTTATGTTAAATAACAAGGGCTATAGCATGTATATAGAAATGTAAATCGTTGCTTATAGAATTGGATCAATCTCAGACTCTGAGGAATAGTAAGAATATTAAGGATCTTTATCAGTAAAAAGGATATCAGAATGTTTTATTTTTGTGGCAATTTGGGGCAAGAAGATGTCACCATCATGAATTGAACCTCAGACAGGTGATCAATTTAGAGTGCAAATGGAGGAAGATTCTTCAGATAGCTGCACCTGATTAGATTCAGCTGATTAGTGATGGGAACGGGTCAAAAAATTTTAGCAGCTTGGGTCAGGTCAGCCATATATGGTTTGGGTTTGGATTTGGAAAATTTCCCCTAAATATGTCAAATTTTTCAATTTTTTCCCTTCGGATCAAAAAAATATCTTCGTGTTGGGTCAAAAAGTACCCGGGTCAAAGGTAGGTCAGCCTCCTATTTACTGCGGGTCAAAAGTAAGCTCGGGTCGGGTCAGGGCTCATCTCTACAGCTGAAAGAAGTTTTATCTTCTAAATCTAAAAATTATTCTGTTTACTTCTGCAGGATAAGTGAAATAATGTATATTGATAGGCTTAGTTTGTTGGAACATACTTGTATTATAAGTGTTAGTTTGAAGAACTTATTTTTTAAACTTTTATTTTTGGAAAATACAGAAAAAACAATTGATAAGACTAAATTTATAAGATTTTGATTGTGTACATTTTTTATAATAAAAAAGAAGAAGATGACCTGCAGTTTAGTTTGTTGCAAAGAAAGTCTCAATGTTCATTCTTTCCCTTACTTAAAGACCATAACCTTTCCCTGATGTCAGGATTTTTGAGCTGTTTTGACCCTTATTGACATTTTGCCCTGGATAAGTTTCAGACAGAATTTTGTTTAAGTACGCCTTGCAACTTGCAGGCATTATAAAGGCACATTAGGTGTTTTTTTAATTTTTTTGTGGTTTTACCTGGGTGGGAGTCAAACCCGGGTTGTTGGGATAAAATTCCAGCTTCTTACCACTTGACCACCCTGACTCCCTTTTGCTCCAGCCAGTATAAAGTTGTAGCTTGACATAATAAAAGAGTAAAAAACAGTTAGAAACTCTTAATGATTAGATGAAAGGTAGCTTTTGATTCACTTTCATTAATTTAAAATGAGCATATGTAAAGTCAAAATTTGCTTTTGTTTTCTATCCCTGCTTTTTGACATTTTGAGCCTGAAGTCTTGATTTTGAACTTGACACTTTTACACAGTTTTTGACATTTTAAAGAAGAATTAATGAGTTAAAAAGAGTCTGGTTATCTTGTAAGTTTACTTTATCTCAAGTTGTGCTTTCAATTCACTTTTTTTTCCTTTGACATTAAAATCTTCAATTTGGATTTTGACTTCAACTTTGACTTTGTTTTGATTTGCCAAAAGTGATTTTCAGTCAGTTTTTGCCATTTAAAAAAAAAAGAGTTTCAGTTTGTTGCAAAGAAAGTCTCAATGTTCATTCTTACCCTTTATAAAGACTAATCAAGATTTTTGAGCTGTTTTGACCCTTGTTGACATTGGATAAGTTTCAGTCAGAAACTTTTGTTGCAACCACTGTTAAGTTGTAAAATAAAAAGAGTGAAAAACAGTCAGATTCTCTTCTTGATTAGATCTAAGGTAGGCTTTTGTTTTCTTCTTCCCTGCTTTTTTGACATTTTGAGCCCTAAGGTTTGTCCTTGCCTCTTGGTGATTTGCAGTCAATTTTGAGCATTTTAAAAGAAGAATAAATGTTTTAAAAAGTGTCTGCAATTACCTTGTAAGTTGACTTTACTTCAAGAGTAACTTTTTCTTTGTCATTTTGAGCCTCAACTTTTGATTTTAATTTCAACTTTGAGTTTGTTTTGATTTTCCAAAAGTTGATTCTCAGTCAGTTTTTGTCATTATAAAAATAGAAAAAGTCATTTTTTGCCACAAAAAATATTAAATAATTGTTCCTTTTCCTTTTTTAGAATTTTTGCATTATTTTATTTTACTCCTACAATCCACAATCTCATTCCTTTTCACTAATTAATCAGGACATTAAAATTGCTACATTAACAGGAAAAAGATGGTTACTGGGCGGCACCCAAGCCAAACAGCAACTTGGGTTGAAGAACTTTACTCTAGCTAGGGAAAAAATAAAATTGGTAATTTCCTATGAAACATATATACAACATTGAAAAAGAATAGTACTAATTTACAACCCTAGATATGATAGATGACTCCTAAAGTCATCTAGATGACAAAACACTTGTGCTTTAATTATTCCCCCTTCAAAGAGACACAATTGTTCTTTTTAACAGCACAACGTAGACTTTACTACAATTCCTTTCACTGAAAGTTGTTTTTGTCAGTCCCTTGAGTGTTTTGATGTTAACAAATAAGAGATAATTCTGGTCAAGTCTATATGACTGAGATTATCATCATCTTCTAGAAATAATTAATCAAGGCATATCCAGGGGTCAAAGATTTTGCCCTAACTGGGGATTGAACCCAGTTCTCAGTTAGATGACCTAACCATTAGGCCTGACCCCTGCTAAAAAAAGAAGTCTTCTTATTACCATGAGTATCTTCACATGCTTTCAAATTTTCTTTCCTTAATTTACCTCTATGTTCTCTGAGAAAACTAAGGTTTTAAAGGTGATCACTTTTAATGGTCTCATAAATTTCATCAATTACCTTTTCCCATTTATTTCAATGTCACTTACTTCTGTATAATGACAGGCAGAATCTTCAATTTGAACTGGAAAGAGAGAATCAAGCTAAAATGCTTACATGAGGACCTTTTCATAAGGCATTTTTACTTTGCAAAAAAAGTATTTTGAAAGCAAGCAAAATATGGTCAAGAGAAGTTAGAATTTTTCTCTTCTTATTAACAAAGTCATCAATAGGGTGAAAACAAATTTGAAAATTATTTTAAAGTAGTAAAAGGGATTTTACTTCTAGAAGTAGACATATACTTTGCATCAATTTATAATTCTTCTCTGAAAGCTGCCGTCTTACTGTCACTTGATGAATTGAAGATAATTCTAGTAAAGTCTTTAGTAGACCAAGTTAGAAGCTCTAAACTGTCAGGAAATGAGACAAAAGAGGTACAAACTGTACATATTTGAAATGGAAGAGAGTTCTTATGCTTGAAGGCAGAACAATCAATTAAGCATCAACAGCATCAACCCTTTCCTCTTACATCTGAAACCAAAGACAACTTTTGTTACATTATATGCCCAAGAAGGATGCTGCAGAATGTTAACATAACAAACACATGTAAAAGACCCAACTTTGACAACTACGTCAAGAGTATTTTTCAGTCCTTCAGCCGATGATGCACTCTACCACTTGGAAAAATACTTACAATGTGTTGTACCTCATCCTGACTGAGCATTTTTGGTTGCCTCTTCTTGCATTGTATTTGATAAACACACTGTGAAGGTTATAAAAGTGTTTTCTCAACCTCTTGTGTTATACTCCGATGGCAAGGGAGATAACAACAGTCAATCTTAGTTCAATTGATTCTCGGTTAGAGGATTCCACGTTCCTCGTGTAATCTCTCTACTTATGTCGCTTGGCCCAATGGTCATGCCACTTGCCTGGGGATCTGAAGGGTGTGGGTTCAAACACCTGCAGGAACCTCCAGGCAATCTTTGTACACTGATTGCCGCAAAAAATCCAACAAAAATTCTCAGCCAGATTAAAGTGTGCATTTATAGATTCACTTCGAAAGGCATACTATAAAAATTAAAAAAATATGTACATGGAGTTGTTATGACGTAGTGGTCACACCATCAGGCTGAGGATTGAATGGGTGTGGGCTCAAACCAAGGCAACTATTGACCCCTGGGGTTGTCACACCAACTTAAAAATGCCTCAGCCACAGTATACCAAGAAAGGATGTTAAAATCCCCCAAAATCATAAAAAATAACACATGATATAGAGTGGATATTGATAGAATTAAGTTTTTCCAATTCCATTTTTAGTCTCACATATTTTCCTCAATCAATCCATGGACTTCTCAAGAAAGTTGAATAACTCTCATGTATAAAGATTAAAGTGTTGAAAGTCAAAAGCTGATTGGTAGGTAATCCCTGTTCACTTCCAATATTCTTTCTAAATTTTTATCTGATTGCTTGTCCTCCGAAGTTGATGCTCTCTTTTTCCTTTTAACCACAAGCAAAGGTACATTGAGAGAATCTCTGCTGTTGTGAATTTTTTGATGGAACATTTTCATGTTGATAAACAGGTATGTCATTTATTTATTGACGGTTGGTTTTTAGTTTTTTCCTTTTTGCCTTCCCAGTTGGGGGGGTTCTCTATAGTTTGTTGGTGCTTTCATGCACACACATGAGCGCGAGCCACGGTTAAAAGGAACCTTTTTTTCCCAATACCCATTTTGTTTTTCGTTACTTCAACAGCAAATGGTTGATCTGATGCCGGTCTGACAGAAAGCCTGCCTGCTAAACTTCAGCCAGCTAGTAGAGAAAGCTTAAGTTGATAAGTAGTGCAAATATAAGGGCTCTTCGATGGATGTAGAGTCAGTCAATAGGGTGGGGAAAGCAGCAGCAAGGAAGGCCCTGGCCGACAGACAGACCGGATGGCCAAGAGAAATAGAGGGGCAAGCCTTGTTGTCAAATACGAGAATTGTGAGTTAGTTAGTTTTGGGATTGTGACATTGATGGTGAGATGGTGAAAAAAAGAGAGTAAAAATTACACACACACTTCTTCTTCTTCTTCAATATTCCTCCTCCTCTTTGTAATATTGAAACAGTCAGTCAGTCACTTCAAAGCTTTGGTCAATTTTCAAACAGTGTAAAAGGACACAATGTGGAGGTGGTGGAAACCGGAAGTGTGAGGTGGGGAGGAACCTGCAACCACCCGCCACTACCCCCACCCCTGCCACTAAGTATCATAAAACGACACAAAAAAAGAAACAAAGTTTTAGCCAATATTATTGGAGGGTTTTTTTCCGTAAATGTTTGTTGTTTTCCTACTGCCTCAAGTCATGATGAGATGCCAATGGAAATTCGCTGATTTCACCTTCAACAAGATTTAACAGGAGATACACAAAGCGGTCCACATGATCCTGTCAATTTCAAAGGTATTTTTCACTTCCCTTTTGAATTTCATTTTCAATTTTTAAAGTATAAGGAAGAATGATATGGGAGAAAATCGCTTTCCATTCTAAGAGAGAGAGAGAGAGAGAGAGAGAAAGAGAAAGAGAGTGTGGAAAAATAGAAAAATTTATTTAAGCTACTTTGATGATTAGAACAGATGTTCACATCTCAATTGAATTATCTGGTTTCCATGAACTTCAAAAAATGAATTAAGTAACTTGATGGATGCAATGGGTGACATCTGAAAATCATTAATTTATATTGCAAAAGCTCTTGGTCTTTATTTAACCCTTCTGCACAAAAGCATCAAAGTAAGATCCCCCAATATTTCAGTCTTGCAATGGATGAGCTGCCCCCAATATGACATTGGAAAATTTATGTAAGATAGATTCATTTAATGTTCCCCCCATTCCCCAGTTTTCACAAGGTCCCTTTTTATGTGACTTAGCGTCACAATATTGATGATGTTGCATCACATATATCAGCATTGGCGTAGAGTCGCAAGTCATTTATATTTGTAAATCAAAGGACAACAAATTTGCAACTCTGCTCACAGAAGTAAATCCTGGCTATTTCCACAAAAATCAAAGCACTGTTAAGGTGGCCTCTTAACCCTTCCTTCTCATCATGTGAATTCGTATTATCCGCTCGGTTTCAGTTATTTTTAAATCTCGCATTTCACAATTTTTAATGGTAATGTTCTTTTCTAAATGCATTCCCATTAAAACATGTATCAAGACAGGTTGTCACCTGATCTTTCATTACCACACCTTTTCTGTCAACATAACAACAGTTCTGCCCAAGGATATACATACAACCCTTCAATAAGTGAACGTTGTTTCTCTGACCCCTTTAGTTGATAATACTGCTGATCCTAGTTTTCTCTTCATAAAGGGCTACCATTCCAGCAATAAACAGTTCAGTATTGATTATTTTCTTGGTTGAGAAGGTCATTGCGGGTTTTTTTGTTACATGCTCTCACTCGTACTACTCATACTTCAGACTACTACAATGTACATGCTAATACAAAGTTTAGAAGGATAACAGTTATTGCATGAGACACTTTGGTCCTTTAAGTAAAGCTCTCTCTACTCAGGGATTGCCATTCTTCAATGATTGTGGCATCTGGCTTAAACCCTGCAGCTTTTAACCCACAAAGTTGTGCGAAAAGCACAAAAAATATTTTCTGCCACGAAAAAGCATCTTTTGTGATTAATTTTTTCGTCTTCTTTATTAATTTTTTCTTTAGCTTTTCTTTCTTTCTTCTTATAAAAGATGCAAAAGTACCTTTACCTTTGAGTAAGTCTTATCAGCTTTTTGCTTTCAATCCTTTTCAACAAAAAATTCTGACTTCTCAGGAATTCATTTTCCACTTCAAACTTCTTTTTTCTTTTCTTTTTTTTTTGCTGGAATCGATTGACAAAAATAAATTTTTAATTGCTTTATTGTTCTATCCCAAAATCAAAATGGTTATGATAGGGGTAGTAAGAAAGTTACAAGATGCATTGATTACTCCAACTTTTATTGTCATTTGGTTTTGCTTTCAAAGCACAAAAGTTTCTCCTGGATGATTTCATAATACTACTTAGATTTATACTTGAATAAATTTCAATGGCTTCACATAAATATCAAGAAAAGTTTTGCTCCTTAAAATTTTTTTGAAAGAAAAAAAATAATTCCAAAATATAATTTATGAAATTCAAGAACAATTTTTCCCTTGTCTCATTTACATTTATGAGTGAATCTCATTATCAAGGCCCACCCTAATTTTGAATGGTTGTAAGGAGATTTTGGAATTACACACTTTGTGTATAAATGGTGAAATTAAAAATTCAAAATATTAGAAAAAATACATTCTCTGGAATGTCAGAGTTACAAATTTTTATGAAAATGTCATTATGTTCAATTGTGTTCTCATTTTCAGTGAGATTAGGCCAAATTGTGTGGATTTGTATTCCAGATTCCTGGCTGCCTGTGTGAGTGAATAAGACTAATTGATATGCTTAAAATCAATTTAAGTGTTAACCAATTCAATGAAGCTGCTGACAAAATTATTGTACATACAAAAGAGCGATACTCTGGTTTTTGTTTAATTATGTAACTTAAAATTTCTTATTAACAATTATCAGCAGTGAAAGAATCCTCTTTCCTGATCTCCTTGTGAAATTTTTGGTATTTTTCATATATAGGGGTTGTAGTTAAAGAAGTAGCTCATTGCTATGACAACTGTTTGAGAACTGGGAGAGTGGGGTTCAATTTCCGGTCTGGGCAAAATCTTAGACCCCTGGATTTGCCTTTATTAGCCATTTCTATGAGGTGATTATCTCAGCCAGGATTAATTGTTGTGCAGAAACATAATTGGAATTATCTCTTACTCATTTATTCACGTTTATCAAAAAAATCAAGTGACTTTAAGACATAACTTTCGCTCAAAGGAACTGTTGTAAAGTCAACACTATTATCATTTACTTGATAAAGTGTTAGAATAATAAGTTATTAACTCAACCTATCTTCTTTTCTCACCCTCACCCGCTCTGGGGCAAATGGATGTTTCATGAAAATTTTTTAATGTTAAAAGAGCTTTTGAAGTTTGTCATTTTTATCAATCAATCAATTAATCAATTACAACAATGTACCAACTACTCTTTTTATTGTGGATTAGCTAATTCATATGCTGATATTCAATGCATGGGTCAACCAACTCAAAGAAGTTGTTTTATTTAAATATTGTGTTGAATTAGTGTTCCTCAGAGTTTTTCTAAATTAGGTAACTTTCAATTACGTACATAACAACCATCAGCTGTGTTGATATCTTCCTACCTGCTCTCCTGGAGAAAGTTTTATCTATTCAAAAATTTATGAGAAGTTTTACTAAGCAAGAGGAAATTAAGACTTTTGCATGTTTGTACTGGAAAAATTTCTCCAAGATAGTAAGTTCCTCCAATTTTGGGTGCTTCAAAAAAAGCCAATAATTTCAAGAGGAAAATTTTTGCTCTCTGGGGGAAAAAATCCTCAAATTTTAGTGTCAAAGTTATCGTCCTTGAAACATTTTTTACTCTCGTATGCGAGAGTTTTTTTGCAGGTTCGGATGCAATCTTTCGTGTCATTCAATGTGTTTTCCAATAGTCATTTCCTTTGCTGCCTATAAAAGCTCTATTTTTCGGCAATCAAAACTTTGTTTTAATGTTTGCATCGCCATTCGTTCAGATGCATGAAAACTTTCACTGAATAATTCAAAGTAGTTTGAATTTTTCTAGATTTTGTAAAAATACTTCTGTTCTCAGAGGCAGGAAATGGGCAATGAATCTCCTTTCCTGAAGTTTTTTTCTAAAATATTTCCCCTCCCAAAAGGAATAAAATTGTGTTTGAGATCCAAATTGAGTCATTTTTTGGACCACCCTCCTAACACGTCATAAAATTTTGAAAAAACCCACGCAAATTGCATATTTACAGCAGTCAAAAAAACTCACATTCCTAATGATTGTGACAAAATCATTTTTATTATTCCCCAATTCTCAGTTCAATCAAAATTGTGAATCTAGAAATGACATTCTGTCTTTTAGTTACATGAACAAAATGAATCATTTGCTGATAATATCTACTTTGATGAAAATGGCTAGAGTGACTTGTTATGACAGTGGACCACCAATAATGCATTGTTTTTCATCCTAATAAGACATTGAAGGGAAATGTTTGGGACTCGGACCATTTCTTAAACGTCATCAAACATGAAAAGATCAATCTCAAGTTGCTGGCTCTGAAAAGATTGATGGGAAGAATCTATTTGTGTGGACACTTGCTGTATCTTTGTTCAATCAAAAGTTATATTTTTTGAATAAAGAAATTAATTAGAACCATATTATAAACAATGCAGGCCTATCAATACAAGAGAGTTGCTTCAGAATTAGTAAGGCAGTTATAGTAATAAAGTATTCTGAGAATGACTCTTACTAATCAAGAACAGAAAATTATTAATGGAAAAGAAGTCCTTTAGACAAAAGGGGACACATCAGGAATCTCACCATGGAGAACATTGATGATGACATTATTTTGTTTCATATCTGTGGGCACAAAAGAAAGCTTGAAAAACTTAAATTTAAACTGAGCATTTACAACTGAAATTGTATGATCTATGAGCTAGATATTACAATAACTTCACCAAAGATTTTTAGAAAATTTATAAGAAGAAAAATATTTACTTTTCATCATTTTTCATGAAGATGGGGTTTAATTGAAGCTTAAGTGCAATCTTAACTTCTTGTTCCATTTTCTATTATGGAAAAGATCATCTTTTTGTGGAAAACAATGGCCAAAATATATTTGAAGCTTAATGAAACATATTTCCTCCTCTTCTTACAAAAGGATATCACAAGCTGTTTGGAACCTCGGAGTGAAGTAAGATACTGCTCAACAGAGATAACCTCAGTGAACTTTTAACAGGTATGCTGCTAGACAAGTAGTTTTTATACCCAGGAAAAATGAAATTCTAATTCACATGGAGTAGTCTTAGACTTTATTAGCTTAGTTACCCCCTTGCTTGAGCCTCCCGAGATAGACAAGGCTTTCACCATTCCTGAGAAAAAACTTTATTGACTGTTTTGTAAAGCAATAAGCCAGAGAAGCAAACTTCTGAGCTGGAGTATTTTTGTGCTTCTTTCGCACAATTGTTGAACATGTGACAACAAAAAGTTTGTGAAAGTGAAACAGGAAAAAACTTTATTTTCCAACACAAACGCAGATTTGTTTGAAAAAAAAAGTTTGTCAATACAAGTGCAAAGTATTGAATGTTCATGTGAAAGTTACTCAAAAAGTATACAACTTTATTCTCCTGATCAGCCAATTAAATAGTTTTTGCTCCAACATTATCTTTTGAGGCAGAAAAGTTCTTAGATAATCAGAAAGAGGCTTTTAACTCTGCCACTTACAAACCAATCAAAAAGTTGTCCTATTAACTAAGGGCAATCAAGATCAAATGCTGTAACTTTTTCTTCTTCCAATGAGGAAAAACAAACTCTTGCAAATTTTACAAAACTGGACAAAATAGTTCCCATTTATTGCTGTTGTTGTTGTTTTTCTCAAATTGATTTCCCTAATGATATAAAAATAAGAAGCATGAAACAATGTTAAAAAAATCAGGGAATGTGTCAAGAGTCTTTTTTTACACTGACATTCCAATCTTATCAAGACAATAAACCTCTCTTACATTTTGAGACAAAAATGGTATTTCTTTTTTTCTTCAGGTCACTTAAGTATTCATTTCATAATTAAAGCAACATACTTCCTCAAGGTTGATTGCTTTTTTGTACCACATGCTACTTTTGCTAGTAGAAAGCAATCCAGCAAGCATTTCCTGCCTCCTAATTTGATAATTTCAGACAGAAATGGTAATGAGACTCACACCTGAATGACAATCACATTGCTGGTAATTGACCTGCTACTAGCTAAAAGCAGAACATGGATCTTGTGATGGTCAGCATTGGATAATTGTAGGAAAGTGGATCCTCCTCTTTGCTGCTGAAGCAAGAAACTTTTTTCCATACTCTGGACCAAAAAAAAGATGATTTTCAAAGAACAAATCACAACCAAACATTCTGGTTGAGAAAGTTTCATGTGCCCATGTACGACTTTAACCTGTCATGAGCAACAAAATCTCATTAAGGAAAGTTGTTGATTAGTCTGCTGAAACTAAGAGATAATTTAAGCACCAAATGAAGTTGCTCACAAAAACAGACCTTCCTACCTTTTAGATTGTCTGTTGAGAAGAATTATTTATGTTCATAAAAGATATTAAATCCAGACATTCAAGCTTTTATTGTTCAAAGAAATGGAGCAAATTAAAAATATCTTCCCATGGCCTAGTGATGAAAGGTGCCTGACTGAGAACTAAGATCTAAGGTTGTGGATTCAATCCCCCTCCTCAGTCAGGGTACTATAAAAAGTGACTCTTTCAAAGAGCAATTGGTGCCTGAATCTATACTGCACCAGATCATCATTATTTTTAATAGTTTATATGAAATAGTCCCACATGGATGTTTCTTAAACACAAAATGTTAAAATTAATACTCTTTGTTGCATCTTTTAAATTTGGACAGATGTCACTACAACATCCTTGACCTTTTTAATTCTTAAAGATTCAGGGGTAAGCCTTTTTCTGTTATTGGCCCCTTATCTCTTATACATATGAAACTTAAAAATGCTGAAAGACCTCAGCTTTCCATACTAATATTTTTATAGATGCTTTTGAGCTTAAAGGATCGATGACAAAGCTTAATACATCTTTGGTTGCAAAAAATCTTTCATCAAATGCTAAAAATGAAAACAACTTCAGAAAAAGTTTTGTGAAGTGCAGCACATATCGCATACCAAAAAATTTGGTGCTTGAAAAATTTTTTGCTAGTGATGAAATGGATTTATGTGAATATCTGATAGCTTCTTTACACAGCTTTAAATCTTTAAAGAGAGAGAAAAAAGTTTTATCCAGGATGTTTACAGAAAACTTTATCCTTTCATTGTTAGTGAGAAAAGATATGAAAAAAAGTCAGCTGTAACTATTTCAGGAAAAGCCTTTTTGCCACTGTTTACTTTGACAATTGAAACATATTTTTCTGACATGAGAGGGAATAGGAAAAGACTTCAGCTTAATTTTTTCCATTGCTTTGTTCCCATTTTCGCTTGAATGAAAATCTATTATTTACTTCATCAATTCGTCTATCTATCTACCTGGCAGAGTGTTTGAGGTAGTCAGTGAGGGAATGTCTTATCTATAGTTTATGCTGGCATCATTGTATTATTGATGAGGTGTACAAAACATCTGGAATCAATTCTCTCATGTAACAAAAGTAAGTCAGCTGTGCTAGTTTGGTGTAATTTGTCATTCAATAAGATTGAGAATGTGTAACATTTTTACAATGTACTTTATGGCATGAATCATTATTATGAGGGTTTTACACCTCATCCTCATCATTTAAGAGTCAAATTGACGTTCACTGATTGTAGAAGTGATGGGCTTGGGTCAAAAATTTTTGACCCAGGTTAGGTCGAGCCAGCCACCTCTGGGTTTGGAAAATTTTCCCTAAAAATCCCAAATTTTTCAATTTTTTCCCTTGGGATAAAAAAAATCTTATCGGGTCAGGTCATAAAATATCCGGGTCAAAGACAGGTCAGCCACTTTTTTACTGCGGGTCAAAAGTATGCTTGGATCAAGTCAGGTCAAATCAAGGCCCATCTCTAATGCTTTGCAAAGAAACAGGTGACCAGCTAAGGAGTAATTAGTGAATGGTGAGACCTAAGAGCTTGCAAGAGTGCAAATACCTTGATCCCAATCTAGAAAAGAATCTGTGCTGAGTTGATTATTGATGGAATAGCAATCCTGCCATAGGTAGAGCACAGATCAGGGTTGTATCAAATGTAGAGCGGTATCAAAGTACTTAGCCTCTTTGATAGCCAGTCTAGAGACCGTCGCAATTGTTTGTTGTGAACAACTGTAGTGAGGAATCTAATTGTGGCAACAAAAGATAGCTTGGTAAAATGGTGTTTTGAAGATTTACCAAATCATGATTTGTCAAATTAACCTTTGATTGAATTTACGATACATCAACTCTTCGTCAAATGACTTTTTTACCAAAAATCTACTATTTGTTGTCAAAGCAAATCCCAAGAGTAGCCCCTGAACATGGGATATTATATTAAGTCCATTTAATTGTTTTATTGAAAGCACTTTTCTTATTAAACTAATTTTTGAAACACTTTTCAACATTTTGGTTTACCCAGTGAATGATTTTCAACAATAAAATCACTAGAAATTGTGATTTTTACTATTTGTCCGGTTCGACGAATCATGGATTCGGTTAAAATGTCATTTGACAAATAGTGATTTGACGAATCATGAATTCTGTAAAATATGTCATTCGACCAATCATATTTTTGGTTAAAAGTTGATTCGATGAATGGTGATTCGGTAAATCTTTAAAGCCCTGTCAAAATTGCTTTCTATGCCACTGTTAAGGGAAATGTGAATAAACTGAATATTTGCATAAAAACATCATGAAATGAGAAATATGTAGATAACTATGATAGATTGAACAAGACAATAGTACTTAGAGTCAAAATGAATTTTGCTTAGTCGGATATGACTGACTGTAAAAAAGTTATGTATGTTTAACATCACAAAGTTGTTCATTCAGGCATGTGAAAGCACTCTAATTTAAATTTCCTCCCATCTCACAGATTAAATGAGGCTCCATACTTCTCATTACTACTTTCAATTCCTGATCAAATCTATGGAGATTCAGAGTCCTACCTTTTGTAGATCAATTCTTTCTCCTCACATCACTTACAAACTTGACTTCATTTCAATTCTTTAATCAATCCCAAGCGTCATTTCACTTTAAACTTTAAGTTTAAGAAAAGAAATTGAAATTTTTTGAACAATCGTTTAAGTTCCATGTTTGATCAAATTTTTTGGGCCAAAACTTAAGTCTATTTTACTTGCTTGAAAAAAGTTGTTATTAAGATTTTTAAAAAAAGTAGAAATAACATTAATTTCCCTTGGGACTCCTTTTCAGAAGAAGAAATAATAATAATTATTTTCTCTACAATATCATGTATAAGAGATACTTGACCAAGAAATGTAGAGCACAAATGCCATGATTTTATTTATCATTTCTGCTGTTCATATTCATCTACCTAAATGTCCTTTTCCAAACAGGTTTGATTCATCTAAACAGATAAAAAACTATAAACCAAAATGTGCTTACAAGGAGAAGTGCTTTTAAATATAAATGACTTGTGATGATGCTACATCATCACTTTTGTTTGTGGCACTAACTCATTACCTGTAATTCAAGCGCGAGGAGGGGCGTGGACCGGAGGACCAAAAAATGGTTAAAATGGGGGGAAACAGGGGTGACTCAGCCTCTCTTGAAGTGCTGGTTTTTAAGTATTTACAAACCATTTAGTACTTTTAATAAGAGGTAATGTTCAGATACTGAAAGAATGAACTTGTTAGATACTAACTGCTTTATTCCTTGTGTAGACAGCGCAAACAATTACGAACGAGAGTGACATGCAATTTTTCACATGTGGCCGAGTGGTCATGGCATCAGGCTGGGAATCAGAGGGTCTGGGGTTTGAACCCTGGTGGAATCAGGCAACCTTTGACCCCGGGTTGCCCAAAAAATCCAACAAAATATACCCAGCCTTATAATTATTGATTTCTCACTTTAAAGAGATTTAAAAAAAAACAATAAAGAAACAAGTACATGTTTGAAGAAAGAAGGTGGAAAACCTCAACTACCCAGCTTGCTACAACAACTCAGGGCAAAAACCCTTCAAATTCCTAAGAATTTACGTGATGTAACCTTTCTCTTTTTGCTCAAACAAGCAACTCACTTATTATCTCAGTCAGCCTACATCCTTCAGCTAAAGTATGAAAAGGCCCATCTTACCCTTTTGGTTTTAAGAATTCATCACCACACAGCGTAGAAACATCAACCCTTGATTTTTACCGTAATATTCCTCCTGGCCTGGTATTTTCTGTTGCCCCTTCCCTTGTTGTATTTGATTTGCACATACGATGGTAATAAAAGCACTTCTTGTGTTATACTTCTACTGGAAGAGAGCCTAAGACAGTCAATCTAAGTCCGATTGATTCTCATGGGCAGGATTCCATATTCCTCATGAAATCTCTCTACATACTTGGTTTTGGGTTCACAACAGAAACAGAAGGCCAGGGTAGATGATCTGATTGTGAGCTTGAGGTTGTTGGGAGCTCCAGACTATTGCAACATATTTAAAACCCTGTAATATGTTTAGCTGGGCTCTATTTTGAGAAATAAACATGAAAGTAAAACTTTACATTTTATCCTTTAAAATGAAAGTGTAAAAGTTGATTAATTACAAGAGAGTTTTTTGAAAGCAGCATTCTCCACAGAAGCCTAATTGCAGCATTCCAGAATCAAATTAAAAGTTGTTTTCCCAAGAGATTATGGTAAAAGCCCAACTTTACAGAAGTCTGACAACCCAAATCCTAGAATGTGGTTGTTATCTTGGTTTGATTTAGTGATAGATGAATGGATTTTTGTGTGCGTGGTTTGCCTAATCTGAAGGAAAACCTATTCAGTAATTCATCCTTAAAGAGTGAGTGAGGCTCTACCAATCATTATTTTGGACAAAGATTGATGATTACAATTTTTGCTGGGTTTTGATCTAAAAATTTTTGGAGCTTTCTTTTTTTTCATCTAGGAAAGTTTTTCCAACTGCATTTTCAGAAACTAATTTATGCAGAAGCATTTGTTTATCATATGGAAAGAATTTTTCAAAATTGGAAATATCACTTTGTTTTTGAAGAATAAAAGAGGCCAAAAGAAATGCTGGAAATGAAGATTTTTCACAACACAAAATCATTCTAGGGTTGAAAAAATAATTTTTTTGTCTGAACATGTCCGTGAAGGGGAAATCAGAGGAAATCTCAAGGGATTTTAGAAACTTTTTAGGATTAAATGGAAAGTTTAAAAGCAATGTTAGACTTTCAATCTTATCTTCCTTCCGTTACCAAACTATATAAGATTTTTTCTCTTTAGTACACCATCAACAAGGAGCAAATTGATATTAAGAAAATATATGAAAAATATTTCTGCAAGGGTCAAATCTTCAAGGTCACCTCACTCCTGACAATTGGGGTTCAATCAATTTTCTATCCTAGACAGCAAAAAAATCAAGAAGCACCCTTAGACAGGGTAATAATAACCTTGTTTAACTCTGGTAAAAATGATTACATTCAGTTTTCATCTATTCTGCTCGAGATTATTATTACTACTAGCTGAGGTGCCCGGCGCTGCCTGGGTTAATTTACAACCTGCTGAGCATCTTAAAAATGTGTCCTTCAGCTTTAGGGTTTCAAGCCCCCCGAGGCCTAAGGGATAAGGGGGCAGGGGTCACACCTGGACCAAAACTTTTCTTGGACAGGTGGGTGGGTGTGTGCAAAATTTCATTGAGATCGGTGCAGGGGTTTGGATTTCCATTAGCCCTCCACCAACAGACAAACAAACAAACAAACATATAGATTAATTATTATTATAATGCATGCCTAACAAAAAAAGACCAGATGGACCACAACTTGCCATTTTCTATCCAACCAATTTGATGCAATTAAACAATTCACACAATTGGAAGGAAGTGATATACCTGGACCCTTACTTTAAGTTAATTACCCTTAAGAGCCCCTTTTGGCAGTTGTAAAATGAAATTGAAGGACAAGAAAGTCACTCTTGATCAAACATGGAATAGCTTTTTTTTCCTTGAAAAAATAAAAATGCTATGCAAAAGTTTTGTTTCTCAAAAGTTAGAGCAAGAACTTTAAACAGCATTTCTTTGGAAATGACAAGACATATTCCTTGAGTTTGAAGATGAAGTCTCAATGAAAACTTCTTAGTCAACAAAATCAAACAACTTTAGAGCAGCATTTCGGTAATAATCTCCTGACAAACTGATTTTCAGGTTTCTATCTTCTTTGCAGTAGTATCATAAGAACTAACAGAATCATCCTTTTTTTCATGCCATGATAGATTAAGTGAAGAGCCACACGCTGCTTAAAGATAAAAGCACAAATAAATCCATAGCATCCAACTCAGCAAGCAAGAAGAAGATCTTGAGTATTTTCGATATGGCTAAAATAAATCATTCAGGAGGGATACTGAGTAGTTTTTGCAGTTTTTAAGCCAACATGGAAAGGAGGAAAGCAAACAAACAAAAACGATCAACAAAAATCTGAAAAATCATTCTGGTAGGAAAAAATAATCCAAGCACCTTGAAGGTCTAAAATAAATGTCAAGAAGTAAGTTGGAAATTGATTTTTTTCTGTACCCATTTTATTTATGACCTACAATAACAATCGAATAATTCTGACATCTAAAAGCGTGCGAAGAATGAGAGGGACCCTTAAGCCAAACATTCAGAGGTTGGAAAAGTAATGTCACAGAATATTCTTATTCTTTTATTGATCTCAGGCGTGTTAAATACAAGATTTAAAACTTTATAAGAGATATGCCCCCCCACTTTGTGTGGGGGGGTTAACAATTGAATAAAAATAGACAGTTAAAACCAAAAACTAAGTGTGATGCGATCAGAATTTTCATAAGATTCAGGCTATTCATTATGCAGTTGCTTTTGAATTTAGCAGACAAAAGGCATAAGATGTAAATAAATCGAAAATAAAAAATAAAAATCATTGTTATGTTATTGTGCACTTTGCCTTCTTTTTTGTTACTGAGTTGAGTAAGTTTTCTTTAATAATAGTCTAATAGAGTTTTTTGAAAGCAGTGTGTTGCACCAGGGTATTTTTATGTCACAAAGTGTTTGTCCAATCCAATTTCTAGTAGACTGCCTCCCGATTCTGGTTCTAGAAGCATCGAAGGCAAATAAAAGGCCTTGTCTTCTTGTTCTACTGTATATATTCGTGCTAACTTTTGAGAGTAGTTTCTTCGGCTCATTTGCGTTGTGC
>Ga0194133_10004316_pt1 | contig 19201 bp, 16 predicted proteins | sample TA2KigOf40mmetaG_FD_155448 | JGI IMG/M metagenome (GOLD analysis project Ga0194133, IMG submission 155448) | Freshwater microbial communities from Lake Tanganyika, Tanzania - TA2015055 Kigoma Offshore 40m | ecosystem: Environmental > Aquatic > Freshwater > Lake | place: Tanzania: Lake... | reverse complement strand
GGTACACTGCATCGGCGAATCGTGCCCGGCAGTGCCGTGTATGCCTTCCAAGTCCTCGTAGCTCAGCAGGATAGAGCGTCGGTTTCCTAAACCGAAGGTCGCAGGTTCGAATCCCGCCGGGGACGTTTAAGGGCGACAAGGGTTTACGTCAAATCCTTGTGGCCCTTTTTCGTTGCCTGACACCCACTTTTGACACCCACCAGCTTTTTTTTGGGTGTCAGGACCGCCTGGTCTCGGCTTTCAACAACTGGTCAACCTTGTCCACTGCCTCGCTTTGGGCACCCTGCAGCAAATGGCTGTAGATATTCGCCGTTGTCGCAAAATCGCGATGCCCCAGCCTTTTCTGAATCACCTTCAGATCAACCCCAGCTGCCAACATCAGACTGGCCTGAGTGTGGCGCAGGTCATGGAAGACGAACGAATCGGGGATGCCGGCCGCCTTCCTCAGTAGATACCAGATTTTGCGGTCGAAGTTTGACCCCCTCAGATATCCGCCCAGCAGATTCGGGAAGACAACCGGTACCAGCTCCGGGTCCATGCCTTCCTGTTTGGCCTTGTCCAGTCGTCTCTGCAATGCTGCGACTGCCTCAGCCCCCAGGGAAACCACACGTCTTCCCGCAGCTGTCTTCGGCTCCTTCACCCGCAATTTACCCTGCGTCTCTTCCAGCGACCTACGTACCACCAGAACGCCTTCAGCGAGATTCACAGCAGACCACTCGAGGGCGAACAGCTCGCCCTTCCTCAGCCCCGTCATTGCCGCAAGGACAATCAGATCTCCCAGCCGATGACCTTTGCACGCATCCATCAGGGCGACACACTCAGACGGCTCCAGTGGCTTCCGCTCGTCCCTGACGACCTTCGGCTTATCCAGTGCAGCACACGGATTGAACGGCAGCAGACGCAGCTTGACCGCCTTGTTCAGCGCATTCCTGAGCACGCGAATTGAGCGAAGCCTTGTATTCGCTGACGCACCACTGCGGGCCAGTGTGGCCGGCCACGTCACCAGCTTTTCGCCGTCCAGTGTGGTCAGCTTCTCAGCGGCCAGCCACGGGCGAACGTACAGCCTCAGTGCCAGCTCGTACTCCTCGTACGTCTTTGGTGACTTGTTCACAGCCACGTCATTCGACAGCCACCTGTCCAGGTACGCCCCAAGGGTATCACGACTGAGCAGCGATTTCGGACTGGTCCGCCGCTTCTGCCTCAGCTCTTCCAGCTTGCTGACCACTTCAGCCTGAGACTTCCCATAAACAGCCAGCCGCTTCAGCTTGCCTGTTGCCGCATCACGCAAACGCAGACGCCCCATCCATCGGCCATCGGCACGCAGTGTAACAGCACCCTCGCCCGCAGCTCGTTTCCGTCCACTGCCGGCTTTGCTTTTCGACTTTGGTACTACCTTCGACCGCGCAGTGTCATTCTTCGCTGTCATTGAATCACTCCTCAAACAGTGACCCTCATGAAATCAATCCGGGAAACCGGCAATGAGGATGCCAGCTTGTCAGCACAGATGATCAGTCCGCACCTATCCCGAAAACGCAGTGTACCAGCTCCAACCCGTTCCTGCCATGTTTTCAGCTTGAAAAGCGTCATCAAAACGACCGCGCAGTGTCCCCTACCCCGCTGTTTCGCAGTGTGCGGCTGCTGCTCTTCAGTGCCCGCAATCAAGTCAAACCCGGTCCTTCATGCGAGTGAAGGACGTATGCCGGCATTCTACCGGCACGGGACCCGAGGACAACGCCGCCACGTCATCGCCTGCAGCAACCGGCAGCCACCACCCGACCGAACCCACGCACCGGCATTCGCAACGCGACAGGACGCAAACCAGATGCCTCAATTCGGCAAATCCTCCGGCAGTATGGCACCGCTCAGGTTGGCACCGCTCAGGTTGGCACCGCTCAGGTCGGCATTGCTCAGGTCGGCACCGTCCAGGTTGGCACTGCTCAGGTCGGCATGTCTCAGGTCGGCACGACTCAGGGTAACATCGCCCCATTCTGCCGTACTTCGCGGCATACCACGACTCAGGGTGGCACCACTCAGGTCGGCACTGCTCAGGTTGGCATTGCTCAGGTTGGCATTGCTCAGGTTGGCACTGCTCAGGTCGGCATCGCTCAGGTCAAACGAGGGATATTTGGATCGATCTCCGGTCAGTCGTGCTTCTGCAATCGCGTCCGCACCCTTCAAGACAATCGCAACATCGTCTGGATTTGCCATAATTTCTGTCCTCTTGTCATCACTGTAATTGCCACGGTCAGCGACACCCGCAACTCTCAGCAGAAAAACACCACCAGCCGCGACCACACCCGATCCGGCTGCAATCCACTGGTGGTGCCTGTATTGCACTCCCGGAACAGCTTACCCTCGCCCTACACCGGATTCAAGACGGCAGCAAAACGCCGACTCACGCCGCCCAGCGCCACTGATGAGACCACTGGAAATGCTCGAGACTCTCCCGAGCACTGGCAAGCGCTGCCTTAGCCTGCAGCACCTTCATGACGTTCTGACTCACCTTCGCAGCTCGCAACTGCCTCTCAGCCGTCTGCACATCACGCCGCAGCTTAACCAGCCACGGTGACACCCCTTGTTGGTACAGCTCCATGTCAGATTCCCCTCGTGAATGCTGATGAAACCGACACCACCAGCAACCTATCGACCGGATCCCAACACCGAAAAGCCGAATTCAACCCGCCGCCTGCCTCGTACAGCTCCTCAGTCTCAACACGCCAGCGATTGCTGCAGGCCGGCAATCGTTCGCAAAACAGCCGGAACGATCACACCGGCAGGCCGGCAGGCCGGAAACGTTTCCAGTCACATCACGCCGCACCACACCAACAAACGCCAGATGCCAGATCAAACGCATCATCCAGCGCCTGCCGCAATTCCGGAAACAACGGAACAGTCCGTCGCCCTCGCCCTGGATGATGCGCCACCTTCGGTTCCGGCACCTGCATTCGCTGTTCCTGCCAGTCAATATCTGACCACTGCAGGGCCAGCAATTCCGAAGGGCAGCGCAGCCCGCCCCACCGACACAGGGCGAATATCGTTCGCCAGTCCTGACAGGGGCAGGCGTCCAGAATCCTGCGGGCTTCGTCTTCAGTCACAAATCGATGTTTGCCCTCAGCAGCACCGACTGCGACTGCGACTGCCGAAAACGGGTTTCCGACAATCAACCCTTCCCTCACAGCTGCTCCGAAGAACTGCCGCGCGTGGCCTGAAAAGTGATATCGCACAGCTGGTAGAACTTCGGCCCTTCCGATTCGATACCGAGCGATTGAAGCGCAGACATCAACCGCTGCGCCGGCACGAAGGTTTCGGTGGTTCTGAAAAGATCCAGTACCAGAAATTGCAAATGCGTGATCGAGCGCAAGACGACCGCGATCGGCAGATTTCCGCCTGTTTCCGCCGACGAACTGCGTGCTTCAGGGCTGTTCAGATGCCTTGATCGTGCCTGAGAACAGGTCGGCGCCGCAACAAGGGAGATTGTTTCACCACGGGCGAACTGACGTTCTTGGCCGGCCGACCTCCGCAGTAATGCCCCGTGACGCTTGACTAAGGGGACGTTACTCCGATAATCAGTCTGGATCGGACCACCCTGTGTCGACCGTCTGGCGACGTGGGTAAGGTGGCACGGACGACAACACACAATCTGCTCTGCCGAGTTTCGCGATTATGTCGCGCTTTGTGTGGGTCGCGTTCCTCCTTGCCGCAAGCTGACGGCTTACTCGGTGTTCCGTGACGATTCGCCCCGGTGATTTTGTGCGCGCATTGGGCGGCTGACATCGGGCGACCAACGTTCCTCTCTGGCGAGACTGCCGGGGGCGAAGGAGCGAGAGTCATGTCGAGAAGTGCTGAGACGACAATGTCGTACAAGGGCCCGCGTGCTGGTGCGCCGCGTCCCCAGGTTGTAAGAGACCATGTTGACTTGGTCATGGCTGACCAGGCTCTGTCGTCGCTCCGGGCATCGGGCCATGAGGGCCAACGCGACGGAACATTACAGCGATCTGCGCACCTATTGGAGCTTGCACCTGAAGAACATGGTGCAGGAATGGGCCAAGAGCTGAGAGGCGGGGTTACTTCGATTCGGGTGAATGGACATGCATGACAGCGGCACATCATTTGAGAGATTTGTGCGAGCACGAGAGGCCATCCTGGCAACAGGAGACCTGTTGCTGCTTCACAAACCGCTGGCCGCATTTCTTGATCGTGATGACTCCCACATCCCCAGAAAACTGACTGAGGACTCTGTTCAGAATCTCGTCAACTGTGACTTTGATCGGCTCTGTCATACACCCTACTTCGGCGCAACGAAACTGGATCGATTTCTCACCGTCCTCGAAAGGATTGCCGGACGAACCTCGACTTCTCGTCCCGGTCCGGCCGACGACTCTCGCCCGGCTGTTCCGACCACGTCCCCGGATGTTTCTACATCGCCGCTCTCATGGAACGATTGCTGCGACATCATCAACCGAGCGTCGATCGACCACCGGCCGCTCGGGCGCTTCGCAGCATCCTTGGATGACCTGCCACGCAATCTGTGGTCGATGCAGTTGCACGAGCTTACTTCGCGGTCGTTAAGTGAGGTCGAACAACTTCCGGGACTCGGCCCGGCACGCCTCACTGTCATAACCGAGATCGTGAAGAGCGTCGCCGCCGCAATCCGGGGCTTTCCGAATTGTCCCCATCTTCGGCCTGGCGGGATCTGCGCAACTCACATTCACCAGGCGGAAGTCTGGGTGGAGAGGGTTGTTCAGGAGCGGTGTGTTCCAACAGCCGCTGAACTCCGCAGTTCATTCTTGGGACCGTTGTTCCAGCAGCTTGCAATCGACCTCGGCGACGACCTTGCCAGCTTGGTCCGGCGCAGAATTGGTGTGGATCGTTCGCCTGAAACACTCGACGCCATTGCAGCGGACCGCGGGCTTACTCGTGAGCGAATACGGCAACTCACGGGCAGAGCCAGTGACGTTCTCGCAATTCGCTGGCCAGAGGGAAAGCACCTGCTCGACGACTTTTTCGAACTGCTGCTCTCATCGCCGAGCTCCGCCGAACAGGTTGACATCGTGAAGACTGCGCTTGATCAGTTGTTCGAGCTGTCAGAGGTGTGTGGCGTATCGCGGCCGGATGTGCTCGAATTGTGGGAGCGTGCAGGCCGCAACCACTGCACCCCAATGGCGGCAAATGAACTTGCAACGTGGTGCGGGGTCAACGTCCCCACTCTGGCGCCAAATCAAGTGATCGAGTGGATTAGCCATGAGGTTCCGACATGCACGACCACCGACGGAAGCACCGTGTATTTCAGCCGCGATCCGGATGACCTTCTGCTCCATCGTATTTTGACCACCAAGGAACCGATCTCCGTTTTCGATCTGTCTGATTTCACAGACGGTGAAGAACGCAATATTCGCAATCGTCTCGACCGAGACCCTCGATTCATCGAGGACGAGTATAAACGGATTCATGCGTCGGACCTGCTCTCAGTTCACCGGAACGGTGACAGTTGGCACGTTCAGCTCTTGCCAACAGACGGTCATGCCTGTCCCGCCTCGGAGACGATTTCGATTGGCTGCCTGACGATGCTGATCGTCGGCGGGCTCACTCATGCAGGGATTGTCGACGCAACGGTGTGGGGTACCTTCAGATTCGCGAATGACCTGCTCCGACAACTCTACGGAGCGCGCTTGCCTGATCACATTACTCCGTTCATTTTCGCTTCGCTCCTGGTTCGTCATTCGGATGGTGCCGTCCGCCATATGCGCCGGCGTCGTCTCCGATGGGATGTTGCCAACACATCGGTCCCCGTCCGTGGAAAATACGGCTGGATCGACAAAGTTGTGGCCGACGCCAACACACCTCTGACCATGGACGAACTGGATGCCGCCCTCCGACAGCGCTATCAGGACTACGAACGGTACGTCCTTGGACAACTGACTGTGGATGCGGATGAAGATGGAGGCGGACTTGCCGAGACCCGAGTCCTTCAAGGCCGATCAACACGGATACCGGCGATCTTTGTTTCCAGACGATGGCGACTGAATTCCAGCGCCGACAACGTCTCGGAGGGCATTCGATTGTTCGGAGCTAGGGTGATTGCCGCGACTGGAAAGCAGCGGCTCGCCCGACAGGAGCTTTCGGATTTGCCGTGGATGATCGAGTGGTGCGAACGGCATGCTTACGGACAAATGCGATGGACGGATGAGACTCCTGCTGACTCTGCAGTTGTCGATTTCTCCGATGATGACAGCCCCGCTGTAGAGGAAAGCGACTCGCCCCATCCGGACGTCACTCCTCTCGTCAATAGTCCTGTTAATGGGTCGAGCATGAAAGGTTCTGAGTCGTCGGAGCTTGAGATCGCAGGGATTCTGTCCCGCTTTCTCTAGTCGCCAGGTGAGGTGGAGATGTTGTGTGGCCGCGGAAATCAAACTCAGCGATGTGCATCGCGGAACTGGTGGAGTGCTTCTCCATGAGTTCCTGCGAGTCCAGCTTGGCTCCGCCAAAGAGTATCGCCGCGCGGTCGCATATTTTTCTGCGTCCGTCTTTTCCGTCGCTGCTGAAGACTTCGTGTCGTTTTTTCGGGCCGGAGGCCAGATGGAGCTTATCTGTTCGCCTCACCTCAGCCTCCAAGACATCCATTCATTGCAGCAGGGCCTGTACAATAGCCGGCGTTGGGCCGGTTTCTCTGCGGACGATGTTCTCCGAATCCCGCGCTCAGAACGGGGGCGAGCGACGCTTTCCTGGGCGATTGCCGTGGGTCGATTGGATATACGAATTGCGCTCCTTCAATCACCTAAACCGACGGCCGTCTATCACGAGAAGATCGGAGTCTTTAGTAGCACTGGAAAACGGCTTGTCGGATTTCTGGGAAGTGCCAATGAGTCGTCGAATGCCTACGTCGACAACTTCGAACGGATCGTCTCGCACGACTCTGAAGTGTCCCCGCTCCATCAAGGAGAGGCGCACCGACTTGCTGCACATTTCGAAATGCTCTGGAGCAACGATGTCCCAGGGCTCACCGTCATTCCGCTCCACGATGCCTTTGCACAGGGAGTCATACGCATCCGGGAGGATGGTGACATGAACAGTCCAAATCGGACATCGTCCCCCCCACCAGAGATTCCTCCAGCTCCGCCGGAGTTCCTGCGCCGCCCCGCCCGTCTCGCTTTGCGAGATTATCAGGAACGTGCGATTGATTGCTGGTTCGCTGCCGGAGGTAAGGGCGTCTTTTCAATGGCGACAGGTACCGGTAAGACGATCACCGCGCTGTCGATGCTGGAAGAGCTTTACCGTCGCTGCGGGTCTCCGCTCGCCATCATCATTGTCGCGCCTTACATCAACCTCGTCGAGCAGTGGAAATCTGTCGCCAAAGCGTTCGGACTGGACCCCATTACCTGCTACGGATCTCGCTCGACATGGGTGGGAGCAGTCGAAGCAGCAACATATCTGCTCAACTCGGGTCATCGGCCTCTCTTCAGCCTGCTCACCACGAACGCAACATTCGCACAGGAGCCATTTCAGGCGGCTCTCCAGAGTCTTTCCGTGCGGACAGTTATTGTGGCTGACGAGGTCCACAACCTCGGAGCGCGGAATCTGCAATCCAAACTCCCCCCCCGCATCTCGCTTCGTCTGGGACTGTCTGCCACGCCCGAGCGGTGGATGGACGAAGACGGCACCAAGGCGATCAGCGACTATTTCGGTCCGACCGTCTTCAGTCTCGACCTCAATGCGGCGCTGCAACTCGATCCACCGGTTCTGACGCCGTATACCTACCATCCAGTTCTCGTGGAACTGGATGCAGACGAAAAGGAGGAATACCTCCGCATCACGAGACAACTCGCTCGTTATATCGTCTCGCCGAAAACCGAAAACCTCAGTGACGTCGTCCTCGGTCTGCTGCTTCAGAGAGCACGTCTCGTTGCCTGCGCCAGGCGCAAGTTACCAGCCTTGGCAAAGGTGATCGAACCTTACCGCGACACGCGATACAACCTCGTCTATTGCGGCGACGGTCAGGCCGAAATAGATGCAGCATCGGCCAGCGGGCAGCAGTCTGCGACCGGATCTGCCGTCGTTAGGCAAGTCGACGCAGCGGCGCGTTTGCTGGGCAACGATCTCGGGATGAACGTGGGCATCTATACCTCCGACGTCTCCAATGACGATCGAGCGGTCATCCTTGGCGAATTTGAATCCGGTCGAAAGAACGCACTGGTAGCGATTCGTTGTCTCGACGAAGGCGTCGATATTCCGAACGTACGACGGGCCTTCATTCTTGCGAGCAGCACGAACCCGCGGCAGTTCATCCAAAGACGAGGCCGAGTGTTGCGACGGGCTGAGGGAAAGGACATCGCCGAGATATTCGACTTTGTGGCGGTGCCACCGTTCGACTCGTTTGATGCCGGCACGGCTGAATACCGTGTGATGCGCAACCTCGTCACCAAGGAGATGGCCCGCGTGACTGAGTTTGCACAGCTTGCTATCAACGGTCCGCAAGCTTACGGCAAGCTACTTCCGATTCTCTCGGCCCTGAAACTGATGCACATTTAGAAAGGAACGATTGAATGTCCGACTGGGAAGACGTACAGGCGAAGAAGAGCGAAATGCAGAATAAAGCGCTCGCTGCTCTCTCGACATCCGATTACGAAATTCTCTTAAAGGTTCTTGAGATGGAGTGGGAGAAGCGTGACCTCAAGACGCCCGACATCCGGAAGCCTCTCCGAACCTTTATTCAGCAGGTGATCAAATGATCCTGCGAAAACTCATCATCGAGAACTTCCGTCAGATCAACGGGCAGTCGGAGGTGCAGTTCGCGCTTCCGGGCGATCGCAACGTCACGGTCATCCTCGGCCAGAACGGCGCGGGAAAAACGACCATCTTGAACGCGTTTTTGTGGTGTCTGTACGATCGCCTGGCGGTCGAGAACCCTGCCGAGATCGTCTCACACAAAGCCGTGCAGGATGCTCCGATCGGTGATCGTGTCGCGGTCGAAGTGCGGCTTGTGCTCCAGGACACCGGCAGGTCGTACACCATCTGCCGAAAACGCGTCTACCAAAAGCACGATGGCGGCAGGCTTGAGGAAGCTGTTCCTCAGGAGTTTCGCATCGACATCATGGATGCAAATGGTGTCACGACGCCTGCCGGCGATCCGCGACAACTGGTCCAGCAACTCCTGCCGGAAGGCCTTTGCCGCTTTTTCTTCTTTCGCGGCGAAGACATGGAGACTCTCGCCCTGCAGAGCTCAGCTGACAATCTGCAGAACGGCGTCGCCGAGTTCCTGAACTTCACTCTCCTCGATCGCGCAATCAAGCATCTGAAGCAGGTCGGCAAAGATTTCGACCAAGAGCTGGCGCGTATCGCCGTCGGCGACACAAAGCGCCTGACAGATGATATCGCGTCCGCCGAAGCCGAGCGCGCGGATGTCCTCTCGAAGCTGGAGACACAGCGGTCGAACATCCACAATCTCGACCGGCAGCGAGACGAGATCGAGCGGCACCTGGCGGAGTCCGAGGCCACAAGAGCACCTATGGAAAAGAAGATGGGCCTCGAGACCAAAAAGGAGTCGCTAGAGAAGCGCGAAGGCGATGATCGCCAGGCCCTTTCACAAGCGCTGTCCCGCGATGGGTACCTCTGGGCTGCGGATGCGGTCGTCACGATCCCGATGCAGCTTGCCGCCGAAGCCGTCAAGCGCGGCGAGATTCCCGCCAAGATCAAGCCGCAGTTCGTTGACGATCTGCTGCAAATTGGAGAGTGCGTATGCGGTCGAGTATTGGATGCCGATGCCCGTGCCAAGCTGTTGAACTGGGGGAATGTCGGAGGGCTTGCAATTCACGAAGGGGCCATCAACGACCTCAGAAACGCGATCGTACGCCTGCAGCAACGCCGTGAACGCGTTCTCACGGATGTACCTGCCCGTCGGACGGCGTGGTCCCAGACCAGAGAGGAGATCAGGCAAACCGTTGAGGCGATCTCCGCCATCGACTCGGAACTGCAGGGGAAGGACTACGGCCTCGATGAGATCAAGGCCCTGCAGAGCAAGTTGCGTCAGGTGTGCGACGACCTGATCGTTCAGAATGCGGAGGCGACGCGTACGCAAGAAGCTGCCAACACGATCGACAAGAAGCTGGAAGACTGGCGTGCATCGCGGAACCGTCTCGCCAAAGACAATGAGCAGACAGAGGCGATTCAGCGCCGCATTGACGCCACAGAGAACGTGATTCGTTCACTCACCGAAATGCGCGCCGGCTGGCTCTCGATCGTTCAGGAGTATCTCAACAATCAGGTCAAGAAGAACTGGCAGAACGTGGCGCAGCTCGACCGGCACGTCGAGTTCACTCCCGAGTTCCGTCTGAGCATCAAGGAGCGAGGGCCGGATGGCGGATGGATCGTGTCGGCACCGTCGTCCGCGAATCTTCGCGCTCTGTCGCTGTGCTTCGTTTCGGCGCTCATCAAACTCGCGTCAGATATCGGACGCGAAGCGAAGCAAAAAACCGAGGAAGCCCGCAAGCATCAGATGTTCCAGGGGGGAGACTACCCTCTGGTGATGGACGCCCCGTTCGCGACGATGGACAAACACTTCAAGCAATCCGTTCCAAAGGGACTGCGATCCGTGGTTCCGCAGATGATTCTGCTGACGAGCTATGACCAATGGACGGGCGAAGTGGATGCGGCACTACGGTCGTCCATCGGAGCAGCGTATGCACTCGAACTCCATATTCCAGGGGATGAGGACAAGGCTTCCTCAATTCCGTTCCAGGATCGAACGGTCGATTACGTGATCGCCGAATCAGATGCTGCCACCGACTGGACCATTCTCAAAGAGGTGATGTCATGAAAGATCGCGTACGACCGCCGAAGGACCTGGAGCAGATTCTGGATGATCTGAAGACTGATGGCGTCTTCGACACAAAACAGAAGGGGATGATGTTCGCTGCCGCCATCGGATTCGGACTGCATCGAGACCAGCTCGAATCGACTCACTTGGAGCGGTTCGGAGATGGAATTCGCCTTGAGTACTTCCGCTCTCCGGACGACGACGCTTTCATTGACACTCTCGCGGTTGCAGTCCGTGGAGATCTCACCGTCATGTCGCCCGATCGACAGCCTGAACGTGTCGAGATCTTCGAGAAGTTTGCGGCTATCGGTTTGGCTGAACTGAAGCGCGCCTGCTACGACGATCGGCCGGAGTATCCGGTGTCCGGAGCGCTGGCGTTGCTCGACACACTCTCCCGGACGCGCGGCGATGCACTCCCTGGACTTGTCAACTTCCTGTGAGCGAAGACCAATTGAACGTGCATTCTCGTGCCACAATTCGTAATCCAGCATCATCGTTCCCGCACCGATCATTTCGATTTTCGACTTGAGCGGGATGGCGCATGGAAGAGTTGGGTGCTTCCGAAGGGGCCGCCTCTCGAAACAGGGATCAGTGCCGGGTGAGCTCGCACTGTGCTCCAGCCCCACGGAGACTGTTTAAATGGTTCTCAAGGGCCTTCTGTAACTCAGCCTTCGTCATTTGTTCAGTGCTCCCGTTCAATCCATCCCGTTCTCGCCATCTCTTCCAAGTGCTTTTCCCAATTGAGAAGCCCCTACATCGGTTGCTTCTCAACGATGTTATTGGGCAAGATTTCTCTGACCGCTGCAGAGATGAGAAAGAGAGATTGGTTCTTGTACTTTGTTAAGCGGTCACCGAGTCAATCCATGATTCTCGGGTGGAGCGTTTCGAGTGTCATTCGGTTATTTTTGGATCGTGAAGTGCCCGTCACGCCTCCTTCGTAAGTCGCACAAGATCATCAATACGCTTGATGAACCCATGCACGGCCATGTAGCCAATGCCACGGTGGAGATGAAGTCGAAGTTGCTTGTTGAGCGTTTCAGGGCCGACATCCAGCCCATCGTTCCGGCACCGCTGCTTCAGCAACGCGAGGTAAAGCTCATGGTGCTCCCCACCGAAAACCTGCCATGTCATCTCGACGTTGCTGTCGGCGGGAATATCAATCGGTGTCGGCGGAGTTCTCTCCTTCAGAGACAAGCACAACGCCCAGCGACACAGAATGTTCCATTGCTGAATGCCTGTGCGAGTTTTCAGACGGATCAACTGCTCTTTCGCCTGATTCGACAATCGAACCTGTTTAATGCTCATACCGTCACCTTCTCCATCGCCGATTGCCAAAAGTAGCCTTCTTCCACATGCGTCATGCGACCCACTTCGTCGTAATTCAGATGAAATGCCCGGGCGATGCTGGACTGCAGTTGTTCGAAATAATTGACTTCAATCTCGGTGTCCGTCGACAGAATGATCACCTGATGGCTAGCGTGCGGGAAGTAACGTTCCACTAGCTGCCTGCGATGTTCAGAGTCAAGTCGTCCCATCGGCGTGTCGATGATCGCAGGCAATGGTCGTGCCGACGCCTGCGACAAACCCCAAAGAACACTGATTGCAAAGATCTGCTTTTCGCCTTCGCTCAGCCGATCCTTTGGAAGCACTGTTCCAGTCTGATCAACCAGCGTGATGGAAAAGTCATTTGGATCTATGACGACACGTTCCACCAGCTGCTGTTTTCGCAGCAGAAACCGGAAAGACGTCGTCACGAATTCCGACAGTTGCGCAATCTTGCGTTCCGTAGCTCGGCGCAGGAACTCTTTCATGGTTTCCTGTGTGCGACGAACGAGTGCTCCAACTCGAGCGGTCTGATCGTGAGCGACTTGTTCGTCGATGCATTTGTGGCGAAGTTTCGAAATCTGTTTTTCCAGTTCTGCCACCTCGAACTCTGCGGGTTTTAGGTCGGTATCGATGCGGTTCATTTGCTGTCGAAAATCAGCCATCTCGGCTGTCGCTGCCTTCAGCTCGGCCGCAACCTCCATTATGGCGTCTTCTTTCGGAGCAGCCGCCAGGCTTCGTTCGACGCTCTCCACATTACGCTGAGCATCTTCCAGCCGAGTCAGCTGATCGACAGCCTCTTCTAAACGCTCTGTCAAACCATCGTCCAGCAATTCATCGAGTCGGCGAGCAGAAACGTCCGGCAAATCCTGCCACGCCTCCACGTTCGTGTCCGAACCGCGTTGCGTGCGATCTCGCTCAAGGAACTCAGAAGTGGCCTTCAGGACGTCGTTTCCGGCCTTTGCCGATTTCATTATCTTAAGAAGGGCTTGGTCTCGCGTGGTCAGCAGCGACGTGAGAAATCCAGATTCGGCCGCCGACCGTTCCCGCTGAGCCTGCTCAGCAACTTGTCCCAGGAGATCGCGAACCAGCGAAAGCGGCAATGCGCCGGAGGCGAGGTTCACCAAAGATTCTTCACCATGCTGGACCATCTTCTGCAATTCTCCCTTTTGTTGCTGACGCTGCTCCCGCTGTTCCCAGTGTTTGCCGCCGACCTTAGCGAACCCTGATTCGGCCCGGTGCACTCGAGACGTTGCGCGTTCCAGCTGGGGCACGATACCAGCTCGGTCCTGTTTCAATCGCCCAGCAACGGCCTTCTTCTCTCGCCACATTTCTTCAAGGTTGGAAATTTCTTTTAGGTCATCAGACTTTCTGATCTTCTTCGCAAGTCGTCCCTCCAGCACGGCCGCGTCAGCAACCAAACGCTCTGCAAGATCGAGTCCCAGCAATGCTTTGATGGCTTCACCTAACGCTGCGTTGCTGGTGTCATCTTCTGCGAGAAACCGGATCTTCTCCGCATCGAAGAAACACAGCTGAGCAACGCCGAACGGAATCAAATCGTCAACCAATTGATTCCAATTGTCCGCCATCCAGTGATCTGGTTCACCGTCTTTCAAGATCGTCACCCGCTCGCGAATGGCTCCGCCACTGTTGGCCGACCACAGCCGCTGGACGTCGTAAATATGTTCGCTTCCCTCCGATGCGTATAGGAACGTCAGGCTAATCGACGCACCCATCTGGGGATCAACATGGTGATTTATGCAGCTGCGTAGAAAGTCTTCGTAGGATTTCTCGCCACGCTTGGAACACTTCGCCCGCTTCCCGTACAGCACAAGCTGCACGGCATCCAGAATTGTTGTTTTTCCGCCGCCATTCATGCCTCCAAACAGGACCACAGGCCGCAGTTTTCCCCGCAAAGTCGCAGGCGCGAGATTGAATTCATGTTCACCGCGATAGATACAGAAGTTGTTCAGTCTCAGTTCATTCAGAATCATGGGCGGCCTCGATGCTTTCGTCGTCCCTGGCAAAAAGTTGTTTCTGCACAATCGCCAATGATCGCTCATCTTCGCGATCCGCTTCTTTGCGAAGTTCCTCTTCGGCCTGCAACGCTGCCAGCGCTCCCTGTTCCGATTCAAACTGGCAAGCGCGGAAGCGATCTTCCAGCGCACCGTAGATTCCTGCCCGCCGTGACATGCCGCGGAATTCACGCTCAACGTCCAAAAGGCTGCTCTGCAGTTCAAAGAACATGGGGTCGTCGCCACAGACTGCTTTCAGAATCTCCCAGTCTTCACTGCGCAGCAGGTTGTCGTCATCCGCCGGAACGGTAAACTCTTCACCTGTCGTTTCACAATAGATTTTCGGGACGGCATCATCGAACTCATGTTTCTCAAATCGCCACAAGCGACGGATTTCCTGCAATTCCCCCATCGTGATGAGTTCGATGTTTTCGAACTCTTCCGGCCCGATCTCTCGCAACTCCACCTGAGTTTCGAGCACTCGCCGGAGCCAATATTCGCGAGTCTCTTTTCTGTACGGGCCACGAATCACACTGTCGTGAAACAATTGGACGCGTCCGTTCATCCGCCGAAAGTCGCGCCGCTCCTTCTCCAGTGAAAAGTCTGCCAGATCATTTCGCAGATCCAAAAGCGGCGTCATCCAAACTTTTTCTTCATCGTTCTTGATCATCGCCTCCATTGAGCGATCCTTGTCCACCACCGTGCAGACCCAGCACCCAAAGCGACTGTTACCACAACTGGGCGTCGACGTATCCACAACCAAGGGACATTCGCCATCAGACGATGCTCCCTGATACATACCAAGTAATGATTTGTTCGTGTGGCCCCATGGATTTTTCACCTGCATGAGGAACAGCCAAACATCGTCATTTGTCCAGTCTTCAATGGGCGTGTACACGAGCGAATTTGGCAAGCTAGCGTTTGGCGTTAGCCGAGCATCCCGGAGTACATTTTCGCGGCTCCAGTCCTCGTGACTCTGCATAGCACCGCCCCGACGTTGGCTTTCGGCTTTGCGAGTGCCCAGCACCAGCAGAGCTTCCCCGCTTTCGCGGACCACTTCACGGATGAAGGTATTGCTTGGATTGATCTTCATACGGCTGGTACACCAGCGGAACAGCTTACGAGGTGCCGGATAACCGCGGCCTATGAGATTGACCCAAAACGTGTCCTTCACGTCAGGAGTCAGTTTATGCGGCGTGATCGGCATCTGCTGCTCTGCAGCGGCTTGCCGCATCTTTGCATGCGACGCATCTACCCACGCAGCCACCACAGGTTGCTCAACGAGAGTATCGGTACTAATCACATGGATTGCCTTTATCCGCTGCTCCTGCGGCAGGTCCTTCAACGCCAGCCACACCAGCTGCAGGACAGCACTTGAATCTTTGCCACCGCTGTAGCCGATCACCCAAGGAACTTCGTCCCACTGGTATAACCTGCGAATCTCCTCGCAAACCATCTTCACGGTCTGCGCCATTCCATTCTCAGCGAATGCAGACATTTTAGATTTAGCGGTTTCGGTGGCGGCCACTGGTACTCCTCACATATTGATTTTCCAGATGTTGTTCATCCTGCGTCAACTCAAGCCCCAAATGCTGCTTGATCACGTTGCCGGTCAGAGTCACATTGACATTTCGCTTTGACAGGCGTCCTGCACTCATGGCTCTTCCTTCCCAGAGAGACGTATTCGCACGCGACCAGTCCAGAGATGCAAGTTTCCTTAACACAGGCTTCCAGGCACGGTTCTCCATTCGCAGCAAGGTATTTCCGGCTCGCGCCAAAGCAGCCAGTGCCAGCGCGTGTGAATGCACAAAATCGCGCCTCAGATCTGCGGCCGACAACTTACGATCCTTCGCACCCTGCCAATCAGGAATCTGCCGAGCCACTTCACTCCAAAAGTCGGCGGCGAGATTCGCTCTCTCTTCGACATCGCTGAGATTCAGCCCCTGAAGAAGCGCCACGTTTGCATTGTGAATTCCACTGAGCGTAAATAATTTGATGGACCGATTGGAGATAGTGCTTCGTTCAGTTTCGGTTAGGAACGCAAACGCCGGCACTTTCTCAATTACCATCTTTGCCACTTGCGCCTCCGTGTCTCGGTGGTCGTACAAGAGGCCCAGTGACGGTGTTGGACGCACTGCGTGCCGATTCAGGTCGGCAAACATCTGCTGGCAGCGCTTCAGCCCCACGTCAAGAAAGAAGACGACGGGAATCGTTTCGTCTCCGAGATCGACATTCTGCGCAAGTGCTTCCTCGATCGCGGCCCGACGATGTTGTCCATCGTTGATGACAAACCGGGCACTCATCGGAATTCTCAGCCGCCCGACATTTCTCGAATCAGACTCATCAGTCACTGGCTCGAATTTGACCTTGCCGTCGATTGACGCTGTGAGAGCCGAAAACGTGTAGTTCTTTGAGTTGTGAACTATGTACCTAGCGATCTCCGGCACACGCTGACGGTTGATCGTTCGTTGCGCTCGCAACTCCGGCTTAAGTTCATCTTCATCAAAGAGGAAAATCTTTGGAATCAGATGCAGCGGACACATCGAGACGTAATACTCGCGACCAGCCTGCACTCCGCGGATCGATGGAAAAACGTATTCGAAACCAGTCACTTGAATTCCCCGAACTGGAAGTTAAAAATGACTTCCAAAGGGTATCATTCACTTCCAGGCTGTCAAGTCAGCCGACACTCATTTTTGGATCTGATCATGAAAACTGAGCCCGCTTACCTCGACTACAATGCGACAACGCCTTTGGATCCGCGTGTGTTTGATGCTATGAAGCCATGGTTTCTCGAACAACCGGGCAACGCTGGTAGCCGAACGCATTTGTTTGGATTGCGAGCCAAAGACGCAGTCGAGGCGGCACGAGCAGAAGTCGCGCGGCACTTCGCCGCAGCGCCGGAAGAAATTGTCTTCACCAGCGGTGCAACGGAAAGTAATAACATTGTTATCTTGGGAATTGCGGCCTATGGAGAAGCCACAGGCAAGAAGCACATCATCTCGACAGCCATTGAACACAAAGCTGTTCTGGAGCCTCTTGAACAACTGAGTCGGCGTGGTTTTGATGTTGAAATTGTTCCTGTGTCCGCAGGCGGTTTTGTCGAACCAGAGACAATCAAATCGAGCGTTCGGAATGACACTCTACTGATTTCGGTGATGCACGCGAACAACGAAACTGGTGTGCTGCAACCTGTCGAGGAAATTGCAGCCATCGCCGGTAATGCCGGCGTGCCGTTGCACATCGACGCAGCACAAACGTTTGGGAAAGAACTAGAATCGCTCCAGCGACTGGAGTGCGACTTTGCTTCGATAAGCGCCCACAAAATATACGGCCCTAAAGGCGTCGGAGCGATACTTGTCCGCCGCAGGGCTGGTTCAAAGAGAATTCTCGACGCAATAACATTCGGAGGTGGGCAGGAGCGGAGTCTTCGCCCGGGCACTCTCCCGGTTCCTTTGGTCGTGGGACTAGGTAGGGCCGCCGCGATAGCAGCGGTTGAATGGAGAGAGAGACGGACGCACGCAGCTTCACTGAAAGCTAGGCTTCTGGGGGGGCTAAGACAAATCGATGCCGTCATAAACGGCGACCAGACACGTTGTCAGCCCCATATCGTGAATGTCAGTTTTTCCGGAGTAGACAGCGAAGCACTGATGATGGCGACGCGCGAACAGATTGCTATCTCCAATGGATCGGCATGTACTTCGACTTCCTATTCCCCGAGCCATGTACTTCTAGCGATGGGATACGATGAAGACCGAATCGATTCTGCCGTGCGAATTTCGTGGGGACCGGGAATAGATGATTTGCCCGTGAATGCTCTTGTCGATTCTGTGAAATCACTGAGGGTGTGAAAAAACTCATGACATTGCACCCGAGATAAATGACATCCTGTTCGGACTTGCGAACCTGGTTGGACAGCGCCACTTTCGGCAGATCGCAAAGTCGCAAGTCGTTATTTGACAAGGACTTGTTTGGTATTGACGTGAGTGGCAAAAAGAGACGACCTTCCGTGTGATAAAAACGTTTCACGAAGAAACCACGGAAGGTCGCCCCATGACTCCAAGTGATATCGAAAAACTCGGCAACTTGCTCTCGCAGTTCCTCGACAAATTCTCAGATTGTTTTGCACGCCCTGCTGGTCGGAGGTTGCTGCGTACCTTCGTAAACGGTCTTCTGTCTGACGTCCAGCGAAAAAATGCGGTAGCCAGCGGCTGCAGGCGACAAGGCATCTCCCAGCGGTCCGTCGACTGTTCCCATTCCCGCCGGCAGTGATCAAACAGATCCGGCAGGCTGTGGAACACTTCATCGTCACCGCGAGCAAACAGTTCGCGGCTGGCCCGAGTCAATACGTGGACATGACGTCTTCAACTTTCTGATTTCCAGAGTATCCAAAACACGGCCGCGTCCACAAAGACGCAGCCCAACCTGAAGACCAGATTCTGCACCACCGGTCTCTCACGCAGACCACAAGCCGAACGGCTGTCGCATCCGCGAGTTCCCGGAGGTCGTGACTTCTACCCGCACCAGCTTGTCCCATGCCCGCGACTTCCCGCCGCAGCACTCAACCAGCGTTATGGCCCCCCTGCCCGTCCGCTGAAATCTCCGTCCGCCACCGGCCTTCCCGCAGCATCGATGTGAGCCATGCCTTGAAAATCCGTCCGCTGCGGGGGAGTCGGGAACAAGGAACAAGGAACGAGGGAGTGAGGAACGAGGGACAAGGAAATCCGGGAACGGACGTCGGATTTTTTTCGTTGGCTGTGGAGGGCTCGATCGGCGGGTGTCCGCGTCGCGCGTGTCGCGATTTTGGGGGCTGAAAATGGCTCTTCAAAGTCCCCCCACTAATTCGCGTTTTCTCCGCTTTAGGGACGCCAGGTCGAAGGGTTGTAAACGCGAAAACCCCGGAAAATCCGGGGTTTTCGCCAGCATCAGAAACGCATAGGAAAGGCTTTAGGAATTCCTAAACCGAAGGTCGCAGGTTCGAATCCCGCCGGGGACGTTCCATCGCCACAAGGGTTTACATCAGATCCTTGTGGCTTTTTTCGGTCAGCGTACC
>Ga0194133_10004314_pt1 | contig 19209 bp, 19 predicted proteins | sample TA2KigOf40mmetaG_FD_155448 | JGI IMG/M metagenome (GOLD analysis project Ga0194133, IMG submission 155448) | Freshwater microbial communities from Lake Tanganyika, Tanzania - TA2015055 Kigoma Offshore 40m | ecosystem: Environmental > Aquatic > Freshwater > Lake | place: Tanzania: Lake... | reverse complement strand
GGCTCCTCAGGAACGTCTGGCTCTAGCGGTTCATCAGGAAGTTCTGGTACTGGAGCAGATTCGAATTTGACAAATAGATTGATGCAAGCAACCGCATCTTTAAATACTTTTACAGGCTCAATTAGAGGTGAAGTAAATGGATTAGAAGCTTATACTGCATCACTAAAAGCAGTAGGATTAGTATCTGGAGCAGCCCAAATCACAGCATTGGGTTTTGGAGGGGGTGGTTCATCATTTCCTTTTACAGGCTCTGCTATTATATCTGGTTCTTTGCAAGTTACAGGTTCAACTTTTATTGTTGGGGGTGTAAATGCAAGTGGTGTAGTTTCGGGATCGGCATTATCAACTGGGGGTCCATTAACAGCATCTCTTAGTGAGGGTTATATATGGGTAGGTGGTCCACAAAATTTAAATACAAGACAAGTAGCAACATCATCATTGAGTGGTGGTGGGGGTGGTTCAATAACTGTAGTGCGTGGAGCTAGTACATATACATCTGTAAGTACTCTCACATTTAGTGCAAACTTTAGTGTAACAAATCTTGGTGGTGGAAATATATCATTTGATGTTGTAGGTGGAGGCGGGGGAAGTGGCACAAGTGGTAGTTCTGGTACAAGTGGTGTATCTGCGCCAGGAACAAGCGGTACGGCAGGAAGCTCAGGTTCATCAGGTAGTTCAGGAAGTAGTTTATCGGGTACAAACGGTACATCGGGCACTTCAGCAATAGGTTCGAGCGGTACTGATGGCACACACGGGACATCCGGCTCAAGTGGAACATCGGCTACACAAGGTGGCACTAATGGTTCAGCTGGTACTGCCGGCACATCAGGTACAACAACTCAATTAGGAATTAGAGATTCGAATGGTATATCATCTGTATTTGGAGTATCTGATATTTCGTTTAGTGGTAGTGTTCAATTGACACCATCGGGTTCTTCTGGTGTAATAGTTACTATTACTGGTGGAAATGGAGCTTCATTCTCATCGGCTTCATATAATGGTTGGATAACAGGTTCGGCACAAATATTAGATGCTGGATTTGTACAATCATCATCCGGTGTATTTAAAGATTATATTGTTTCTCAATCAATGGTAAGAGATTGGAGTGTAGTAAATAGTGGTAATGTTGCATATGTATTTACTCCTTCAAATGACCCAACTTTAGAAAGAGGTGAGGATGTTGATATTTGGATTTATCAAGGTGATACTGTTGTATTTAATGTAAATGCATCTGGTCATCCTTTTTGGATTAAAACATCACCAACAACAGGTACAGGTAATGGTGTAAGTGGTGTAAATAATAATGGTGTAGCTAGTGGAACTATAACTTGGAATACTTCAGGCTCTTTACCTGGAAATTATTATTATCAATGCCAAAACCATGCACTAATGGTTGGTAACATTTATGTTAAAGAAAGACAGAGAAGGACACAATTTAAAGATGGTAGAATAGTACACAGTGGTTCTATGTGGGTGGATGGTGGTGTAATTGTTACCGGTTCGATTTGGTTTAGTGGTTCATTATATCAAAACGGAGTAGCATTTTCAGGTGGCGGTGGTGGTGGACCATTTGCTCAAACATCATCATATTACTCAGCTAATGGAGATGTATTTGTTACCGGTTCATTTAGAGTAAGTGGTTCTATTACTGCATCGGCAATTACTGTAACATCTCCTGGAACTCCAGAAATATTTTCAGCTACTAACATAAATTTAAATGCTTCTAATGCAGTTGTAATTACTTCATCCTCTTTGAGATTAGCATCCTTTACTGATGGACAAACTTCTAGCTTAGCACCTGCAAATGGAGATATGTACTACAACACTACCACTAATAAATTTATGGGTAGAATAAGTGGTAGCTGGATTGATTTCACATCTGGTTCATCTGTTGGTGGAGCCGGTGGTGGAACATCTGGTACTTCTGGATTATTAACACTAACTGGAACTACTACAAATGGATTGATAACATATGATGGCGCTGGAAATAATGCAACTGTAAGAAGTACTTTAAATCACAATGGAGCAACTTTAGAAGTAACATCATCAATTCACATACTTTCATTTATGAAAATTGCACCCACCGACCCGTTACCATCTGGTGGGACAGTAACAGTAGGAACATTTGCAGTTTCAGCATCTGGTGCTAGTTACAAACCATATTTTTTCGATGGAAGTACGTGGACAGCACTCTATTAATAGATTATGAGAGAATATAATGTAATCTTAAAAGAAGGAATTGATTACGATGAATTTTGGAATGATATAGAAAGTGATACAGATGGTGGTAAACTTCACATTCCAAACAGAGCAGTACAATTCACAAACGAAAGACCAGCATCTCTTCGTCAATGTTGGTATTTGCTTACTGATGAAGAAGCAGAACAACTTAAATTAGATGAAAGGGTATTTGATGTAGAAATTCCGCCCGAAAAAAGAGATGACTTAAAAATGATTTTAAAAGCCGTACAAAATACGGATTTTACAAAAATACCCGCAACAACTGATTCCGGAGACTATACAAATTGGGGATTGATACGTTCTAACTTTGATTTTAATTGTTATGGAACAGGCACATCTACATCAGCATCTTATGAATATTCATTAACAGGCGATGGTGTTGATGTTGTAATTCAAGATAGTGGGTTACAAGTAGACCATCCAGAATTTCAAGATGAGTTTGGTATAAGTAGAGTTCAACAAATTAATTGGTACACAGAAAGTGGTTTATCTGGTACGCAATCCGCAAATCATTATAGAGATTTTGATGGACACGGAACGCATGTTACATCAACAGCAGCTGGTAAATATTTTGGATGGGCTAAAAAAGCAAGAATTTATTCTCAAAAATTAAGTGGTTTGGAAGGAAGTGGTGATAGTGGAACTGGTATTTCAATTTCAGATGCTTTTGATGCTATAAAATTATGGCATAGAAATAAACCTAACAATCCAAAAACAGGTGTAAAAAGACCAACCGTTGTAAATATGAGTTGGGGTTATGTAAAATATTTTTCAACAGTCACTTCTCTAACTTATAGGGGTTCAACATATTCAAATACAACAGCAACAATTGCAGCAAATAGAGAATCAAATTATGGATTCATTCAGAATTATGACGGTTCCTTTTATTATGGAAATAATAGGGTATCTTCTACTGATACTGATATAGAGGAAATGATAGCTGAGGGAATTCACGTTTGTATAGCTGCAGGAAATTTTGGTTTTAAAATTGATACTGCTAGTGGACCCGATTATGATAATCAAATAACAACAACCGGCGGAAACGGTGGAACATTTTATTACCATAGAGGTTCTTCACCTTTTTCATTAAATGCTATTAAAGTTGGAAATGCAGATAGCGCATCCTATGATGCCAATACTGACCAGAAAGCAATATCATCTGAAACTGGACCTGTTGTTGATATATACGCACCCGGTACAGCTATAATGGGTGCATGTTCTACAACTAACGCTCATACAACTGGAAATTATTTCAAAAATTCATCTTTTAAACAAATGAATATTAGTGGTACATCTATGGCATCACCACAAGTATGTGGTTTGGCAGCTCTCATTTTAGAAATTAATCCAAAAATAAAGCCTTCTGAATTAAAAGAATTTATAATAAATAATTCAAATGGTGATTTGTATTCAAATTTAAATAATAATGATTGGGGAAATAGAAGAAGTTTATGGGGTGGCTCGTCTAGATATTTATTTAATAAATATAATAAATCTCAAACCAGTAAAATAGGTGGTGGTATAACCTTTAAGGGTGGTTTAATTTTTAAGGTCATTTAATTTTTTTTATCGTTTTTTACTTTTACTTTATATTTATATATACAAATATATTTTTCAATTTCATTTGGAAAATTAATAAAAAAACCTTATATTTGTATCTATGATAAATGTTACATTTGCTATAACTGTTTGTAATGAACTTTTAGAAATTACAAACCTTATAAACTTTTTACACCCAAGAATAAAATCAGAAGATGAAATATTAATACAATACGATTCAGATTCTGTAACATCTCAAGTAAAAGATTACCTTACTATTTTAAGTCAGTTTCACAAAAATATTAGAATAATATCTTTTCCCCTTAACAAAGATTTTGCATCTTATAAAAATAATTTAAAAAACCATTCAAATGGTATTTTTATTTTTCAAATAGATGCAGATGAGATACCATCTGAATATTTGGTTGAGAACTTATCTGATTTATTAGAATATAATAAAGATGTTGACCTTTTCTTTGTACCCCGTATTAATACCGTAAATGGATTAAAACCCGAACATATAGAAAAATGGGGATGGAATGTTAATGAAAAAGGTTGGGTAAATTTTCCTGATTATCAAACACGCCTTTACAGAAGAACATCTGACATAGAATGGCAAGGTAAAGTGCATGAAAGAATCATTGGGTATAACACTCTTTCAGTATTACCTCAAGATGAAATATATTGTTTGTATCATCACAAGCAAATTGAAAGACAAGAAAAACAAAATGCGTTATACGATACAATATGAAAGTAGCTTTTTTAACTGAAATGGGGTTTTTTGGTAAGGTTCCAGCAGTTCATCCAAACATGCGAACTGAATTTGCTTGGATGTATGCTTTAGATGCTGACCACTTTAATATTCATATACTTGATGAATTGAAAGGATATGACCACGTTTTTATTATATTTCCAAAAGGTAAAACATTTTTAAGTTCTGAAGGAAGTACATTAGTTAGAGGAACAAATCCAGTTTCAGAATTACTTCGTCAACCATTAGTAGAAACTATAAAACAAAAAGGAAATGGTGCGGTACATTATATTCAAGAAGGACCTCATTGGTGGTTTAATGATTATGAGATAGCAGACCAAATTTATTTCTATAACTTTTTAAATAGTTGTGATACTATTTTTACCCATAATTCATCTGATGTTGTGTATTATAAAGGTTTATTTCCAAATAAAGAAGTAAGACCCATCTTTACACTTATGATTGAAGAATTAATAAAAGATTTAATACCTACAAAAGAAAATAAAGCAATTATTGGTGGTAACTTCGCAAGATGGTATGGTGGGTTTGAAAGTTACATAGTTGCTGATACTTTTGATTGTGAAATATGGGCACAAGAATCTCATGCTAAAAGAGTTGGTGAAGATAGTGTGGATGGTATTAAACATTTTAAAAGAATGATATGGCAAGTATGGATGAATGAATTATCTAAATTTAAATATGCAGTTCATATGATGCCAACTGTAGCAGCTGGTACATTTTCACTTAATTGTGCATATTTTGGAATACCTTGTATTGGAAATAATTTAGTAGATACCCAACTATTATGTCATCCAAATCTTTCGGTTGATGTATATGATATTCAAAACGCAAAAAATTTAGCTAAGTTATTAAAAGATAATTCAACATATTACAATTTACGCTCTGAAGATGCAAAAGATAATTACCACACTTACTATTCAGTAGATGTTTGGAAAAATAGAATGAAAAATTATTTGGGATGATAAGTGTTATATTAAATGGTTACAAAAGAGGAGAAAATCTAAACGAACAATTAGAAGCTCTTAAAAATCAAACACTATCACCGGATGAAATACTTGTATGGTATAATAATCCTGGTGATAATGATTTGATTAATTACGATATTGGTACAGAAGTGCCTGTTGCATATTGTAATTATAACTTTGGTGTGTGGGCACGATTTGCTTATGCATTTATGGCTAAGAACCCGTATGTATGTATTTTTGATGATGATACGATTCCTGGTAAGAAATGGTTAGAGAATTGTATGAACACAATGAAAACACACGAAGGTTTATTAGGGACTGTAGGATTACTTTATCCAGTTCCACTACCACCACAATACTCATCTTATTACGAACACTATTTGAGATTTGGTTGGCCAGAGCAAGGTAATAACGATAAGACGGTGCAAGTTGATTTAGTTGGACATAGTTGGTTCTTTAAGAAGGAGTGGTTATCGTATATGTGGAGAGAAATACCAGACCCAAAATATAATACTTGTGGCGAAGATATGCATTTTAGTTATATGTTACAAAAATATGCTGGTATAAAAACTTATGTACCACCGCATCCTCGCTCTGATATAGAAATGTGGGGAAGTATTAAAGGTGGAACTTATGGTGGTGATGCTAATTCTCTTTGGGAAAGTAATCAGAAAAGTGTTGAAGGAGTTCCATTTAAAGAATTAATGAATCAGTATTTTAGAGAACAAAGACAAAAAGGTTGGAAATTAGTAAATGAGTAAAGAATATCCTATACTAATATGTTTTGGTACAAGACCTGAATGGTTAAAAGTAAAACCATTGATTGACCTTTTGCCAAAAAAAGATTATAAAACATTATTTACAGGTCAGCATGAAGACTTACTAAAAGATGTTAATGTTGATTTTAGAGTAAACATAGAAGAAAGTTTTCGCCATACTAGATTAGATTCTATTATGATTGGGTGTATGGAATACTTTCCAAATTATAATTTTAGAGCTGTATTGGTTCAAGGGGATACTGCCTCAGCTTTCGCTTGTGCTTTGGCAGCGTTTCATAGACAAATAAAAGTTATTTATTTAGAGGCCGGATTAAGAAGTTACGATTTTGAAAATCCATATCCAGAGGAAGGTTATAGACAAATGATAGCTAGATTAGCAGATATTAATCTCTCACCTACACAGCTTTCCGCAGAAAACTTAGATTCAGAAAGAGTAAAAGGTGATATTCACATAGTTGGAAATACGGTATTAGATAATCTTATTAAATATGATTTTGGAAGTTATGGTAATACTATTTTAGTAACAATGCATAGAAGAGAAAATCATCATTGGATGGACAAGTGGTTTATTGAAATTAATGAATTAGCAATAGATTATCCACATTATAAATTTATATTACCAATACATCCAAATCCAAATGTTCAAAAACACAAAGGATTATTAACAAAAGTAATAGTTGTTGAACCACTATCGCATGATGAAACTATCAATATACTGAAAGATTGTAAATTAGTTATAACTGATAGTGGTGGTTTGCAAGAAGAAGGTTCTTTCTTTAATAAAAAAGTTATTGTTTGTAGAAAAGCAACTGAAAGACCAGAAGGTATTATAACAGGCCATCTTTATATGTGCGAAGAACCGAAAAAATTAAGAGAACTTTTTGGTAAATTAGAAAAAGATTACTATATTTGTAAACCATGTCCATATGGTGACGGAAAATCTGCAAAAAAGATTGTTAAAATATTAGATGAAACACTTTAGACAACATTTCGCCAAATTTACGGAAATGATTCGTAATGATGAACATTTTGGTTTTGCAAGATATTCAGATGGGGAACTATATATTCTACAAAATAAAGAATTAGTTTTAGATAAAGGATTAATTCAGATTGGTGAGCAAAAGCAAGGTGGTATATATCAACCAGCTGATTTTAAACATTATGACCCAAAGCAGCATGGAGAATCATTTAAGCGATTAATTGAAGCTTTTAAATACCATCAACCAAATTATTATAAAGGTATTAGTTGTAGGTGTTGTGTTGGGGATGAAGCATTTAAATTTCAATGTGATTTGCATGGTGGTGATGATGAAAGTTTGACATGGGCAAATCTTTGGGTTAATGGTAACTATCCCCTATTTGTTACACATACACTTCCAATTCTTTATAGTAAGGATTGTGTATTTGTTGGGCATGAAAGTGCTGATATATCCAAACTACCTTTCGTAGTAAAAGATTTCAGAGTAGGCTATAACGCATTTATAAACGATTATGATAAAATTGACATTATTAGACAATGGATTAAAGAAAATAATATCACAAATCACGTGTTCTTATTTTCAGCTTCTACATTCACCAATTTGGCAGTGTATGAACTATTCAGAGATTTTCCCAATAATTCCTATATTGATATTGGAACGTGTCTTACGCCAATGATGAATATGCCAACCCATAGAGGTTACTTAGAGGCATTTTGGGGATATAGAGGTGGACAGGATATTCAAAAAATTTGTGTATGGTAATAGTAGAATGTACGAAAGAATATTGGGAGTTTGTAAGACAACTACGAATGGATGGTAGAGTAATTGATGGGTTTTTAGAAACCAAACCAATTACTGAAGAACAGCAAACAAAGTATATGATAAGTAACTCAGAATATTATCGTATATGTTTGGTTGATGGTAAGCCGGCAGGATATGTTGGTGTAATAGAAGATGATATTAGAGTATGTACTCATCCTGATTTTTGGGGAATGGGTGTTGGAAAGTTTATGATTAACGAATGTATGAAGATATGGCCAACCGCATACGCTAAAGTAAAGCATGGTAATACTGCAAGTGATAAATTGTTCCTTAGTTGCGGATTTGAAGTTAGTGATAGAGATAAAAACTTTACATACTATAAATTAAAAGAAAAGATGGTAAGCCTAAAGAGTTCAATAACAGCAAAAGGTAAATATGTTTCTAAGATATTACATTTTGTTGGTGGAGAAAAAAGAACATTTAACGGAGTAGATACTGATTCAATAAAGCAAGGTCAGTTTACAAAGTTTGAAACAAAAGATGGTAGACTTGTTATGATTAATGATAAGAATATCCTTTGTATAGAAATTATAAAAGAAGATTAATATGATTAAATTACACAACCCTTACAAAATTGTAAAGATGTTTGAGGAAGAAGTAGCTGAATATACAGGAGCACCATTCACTATTTCAATTGATAGTTGTACAAATGCACTATTCTTAATTTGTAAGTATTTGGAAGTAAAGGAAGTTACTATTCCATCCAAAACGTACCTCTCAGTTCCACAATCAATTATACATGCCGGCGGTGAAGTGATATTTGATAAAAGACCTGAAACAAATCATTGGGTAGGTGCATACCAATTGAAACCATATCCAATTTGGGATGCGGCTAAGCGATTTACAAAAGATATGTATATGCCCGGAACTTATATGGGATTATCATTTCACATTAAAAAGATTCTTCCAATTTGGAAAGGTGGTATGATTTTAACGGATGACCCTAAAGCAGCTGAATGGTTTAAGAGAGCTCGTTATGAAGGTAGAAGTGAGAAGTACTACAAAGATGATGATATTGAGTTCTTAGGTTGGAATATGTATATGACTCCGCAACAAGCGGCACATGGTTTAGCGGTAATGCAAAACTTACCTTTACATAATTCAGACCAAGGTGAATTGAATGGTTATAGAGACCTTACTGAATTCACTGTTTTCAAAAATAATAAAGTCATTGAATAATGAAAGTAGCTTTATGTTTGCATGGTATGTTTGATTCACCAATTGATAAAACATCAAATGGGTTAGATGGTAGAGAATACATTCAAAAACATATTTTGGATAAAGCTGATGTAGATGTATTCATTCATAGTTGGGATTTGGAAAAGCAAGGATTGATAGAAGTATTTTATCAACCAAAAAAAGCTATATTTGAACCACAAAAAGATTTTAGTAAATTAATATCGGATAGAGGATTGGATAAATTGGAAGGTTGCCCACGTCCTCCACAATCAGTATTATCTCATTTGTATAGTGTAAATGAAGTTATGAAATTACCATATCAACAAATTGGAGTAGAGTATGATATAATTATTAAGGCACGTTTTGATTTGGGTAGAATTAATAGAAACACATCAGGACCGGGTTTAGGAAATCCATATCCTGTCCAATGTATAAATTTTGAAACCAATATTGAAAAAGATAAAATTTATATGGCAAATTGGAATCATTTTCATATGGGACCTGCTGATATGTGGTTTTATGGTTCTCCAAATGTAATGATTAAATTTAATACTTTATATAATGATTTAGAAAATGTAATGTACATTGATTCTCAGTTTCATAAATTTGCAACTGAAATAGAAAATAATAAAGGTGACCTTTCAAATGCAATAGCATTTTATAAATGGTGGATGATTAGAAATGAACTTTGGGAAAATAGAATAAATTTAGATACAATATGGGAATAGATTCACCAATAGTGGTTTACACACATACTGATATGAAAGATATTTGGCCAATGTTTTTTGGACAATTAAAAAAATATATTAGTAATACAAAAGTATATGTTGCTATTAATCAAAATGATTCTTACTTATCTGATTATATACAAATTCTATATGATGATAATAAAAAATATACTGAAAGGTGGAAGCAAATATTACCACAAATATCAGAAGAAATAATATTATTTTTACATGAAGATATGATATTATTTAATTCTATTAAAGTGGATTATATTAAAAAGTATTATAACTATATAAAAAATAATGAAGTAAATAGTATTAAGTTAATTTTGGCTGGAGATACGTTCTCAGAATCATCCATAGATTCAACTTTAGTTTATAATGATTATTCAAAATTTTCTATTCAACCTACAATTGTAACTAAAGAATTTTTTTTGACTACACTAAATAGTGTTGGGCAATTAAATATATGGGAATTCGAACAGGCTGTATCACCTAATGGTAGAGATTATATGGTTAGAATTGGTAGTGAAAAGAAAAGAGGATTATATCACTACGATAGCTTAGTATTTCCATATATTGCCACTGCTATAAACAAAGGAAAGTGGAATTTAATTGAATATGAGGATGTACTTAATCCATTATTTGAAGAATATAATATTAACCCATTTGAAAGAGGAATGTCATGACAAAATTAATTATTTTTGATTTAGATGGTGTATTAGTTGAGGCAAAAGAAATACACTATAATACTCTCAATCAGGCATTGAGTGAAATCGGTGAAGAATTTGTAATTACTGAGGCTGAACATCTTTCAACTTACGATGGTTTGAAAACAAATCAGAAGTTGGATATGCTAACTAAGAATAAAGGATTACCAAAAGATACACATGAAAAAGTTTGGAATAGAAAACAATATCTTACGATTGATGCAATATCCGAATTAAAGAATAATGTAAAATTAATTGTATTATTTAGAAAACTTAGAGATGCTGGATATCAATTAGCATGTTGTTCAAACTCAATTAGAAGGTCAGTATTAGTGATGTTATCAAAAATAGGTTTGATTGAATATATGGATTTAATTATATCTAATGAGGATGTAAAGAACTCTAAACCGCATCCTGAGATGTATTGGAAGGCAATGAGTATGATGGGTTGTTTGCCTGAAGAAACTCTTATTGTTGAAGATTCACCGCACGGTTTATTAGCTGCAAGTAGAAGTAGAGCTAATGTATTAAGAGTTGATAATCCGCATGATTTAACATTAGAAAAATTAGAAACAAAATTAAAAGAAAATAAAATTATGACTAAACCAAAATGGCAAGGTGGAAAGATGAACGTTCTTATTCCTATGGCGGGAGCCGGTAGTAGATTTCAGCAAGCTGGTTACACATTTCCAAAACCTCTGATTGATGTAGAAGGTAAACCAATGATTCAAGTGGTTGTTGATAATCTAAATATAGATGCAACATACATATATGTAGTACAAAAAGAACATAGAGTAAAATATAATTTAGATACCCTATTAAATCTAATCACTCCCAATTGTAAGATTGTTGATGTAGATGGAATAACACAAGGTGCTGCATGTACAACTTTATTAGCAAAAGAATTTATTAATAATGATGAACCTTTATTAATGGCAAACTCAGACCAATTTGTAGAATGGGATAGTAATGAGTTTATGTATAAAATGATAGAACAAAAAGTTGATGGTGGTATATTGACTTTTAAGGCAACTCATCCTAAATGGTCATTCGCTAAGATAGATGAATATGGTTATGTAACTGAAGTAGCAGAGAAAAATCCAATTTCGGATATAGCAACTGTTGGTGTTTATTATTGGGCGAAAGGTTCGGATTATGTAAAATATGCAGAAGGAATGATTGAGAAAAATATCAAAGTTAATAATGAATTTTATGTTTGTCCTGTTTACAATGAAGCAATTTGTGATGGTAAAAAAATTAAAACATTTAATATCCAAAAAATGTGGGGATTGGGTACACCTGAAGATTTAAAATACTATATAGAAAATTATGGTAAATAAAGATAACAAATATACTAATATGCAAAAAAATGCATATGCTGGAGGCACAACAAATCACGAAGAACACAATTTAAACCCAGACTATTGGGAAATATTATTAGGCGATTTGCAAGATAAAGAAAAATGGGATGGTAAGGTTGCTTTAGATTTTGCATGTGGTAAAGGTAGAAATATTACTAATATGTTTAATCTATGTGATTGGAAAAGAGTAGATGGGATTGATATTTCAAATTATAATATTGAAAGTAATAAAGTGACATATCTACAACAAAATAGTAATTGGTATTGTAATAATGGAATTGATGTTTCTGAACTTAAAAATGATGAATATGATTTTATAATATCAACAATAGCATTACAACATATACCAGTTTATGATATTAGAAAAAATTTAATTACAGATTTATTAAGAACTCTAAAATCTGGTGGATTATTTTCGTTTCAGATGGGGTATGGTTCTGATTTAAATTCACAATTAGGACCAAGAAGTTCTTATTTTGAAAATGTTTATGACGCTCAAAATACAAATTCTGTGTATGATGTTAGGATTCAAAATGTTGAAGATGTAATAAAAGATTTGACAGAAATAGGATTTACAAACATAACAACAAAAATTAGAGAATCATATTCAGATAGTGGGCATCCACAATGGATTTATGTAAAAGCTTACAAACCTTAATATGGCACAATATCAACGAGTAACATTTATCATACCTTGTAGAAATAATGTAAAGTATTTGAAGCAGGCAATTGCTAGTATTGAAGATTCCTATGGTGATACTCATAATATAGTAATTTTAGATGATGCCTCAACTGATGGTACTTGGGAATGGGTAAAATTGATGGAAGAAAAACATCCATACATTAAGTCATATAGAAACGAAGGAACTGAAAGAGTTGGACATACAGTTTTATATGATATAGGAATCAATATGGCACAAACACCGGTTGTAACTATATTACATTCGGATATGATTGTAACACAAAACTATGTAGGTAATATGTTGAAGCACTTAGAACCATTAAGTGTAGTTTCGGCAACTCGTATTGAACCACCACTACACCCACCTGGTCCTGAAAAATATGTGCAAAATTTTGGTATGGAACCTGAAGAATTTAAAGATTTAGAATTTCAAAAATTTGTATATGATACTGAACATATAAATGAAAATAAAACAACTCAAGGTATCTTTGCACCTTGGATGATTTACAAAGAAGATTTTATTTGTATTGGTGGACATGATAAATTATTTGCACCAATGGAGTTGGAAGATTCTGACCTGTTTAATAGGTTTCATTTACAGCAATATAAGTTAGTACAAAGTAGAGATGCTTTTGTATATCATATGACTTGTAGGGGTAGTAGGTTTAAAGATGGTATTAAGATTGAAAGAGTAATTGATTTGCCAGATGGAACAAAATGGTATAAGCCCGAAGATTCGGTTGAATACACTTTACTTCGCCAAAATAAATTTAAAGAGTGGTGGAGAAAATGGCATACTGATGTTTTGCATGATGAACTTATGATGCCTATTGTTGGTAATCGTTATGATACAACATTTGTAGTGCATAATTGCAATCTACAAATACTTACAGTATTAGAACCTTGGTGTGATAGGATATATGTAGATTGTGAATATAAAGAATTTGTTCAACAAGAGCAAACACAATCTATGTTTGATTTGAGTGATAAATTTCATTCAATTGGAGACACAATGAAAGGGGATGTTCAAATCCTTTTTGATGGCGCTAAATTGAATAATAATAACTTTACTACATTTATAAAAAATATACCCTTTATAATTCAGCAAACTGACCAATTAGGTAGTTTTGAATGGGATATATTCCAAATACACATATTTAATTTAAAACAAAAAGATATGGTCCCACCATTCTTTAAAAACGTATTCTAATGGCTAAGAAAAAAACACTTATTTGCATACATGTAATGCCATCTGAGCTTGAAATGTTTGAAAGATTAATGTTTCAAATGCATAAATCTTTATCTTATTTGGATAAAGATGATGATGTTACACTTAAAGTGACTTTAAATCTAAATCCCGAACTAACTAATTGGAATGATAGTGAATATAAACAAGGTTATTTTGTTTCAAGATTTGGTATCCTATTTAATGGATTAAAAAATGTAAATGAAATAATATTAGACACATCATGCTGGGGAACTACTCAACAAAAAAGGGAATCGGTAAAATTAGATTATGACCAATTCATATTTTGTGATACTGATATTTTATTTCATGAACATATGTTAAAATATCAACTTAATATATCTTATCAAATAGATGGAATATATATAATTTCACCTTCACTACCTAAGTGGTGGGATGATAGTTGGGATTATTTATGCCATTCTGATTTTTTAGATAAACCTTATGGAACAGCTATGGATGATAAAGATGTTATGATGGGTGCTTTAAATCAATCAATTAAGGAAATACGTGCAAGACAATTACCAACTCTTAAATTCGGTTGTGGTATGCATACATTGTATTCAAAATCATTTTGGGAATTAGTTCGTATTCCAGATGAATTTGGTGGATATGGACCAGAGGATACTTTTGGTATGGAATCGGGTAAGATTGCCTTAAAATTAGGATATGATATAAAACAATTTGTATTAGATGGTATATATATAACTGAAGATTATATTAATAGAACTCCTTCTTTTTCTGAAAAAATCAAACCAATTGATAGAAAAAAAGAATTTTACGATAGAGCTTATAAATTAGCTCCTGAGTTGGTTAAGAATTTTGCCACCGAATTAATTAAAAAAAATCAACTTAATCCACAAATCTAATATTTATAAAAGTAAAATTAGACATAATGGATTTGATTAAAGAAAAAATTCGCTCTATATTGAGAGAAAATTTCATAAAAGAGATGGGTAAAAACGATTTACACCTTCAAGCTATTATGAAATATTACGATAAAGGTAGTGCATCAACAAAAAAGCAAGTTGCAATTGTTGTTACCGGTAGGAAAACTTCCAATAGAGGTCAGATTATCAATGACCTTATGGATATGGATTATTCGGAAATTTTGGATACCGAAAAAAAATTGAAGTATGTTAAGGAATACTTTGATGCGAAAGGAAATGAGAGAGTTGGAGTTGCGTTACCACAAACTCAGGAAGAAGAACCTGAAGGTGATATAAATTATATAGCTAAAGCTCATGGAAACTGATTTAGATTTTGGTTATACAAATATTCAAAACACATATTCGGGTTCAGCATCAGAATTAATGTGTTTTCCAACTGAATATATAAAATGGATAAAAGAATTTGTTTATGGAAGACAGTAGCATATTTTCAGTAATAATTACCGCAATTACAGTTTTGGGCGGAGCATCTGCATGGAGATTCTATGAAAGACGTGCCGAAAGGAAAGATAAGGATGATGATTTCATTAAAAAAGATTGTAGAGAAAGAATCTCTAAATTGGAAGCATTACTCGTCCAATCTTCAAAAGAAAAAGATGAACTTCGTCAGATGGTATTAGATATGACATCACAGGTTGCCGAATTGAGAGTAAGAGTTGAATTTCTTTCTAGCGAAAACGATAAACTCAAACCAATAGCTAAAAAGCTCCTTCCTAAGAAAAATATATTAAAAGGTTAAAATGCCGTTATCAAGAACCCTCTTTTTGGAAGATAAAAAACTAAGAGTATTTGATTTTGATGATACTTTAGTAAAAACGTCATCTTTTATATATATCACACACGCCGATGGTAGAAAATCTAAATTAAACCCTGCGCAATACGCAGTTTATAAAGAGAGACCGGGAGATGAGTTTGATTTTAGTGATTTTAAAAAAGTATCGAATCCAAAACTAATTAAAGGATATTTTGGTTTATTAAAAAGAATATCAGCTGCCGATGGTGGTAGAAAAATTTTCATATTAACCGCCCGTTCAGCATATAAACCAGTTTATGATTTTATTAGAAATTTGGGAATTAGAAACTTAGAAGTAGTTGCATTGGGTGATTCTAATCCTGAGAAAAAAGCCGATTGGATTGAAGCAAAAGTAAAAGATGAAGGGTATGATGATGTATTCTTTGTGGATGATTCATTACCAAATGTTACGGCTGTCAGAAAAAGACTTAAAAATTATCCAAATGTAAAACAAAAAATTCAGCATATCACTTCGAAAGAAAACGATACTAAAACACCGACTAAACAATACAACCAATCATCTCAAATATGGCATAGTTTTATGAAAAAAACTCCAAAAGAAAAAAACGATATATTGAATAAAAAAATAAAAAATCCCTCTACTAATAAAGATATCAAAATAGCATCCGCATTACGATATGATAAAGATTCCGCAGTCTATAAAGCTGCACTACAAAAAATCAAATAATTATGGAAAAAGCTATAGTGATAATTGATTGTACAAAACAAGATATTAATAAAGCTTTAAAAGAATTTAAAAGAAAAGTTATAAAATCAGGCCATATAATAGAGCTGAAAAATAGGAAAGAATATAAAAAACCAACTACGGAAAAAAGAGAGAGATTGGAGAAAGCAATTCGTAGAAATCAAAGAGAGGTTATATTGGATAAAATTGCAGCAGGAACACTCCCACAATCTAGCTTACCTATTAAAAAGAGAAAATCATTTAAGGATTAGTTTTATCTGATTTTTAAATATTTATATGAGTTAAATACCAACTTTACGAAATAATATTGAAAAATGGCAGATAAAAAGATATCAGAATTACCTTTAATAAACGCAGTTTCTGGTTCAAATATAGTAGTTCCTTTAGTTCACGATGGGACAACTCATAAACTTAATTTAAGTCAGTTAGCTCATTATACATCACAATTTAGTGCAAAAACTGGTTCAGCTAATACATTTACTGGAAATCAAACAATTGTTGGTAATTTAGTAGTAAGTGGGGATTTAACTGCTGAAAGATACTACATTGAAACCATTTCATCAAGCGTAATATACGAAAGTGGTTCTACTGTGTTTGGAAACAGTGGAGATGATACACATACATTTACTGGTTCTATTATACTTAACGGCTCTACAATTGGAGGAGCAGAAATAAATTCGTTTACGGCATCACAATTAGCAGTAAATTTAGGTATAAGTTCGGTTACTGGTTCAATTAATACAACTACCGCATCTTTTGATTTAGTATTTTTAGGTATAAGTTCGGTTAGTGGAGCAATCAATACTACAACATCATCGTTTGATTCTGTATTTTTAAGAATTAGTTCAACAACCGGTTCAATCAATACAACAACATCATCATTTGATAGTGTGTTTTTAAGAATTAGTTCAACCACAGGTTCAATTAATACTACCACATCATCATTTGATAGTGAGTTTGGAAAGATTGGGTCAACAACTGCATCAATTCATTTCACAACAGGTGCTTTAAATGCATTTACTGGTTCTGTAATCGGACAAACTAATACAATTTCAACATTTACATCATCGGTAAATTTTGCAACACAATCTTTAAACACACAAACAGGTTCACAAGATTTAGTGAATTTGGGAATATCAACTTACACTGGTTCTCAAAATGTAATTAATACCTCAGTTGATTCCCATATCTTAAAGCAAGCAATCCAAACAGGTTCACAAGATTTGGTAAACTTAGGTATATCATCTGTGACTGGTTCATTGATTGGTATTACAAATACGTTAATGGCCTTTACCGCTGGTTTGGATAACACATACGCAACTGATGCGCAATTATACCAATTATATCAAGCTACCGCATCAATTCATTTCGCAACACAATCATTAAATTATTTTTACGCACAAACTTCATCTCAAGATTTAGTAAATTTAGGAATATCTACATATACGGGTTCACAAAATGTAATCAATACTTCGGTAGACTCTCATATCTTAAAGCAATCAATTCAAACTGGTTCGCAGGATTTGGTAAACTTAGGAATATCAACTTACACAGGTTCACAAAATGTAATTAACACTTCAGTTAATACACATATCTTAACACAAGCAACTCAAACTGGTTCGCAGGATTTAGTAAATTTAGGAATATCTTCTGTTACTGGTTCTCTTATAGGAATAACAAATGGTTTGATGGCATTCACTGCGGCTTTAGATTCTACATACGCAACTGATGCACAACTTTACCAATTGTATCAGGCAACTGCATCTATTCATTTTGCAACACAATCATCAAATGTTCAGACTGGTTCACAAGACTTAGTAAACTTAGGAATATCAACTTTTACTGGTTCATTGAGAAGTGAAGTGAATTTGATTGAAGCCTATACAGCATCTTTAAAAGCAGCAGAAATAGTTTCTTCATCAACACAAGTTCAGAATTATGATGTATTCGCATTAAACTCCAATTTGTATAATGGTACTGGTTCAATCAAAGGAGAGATAGCTGGTATTGAAGCATATACTTCATCATTAAAAGGAGCAATTGAAGTAAGTGGACAGAATGTAAATGTGTTAGGTATGATTACCGCACAACAATTCAATGTTACTTATGTTTCATCTTCGGTAATGTATCAAAGTGGTTCAACTAAGTTTGGTGATACTTCAGATGATAAGCATGAGTTTACAGGTAGTGTTTCACTTAAAGATTCATTAAGCGGAACGAGTGCTACGTTTAGTTCATCGGTTACGGCAACGCAATTATCTCTTGGTGGAACACCTTTTTCAAATGTAGGGATAACATTTAAAGGAACAATTAACGGTAATAATGATTCATGGGGAACATATCAAGGCCAACTTACTCATGCTCCAATTGTTAACAATTCTCTTGCTGTGGGTTATCATGCTGCTGGTACTATTAACACAGGTACATTCACAGGTTTAAGTTATAGAGGATTTTATCAAGAAAACTTAGCAGCAAATACTGGAACTGGAACTTTAGCAACAGCATATGGTATTTATATAGATTCTATCACAAGAGGTACAAATAATTATTCTGCATACTTTGCCCAAAGCGTGGGCATCGGGACTGCAACACCTACCGCAGCATTAGATGTTAATGGTGAAATAAGAATGACTGGCTCTACTTTATTTAGAGGTATGAGTAGTAATACTTTACAATTATGCGGAGGCTTATCAAGTACAAATGTAAAAATTAATGGCACAACAGAGGTTGTTACAATAGATACAAACGGAGCAACAAGA
>Ga0194133_10004313_pt1 | contig 19212 bp, 20 predicted proteins | sample TA2KigOf40mmetaG_FD_155448 | JGI IMG/M metagenome (GOLD analysis project Ga0194133, IMG submission 155448) | Freshwater microbial communities from Lake Tanganyika, Tanzania - TA2015055 Kigoma Offshore 40m | ecosystem: Environmental > Aquatic > Freshwater > Lake | place: Tanzania: Lake... | reverse complement strand
CTGGTTAAATCTGTGGATTGCATTCACAGGAATCGCAGAAAACATTCCCCCCCCTTCGGTGGCGGTGCAGTGCAGGAAAAGAAACAAACAAACAACATGAACCAACCAATCACAATTTAATCGTTTTCTGCGAAAATTAAGAAGTCTACCTTTAAATTTGATGTTTTAATTTTATAAAAAGTCATTTATATTTGAATTAGCTTTCATTTGAACATGTTGGCCAGTTTTAGTGCTTTGAACGAGGTTACCAATTCAGAAATCAGTGAATCGTCTACTGATGTATCAGAAGAAATCCCAGAGTTTGATGTGAGTTTTAAGTTTTCTCTTCCCAACCTCTAATTTGATTTCATGCTTCTCAAAACAGGATGATGACTTTCTTGTAAAATACAATGATGCCCTGACCCGCTATGGACGGGATGACTTTGAATCCGCCGAGCGCAAGTTTCGGAATTTGCTGGAGTCTGAGTATTTTAAACAATGTGGATACGAGAGCCAAAAACCTCGGCCCATTGCTGTTAAACTCCAATACAATTCTTACAGGTAAAAGTAATTTTTGTTTTCTGAATCTAATATTTTTAGCAATTCTACTATTTCTCATATAGACATCTCGGTCTTTGTCTTGGAAATCAAGAATCTTATGAGGAATGCCTTGACTGCTTGCAGGTTATTTCTCTTATCAACTAGATTTTTGAAATACCTCCTGCGTAACCGTAGACACGCTGTAGAACTAACTAATCTTTAAATTTGTTATTGATCTTAATTTAAAAATACCCTTTTTCTCTCAAAGAATGCCATCAACATCGATGGCACAGACAGAACCCTCTACTTTAAGTTAGCAGTTTTTGCAACCAAGTTCGGAAAGTACCACTTAGCAAGGTAGACAAAAAGTTTACACATTCATAGTTTTGTCATTTGCTAATCTTTAACCTGAACTTTTTTTAGATCTGCCCTTGAGGCTTCTCTTTCTTTAGACTTTGGAAAAGGCGAAGAAAGAGTTTTTCCAAATGTGCGGCACTGGCCCACTGTTGACCTGCTGATCAGTCTAACTTACAAGATTGGAGACTTTATCTCTGCCTTAAAATATATTCACCTTGCACTTTCGGATGATCCAGCATACGACAGAGCACTTAAGGTTAGACAGCTGATTTACGACGAAAATCCATGGCTAAATCCTGACGAAAGGTAAGACATAATATTTTCTTGAATAAATCCTCAAAATTAATTTTTTGTCCAATATATTTAGCAAACATAATGACGTTCCCATCATTCACAGCGTCATTGTCTCACAACCTAAAAAGGTTCCAGAAGAAGTAGTTAGTATTTTGACAATGTCGGCAAATAGCATTTCTGAGTTCGGAAAGTGTTTAAACAATGAATACACCAAACATGGCCCGACAGGACAAATACTTTCACTTTACAGTGTAAAAATTGTCGAGCAATCAAAATCAAAAGAAGTACCTCAACCCTGCGAAGAAGTGATCGAAGATACAACAACTGAAGAGTGTCTTCCAGAATCCCAACTTGTAAGTGTGACTATTTCAATAGTACCATATTTCTTATCTTTCTAGAAAAATGAGTTTCGGCAGACCTGATTTAGCATCTAAAAAATATTGTTTTTATGGTTGCTTTAATTTAATCAGATGGAGGAGGATGAGATCACCGAAATACATTCGTCTGAGCAAATAGTTCGTCCTATTATATCTGACATAATATCCGACCTGTTGAATCCAACAATCGAAGAGTTTATGCAAGAAATATTTTTCGATATCGTTGATGAAGCCATGGCTGGATTGGTTGAAAATCAAGGTCCACCACGAAGGCGTGGAGGAGTTGGTTCATTTTTAGAAGAGGTTCCACTCGACCTAATAGAAAAAAGGAGAAGTGCTAGGTACAAAAGTTGTTTCAATGAAGCAGAGGAGTTTTTGAGGTATAAAAGCAATTTAGAATTGTACTATTATTCGCTTGTTTCAAAACTTTTTCCAACTAGGTGTGAAGAAATCACTGCAAAGTCATTGTTGGAAAGTTACTTGCCGGAATCGTTGAAAAATGTTGATGATCATACTTTGGGGGAACTTAAACAGCACGAACACGGACTCAGCAGTTTTGAAAATAGAGAAGAAATATTGACTGTCTCTGAGTCTGACGAATCAAATCTTATGTCATCTATCCTTGAGTCTACTGTCTTGGAAAAACTTTCTCTTTTAGACGGTTTTTCCAATTTTTTACTCTCTGTTTCCGAAAAGTTTTCTCTCCTTTGGTGGCCAGTTCACCTTTGTGACATCTTCCTCAGATGCTATTTATGTTGGCGGAAACATTATGTCCCACCTGAAGATGAGGAGCATCCATATGTGAATGTAATTGTGCTGGCTAACGAAATCATTCTCGGTGAGGGGTTTCTCAGGGAGCAAACCAACGGTGTGAACAAAATAATTTCTCTCTCAACTTGAGGTTTTTTTATAATTAATGATCATTTACACTGTTATGAATTTTCTCCAGAGACTTTGGCTGAAGACGTGCCCTCCAACGAATTCCATGATTTTATGCTTGAGTTTATCGAAAAAGATTTGGATCACTTGAAACTCCATTTGTTTCACGTTGAAAGAGAGATGGTAAGGTGATTTTAATGGTTGGGAAATAATCTAAAGGTCTTTTTGAGTTTTCAGAAAACTCAAATGCTGTTTTTACAAATCTCATTCTAAATTATTGTACCAATTAAAAAAATTAACCCTAGTAATCGGGTATGATTTGATTTTTACTAATTCCTGGTTTTAATTGCAGGCAATACGGATCTTCTCTCTTCACATACAGTTTTACAAGTGGCAAGATATGGTATATTAACGATTTAGGTGATTTTAAGTTTATCCTTTATTTGATAATATTTTCTCCAAAATGATACCACTGAAGACATCAGAATCCTTGATCATTACCGAAAATATGAATGATTTTCTAAACAATCATTGTGACCGAGAACTGAGGAATCCATTTTCTCCAATTGAGCCTTATCAGGTAAATATTTAGCACTTTAATTTTGAATTTGATTTCTTCGATTTTTCTCATTTATGTATTTTAAGCTTATTCACCGCGACAATATTGATTCTTTCTTGGAGTCATTGAAGCAACATACAATGATAACAAAAGTCTCCTCTTTGTTTGCCGAGAAGGTAAGAAAACTTTAATGAAAAATTAAGTTACAAAATTTAATAAAGTTGCCATTCTTTGTCAAAGGATTATCGTAAAGTGCAACTCATATTATCAGCTTATCTCACAAAAAAGAAGCGAAAATCGACCGACCAGGTAAGAACATTTGCCTTGAAAACAATTTGAGGATTTGAAAATTGTTTTTTGTTTTTTGTTTTTTGTTTTTAGAGCCAAGATTATTCCTTGAGAGCTTATCATTTAAGCATGATGATAGAATCTCTTTGGAACCTTCAAAGTTATGCGGAATGTCTTAAATGGTAAACTTTGTTTAGTTTTATTACTTTCACCCACATTTTCGTTAATTCTCAGGTGAAAAATAATTGTCTGTTTGTTCAGTCATCAAAACCTTCTGTTCTGCAAAAAATTACTGTAAGACGTTTTAGGTCAGAGCAAGGATTCCACGAGGCCATTGAAGAAAGCAAAAAGAAAACCGAGCCAGAAATGGTCCCTCAGGAAGCTGAGTCGTCGGAGGAGATTTTGGATTTTCTCAAAATGATTGAATGTTGTCTCATCCTTCAAAATGGCAAATTTGACGGGCTTGACCAAAGAGGTTGGAATTTTTTCATATCAATTTGTCTGTTGAAATTGTTTAATCTTCATGTCATCTTAGCAATCATTTTTTACGACTTACGTTTCCAATTGCAGGTCGATCTCGGCTCTCAAAAAATTTGCTTAACATGATTCTGGTGCAGGTAAAGTTACTTTTTTAGACATGCTATGTTTGTGATTATAGAACTTGTATAATAAATCTTTAGGTAGATGAAAGCGAAAGCTCAAAGCTCAGCGTGAAAACTGTTCTTCCGTGGATGGTTCTTTACAAGCTTATACTGTCAGAGGAGTCAAACGTTGCGGAAGATCCTGCTCATCCCCGTGTTCCAGGATCCTTAGAGTTCTTATGTTCTGCACACGATTATCTTGGTCCACAGGCTTTATGCACGATCGAGTCTGGTCATTTACTTCGAGTGCTGGTTGATGTCACCGTCAAATGTCTTTTTAAAGTGAAAGGGCAATCTCAGGTGGAGCACCTGAGTAAACACCTAGATCAGGTAGATAATATAGCTTTAATTTTGCAATATTTCATCAAAAATTACCCTTGATAATTTTTTTTATTTTGAATATTGAAAGTTGTAATTTGTATTCAGGCATTGTATTGCTTGTATGCTCACCCTTGCAAAAAGTCTAAACTGAAACATCTAATAGACCACAACGCACCCACTGTGGCTTTTACTTGGGATAAGGTAGATACATATGAAGTTTTGTAATTGAAGGATAGTTTTCATAAAACTGTTTCATTCAGTGTATTCCTCCTTACATTTATTTGAGACCGGAGAAGCTTCCTGAGTTTGATGACTTTAAATCGACCTCGATATCCACTGACACAATGACATTTTATAAAAGAGTCGTTGCAGTCGTTCCTGAAGACTTTGACCTTGAAGGACGAGAGGCATGCCTTGTCAAATTTTTGCAAACAGATGCAGACGGATTTCCCAGGTTTTTGGATTGACACTGCTCGGTGCCTTTTGTAATGTTATTTTGTTTGTGGAAAATTTTGTTTACAGGTTTAAGTGCCAATCGAAAGAAGAGTTTCCCCGTCACTTGATTGATGTATTCTATCTTCTCGCAGACTATTTCTTTAAAAATAACGAATTTCCCACAGCAATTAAGTATTACAAAATTGATCTCGTAAGTTTTATTTTTGCCAAAGCAGCCTAATTTTATAGTAATTTAATTCATCTTTTTCTTCAGACCTTCAATAATAGACGTATTGACTCTTGGATATCGTTTGCTTTGGCTCTTGCCAGCGGCCTTGAGCCAAAAATTAACGAAACTGTAAAGAATTCAGCTAATGTTATTGAACGTATCAAACCTGAAACAGTGAAGCAAATAATTGCTGAGGGAGAGGAAACTTTAAGATGCTTCAAGGTAATCAATTATATGCATACTTCTGCATGGTGTCCTTAAATTTTTTTCCACAGGCATGTCTTCGTCTTTCTCCACGGAACAGCACTATTCAAATTGAGTCAGCAAATCTAACGTATATGTTGTCTTCATTTTGTCTTAGGGTAAATTCCCTTTTAAGCAATCATGGATAGAGCCTTCATCATATTTTTGTTTATTTAGCTTTTATCAGAGGATTCCGAGACGATGAGTATGGAGTTCTTCAACCGGATAGATTCTTTGAAGAAATACTTTCTGGACTTTGCTGAGGACCATTACAACGTAGCATTGAATATTTTTGAAGATCAGGTTACTTTCGTTAAATTTTCGATCATTTGGTAAATTTGTCTTAATATTCAAGTTCAATTTCTTTTCTTAAGACCGACGATTCAACAGACTCCGATGAAAGGTGGTTATTGCATACCATGAAAGGAAAAATCTTTCACAAAAGAAAACTGCCTATCGAACTGTCTTTGAGAGAGTACCTTAAGGCTCTGGAAAATCTGCTAGCTCAAGGAGCCGGACCTTTACCAAAGAAAATTTCTTTCAACTCACCCCAAGGTTCAATTGATGCGCAGAAGAATATTAATGATATCATAAATGAGTTTTTTTTGTAGAGTTTTCGCTCGAGATGCTTGAAGTTTTATACCGAATTCATTCAGCTATTTTAAAGGATGAGTTTCAGGAGCATGAAGACCTTTCTGATAAACGTTTCAAAATATTCAGTGATGTACTGAACAAGGTCGATACCATGAACCTTTTTGTGATTGAGTCTAAGTCTTCCAAAGATGAGCTTCAGTCTTCTGAAGTAAATTCTACAGAGGAGGATCCTCCTGAAAAAAAAGCAAGGCTATCGGAACCTGAGGAAGGTGAAGTGGATGAATGGAGGCAGATATCAATCAGATGTCAAAAAGCTTTGGTAAAACACCAACGAACCAGCATGAGCCTTTTTTGCTTCTAACAAAATATTTTACCACAATTCAGGATAACATAGTCTCGAGATTCCCACAGCATTTCAAAGCAATGCATTGCTTGGCTCACTATTATCTCAAGTCGACCCTTTTTAGAGATTTACAAAAAAGTCTCCGGTATTTGTGGAGTAACGAAGGGACTATTCTTTCGGCCAACGAGCAACCTATCAAGGTATAATAATTCAAGTAAAGGAGTGATAACCAGGCTACCACTAATATTTTTCTAGATAAATGCATTGTTTGCCGAAAAGAAAGCCAATAATCTATTTAATGGGTTTTGGCGTTATCCTATTAGTGAGTTCGACAGAGCTGGAAATTTTTCAGCTCACGTTGACAAGTGCACCACAACGCTTTTGGAGTTGGCCTCAAAATTAAGCGATTATAAGGTAAAGAAATATAGTTCTGAAAAAATGAAGCTAAATTAACATTTTGTCGAAAAAATAGATTCTTTTGGAAGTTGCATGTCAGTTAAAGCGTCCTGCTGATTGTGACCGTAAATATCTTTTTGAACGCGATAGACTTGCCTTGGAGCAACGGGCACAAGTTCTTATGCGAGAGGCTGTAAAATCAAAATTAAAAGCAGTTTTGACGAAACAGTGTGTAGATGGAGAGCAAGATAAACTTCTAGAGGAAAAGGGAAATTTAATGCTTGACTGTTATACTGCACACGGAAAGGTTCGTTTTTTGCTTGACTAAATTTTTAAACTTTTAATTGTTACTTTTTGTTTTAAAGATCAAAAGGCTGTACCACGCTAAAGACGAGACATTCTCAAAAGCTCTCATCGAGCTGTATTCACACATCATCGAAAAGGCGAATCCCAAGTTAGATGAGGCACTCAATTTTTGCTCTAAGATAGTCGTCATGACAAATACAGGTTCCAAGAAGGTATGGAAAACCAGACGTAATTTATTCATGACCCAATTATTTTCAATTAGATAATAATGTGGAAGTTTTTTTATTCATATTTCGAATTCTTTTTCAGGGCAACCAAGAAACTCAACAGGTAATCTACGAAAATATCCAAGATAAATTTTTCAAAGGGTATAGGATCAAAATTACCATGCGATGTCAACTCAATTTTATTGCTTCAAGGTAACGGCTTCGTTAATACGGTCGGCGAAAGAAAGTCTTCAGCCAGTGCCCAAAGTGGGTTCTAGCTTGATATCGCCCTTGAAGCAGTCCGCGATACAACGACCTTTTCCTGGAGATGTGAATGCTGCAGCTTTGGCAACACTAGCTGCATCTGGAAGTTTGAAGGTGAGCTGAATCGAAACCTTTAAAGAAAGGATTTAAACTTCAGTTTCGCCCTTAGGCCTCTGAAATAAATCAGATATACAGCGAGTTTATGCGAATGTCAATGATAAAAAAGGCTGTGAGTAACCCTGGAGTCGTTACCATCGAACCAGTTCTATCTAAATCTCAGTCTCAATCCGCACCACTAAAACAGTCAACAGAAGTTCTCATGAGAAATAAAGCGACAGGATCGGTGATGAAACACCTTACGAACCGGTTTCCTCACTCCCCTGTTGCCAAGAAACCCAGTGTAAACCAAAAGCAAGCACTTCTTATCAAGCAAATGGCTAAGCAAACCTTACTGACCAAACAGGTTGCTTCAAAAACTGATGCAAAAACAAACTCTAATCTGCCACCTCAACCCAAGTTGGTAAGCCTAGCTGGCTCAAGCAATGTTTCAAAAGCTACTATTTCAAGACCTGCAGTAAACCCCAACCACCCAGAAAAGCAAGCCCTCAAAAGTGATGCGAGCAGAGTTCAAAAAGTGTCCGCACCTAGAGATATTGAAGCAATGAAGAAAATTGCACTTCAAAAACAGATGGCGTTAAAGAGGCTGGCAGAGGCAAGGAAGTCTTTAGATAGCGCTAAACAAGTGGGTCAGGCTCAACCGTCAGCTCTTAAAAGCTCCATTAATAAGTTAGGAGCAAGTGCAACCTTCAGCAGCACGCCGAACCTATCTCGTCCTACGTTGAGTGGAGAATCTGTTTCAATTGTTAAAACTAATGTAAAAGAAGCAGGACCTAAAATTCAGCAACCGTCGTCGACTTCGGGAAGTCTTCTCAAAGGTCAAAGTTCTCCAGGAATATTGCAAATACCTGGTGTCACGCTGACAAAAAATCCCGTTCCAGTCTCTCAAGTATCATTACGACCCCAAATCATCCGACCAAACCTATCCAGTGGACCTAGTGTCCAAATAACAAGCTCATCGTTGACAATTAGAAGTGTTACATCCCCAATGGACTCACCTAAAGTTCGCATTACACCTTCTCTGACTATAAGTAGTGTGGTCCCAAGTAACCCAACTCACCAAAATGTGAGAATGCCCATTACATTAGATAAAGGATCTGTCCGGAATTCAGTTCAACTCAGACCGACCTTAGCAGTGCACACCCTGCCGAATCGAGGTCCTTCTCCTCAGTCCAGGCAACAAAACCCACCAAGCAGGGTCTCTTCGGCTCAGCAAATCTTCACCCATGGAAATGAAACACCAAAATCACTTGCTACCAAAGTCTCCATGAATATGGCGTCTGTTACACTAACGAGGCTCCCCAACTTACCTGTTCAGCAGTCCAGAGCCCAATCGTACATTACACCCCAGCCAGATCGAAATGTGACTCCGGCGAATAGACCCCCAGGGAATATAAATCTTCAAGTGACTCCATCTTCTTCACAAATGCAAACCAAGTAAAAAGTTAAAGTTTATGGTTTCCCGAACTTCTACTCAATTTTTTTCCTTTCTTTTTAGGAACACATCGTCGACAGTCCGTTATACAAACCGGGAACCAGAAAAACTGTCTCAGCCAAATGCTTCCAAATCAGACAAGGAAGATATTATTTATATCGATTGATAGAAAGCTGTATTTATTTTTTTCAAATTCAAGAAGAGGCCTCTGCATGATTTGAATGTCTAATTGTAAATTGGCAAATTATTGTTCGGTCGTCATTACAGGATTTTCAGGGGTTCAATAAAATTTAAGGTATCTAAAAACGAAATTTTTAGGTTGGAAGAAAATAGTGGTCAATTAACTCATTTAAAAATTTATTTATCTAAATTTGACTTAGGCGCAAAATGTGAATAACATTTGGCGTTTTCAGTCTTACAGAAAACTTAAGAACAAACTTCCTTAAGGTTCTTTTTTCTGTTAATGGTTAAAGATTGATAATGCTGATGGCATTAACCCGGAATGTAAACTTCAAGCATTTATTTTCCTTCTCAAAGATTTTTCTATTAAGTACCCTACACTCTCATGTTATTTTTATGCTGGCCCAATGATTTTATTTTCCTCTGGAAATCTTATCACTTTAAATTCCCTTGTGAGAACCTGAGTTTTTAAGGAACATTGCTAGTGACACAGTTAGCCCTTCAGACCAAATTATCTTGCAAGTCGTATTTAAATGATTTATTATCAAACAAAACACAAAAATTTTATTTGTTGAGTAGCAGAATAGAATTGATGCAACCATCATTCTCTGGATTGTTTGTCACCTGGGCATACTTTCCCCAAACAACTTTTCCTCCTGAGGTCACCAGACCGAGTTCGCTGATGTTAACCTCAATAATTGTTCCCTTTGTAATGACACCCTGAAATAAAGCATCACGATTCAAATAAATTCGATATTCAAGTTAGGAATTTTCCCAAAATCTATTTTTCAAGATGCAAAGTCTAATTGCTCTAATTTTTCTCACCAAATTCGTATACATAGTTGAGGATGGATTTCTTTTGACTCCTATGATTGGAAGGTAAAAGGTGGTTTTAAGTTCTGGATGCGTAACATGTGCCTTTTTGAATCTGGAACAATTTTAGAATGGTATTAATCAAAGCTTTTTTTTATCACTCAGGACAAAACTAGGTGTTTTGAATTTATTTACCTCAATCCAGTAGGCCTGATGAATCGTTCAAACTTAGGAGGCTTTCTGGTAAAATTTTCAGGCACAAAGCAAACTTTTGTGACAAGCCGTTTCCAAGATTTTCCTCGCTTTCCAGTTGATATTGGTCTAAGAAAATTTAATTTTTCCTGTAATATTTCTAGTCATATCACTTACAGGAGGATGTGAATCCTATTTACCTAAAAACCTCATTTTCAGACTGCATTCTGACAGAAGGTATGGGAACATTAAATTTGGCTGCCTTGTCCTTTCGCTTTTGTTTAACCTAGCGCAAACATCAATTGTTTAGATATGTTGACAGAACCTCTGACCTCTGAACTCAGACCTGTTGTGAAAGTGCCTTTCCTTCAGTTTTATCCTTTCTGTCGAGAAGATAAGCAGGGACTGCTCCCTCATCAGGTCTTTCCGAAAAACTCTCCGTCTTCTTTTTTTCAAATGCTTTAAGAGTCTTTTTCATTTGAACCTTTTTGAAACAAAGTTTGACATGATTAACCATCTTGATTGCAGACAGACCTCGATATTAGCCATTAATATCGAATAGCATACTTACTTTCTCTGAAAATCTCTTTTTGTTGTAAATCTTAGCCTTGAGGCCACGAAGCTTCTTAGCAGTGGCAGCCCTAACTCGGGGCTCCCTGGCTTCTTTTTTTCGCTTGCGTTCTTCATAATCGAGACGACGACCATGTCGTTTTCGATGAAGCTCAATGTGCTCGTTCTGTGGCATCTTGAACTGATCCTAAATCTTAGAATTGATAATCTTAAAACGAGCATGAGTTCTTCAGAATCAATTGAGGAAATATAATTTCTTACCTTTTATGAAGAAAGGTTTCCTTATATTTGTGAAGTTTAGTAAGTTAACTTGATTTGAAATCGACCCTGTCCTTTTCTTGCACATGCCACATGAAACAATAAAAACAGAAACTTGTTTACATTTTTTGTGTTCGTACCACCGACCTCTCAATTATTTTTCCATCAATCAGGGTGTTAATAAAATGTCACTAGTTGAATTTGAGCGCATTTCCAAAAAAATCCAGAGCATGGACCTTCAGGAGGCCTGCTCAGTTCGTTTTTGGATTAGTTTGCAATTACATCAAGACTTTTTTGGGACTTACCTATATTTTAGGCCCTTGACTACACATAATTTGAAAAAATACTCGGCCTTCCAATTTCAAATGGAGAAGTGGAAAGAGTTTTCAGCCAGCGGTGACACTTCAAAAAAATTCTGTAAGATGTAGAATGAAAAATGAATTGCTTGAATCAATTTTGAGATGCAAGTTTGGACTGTCAAAAAATATATAATATGCTCTGATCAAGAAATCTGTTTTCTGGGAATTTTCAGATCCTTTCCTGATCCGCACGAAAGTTATTACAGGGAGTAAGTTTCTTGTTGGAGTGAAGTCAGATAAAAGTTTTCAGGCTATAGTTTAGGGAAAACAAGTCTCTTAATTTCTGCCAAAGATTTTATTTATTTTCACTTGCCAACCCACTTGATGTGGGGGTGGTTAACCTCACTCGAAGAGGTTTTTGCTCCGACGAGATGGAGGATATGGGACTGAAAAGCCACCAGTTGATGTGCTGATCAAAGGTTTGTTGTTCACAGCTTAAGTCTTTACTGAATTTGTTGTTCACAGCCTAAAAGTCTATGCTGAATTTGTTATTCACAGCTCAGGAGTCTATTGCTGGAGTGACTGCCCACAGCTCGGGGTCTATGCTGTAGTACTACTGCTCACAGCCCAGCTCGCAAAAGTAGATGTAGTATTTTCCAAAAAGTCTGGGTTTTTTTGGAAAGGTGAGTTCTCAGCACTTGCTATCCTGTTGAAGGAGAACCTCTTCCGAGAAAAATGACCCCCAATTTTTTTTAGAGGACCCCAACACGTGCTTTCCGGCTGAAAACGGAAGAGGAACCCCAAAGATTTTATTATCGATATCAATAAACAAAACCCTCGATATAAATAAAATGAAAAAAAATAGCCCCAACATTTATGGCTAATCCCCACACCTCATTGTTAGGGATATGAGAAAATGAGACGAATGTAAAATCAAGTCTAGAGTTACCATCCTACTCTTTTCAGAGCAACGGTACCCCAGTTTTGCAATTGAATTAACAATATCAAAAATCATCAGAGGTTTGATTTGGACTATATTGATTATGTTTCTAGGCACTCTTCAGCTCACCACCATTCTTTTGACTAGGTGTCAAAAATAATTATTTCTGTACAAAAGCTGCTGACAAACCTGAAACTTAAATACCCAAATCGAATTAATTCGACAGATTTTTTTCCTAAATTGGTCAGTTCCTCTGAAATAACCAGGAGGTAACATTTTTTCATTTCAAAGTGTTGACATTCACTCTGGAGACTTGCAATATATTTATTCCGCCAGCAAGCTGAGTGCTGGGTCTCCACCCTGTAATTTTTTTTGTACTGCCACAAAACTTTTGAATCATGCTGGAAATTATTATTCAAGAAATGAAACGTGCATACAAAAAAAAATCCTAAGTGATAATCTTCAGGCTTAGCAATTACGGTTGCCTTTTCTTTCTCTTTCTTGCAGGTGACTCAGATGTTGAAGGAGAACTTGAAGATGGTTTGATCAAAAATCTTTTTGGTCGGTTTGATACATTGAGAGAGGTTTCAGTGATGTTAGAGTCGTGGGAAATAAAAGAAGAATTAACCGAACTCTGCGAGAGCCTACTCCTTCTTGACTGAGGAAAGTCGGGGACAGGAACAGAAACTGTCACCTGAAACAAAAGAAAATTCATTTTTTATCAGGGTTGGGCAGAGCTTCTCAATTAAGATAAAAAAGTATTACTACCTTTGGAGACTTTTTCTCATTCAGGTCGGATGTTTTCCTATCCTTTTTTGCTATGTTTTCTTTAGCCTAAAAATTACCATAAGGTTTTAACAAGTCTATATATCAGAAACCAATGTGTTCACCTTTTCTGTTGGCTTCGGAGTGCGCTTTGGCCGTTGAGAACTTAAAGAATGATCACTAGATTGTTCTTTTGGGACCTTTTCTTGGATAACAAGACTCGACTGTTGAGTATTCTGTCAAAAAGTGTTGAAGATGAAAGTAATGAAATATTTTTCTTAATGCATATTCACCTTTCCAGGAGTTTTCTGACCTCTCCCATCAGTTTGGTCCTTTTTTTTGTTAGGAGCTAAGGCCTGTTTCAAGGGCTCTACGCACTGATTATCAATGGAAGTCAGCTTGGTGCTTGAATCAGGTTCATTTTGTTTTTCATCTACCAAAATACGTTTGTTTCTTCTGTTTGAAAAAGGGCTTTTCTCAGCTTCAATAAAATCTTTCGATTCCTTTTTTGATCTCAGTGAAGTTTCCCCAGTGTTTTTTGCTTTGGAAATGCTGGCAACCTCTTTTAGTGGATCTTTGGGAGCCTTAAAAGCTTTGTCACTTTTTGTACTTTCATGGTTAGGCTTGAGTTTCGAACTGGCTTTGTCATTCACTAATTTTTCTTGCCTTTCAATTAGTCTTTGTCCCCTTGGTGACAAAGGGGTTCCAATTTTGATACGTTTTGATTGTCGCAAAGGAGTCGATGTTCCTTCATCAATTAGTTTGCCACCAAGAACTTTTTTACCACTCTGACGCGGAGTCGATTGTTTCCCGCTAGAAAAGAAATATTAGATAAAACAGGTATTCTATTTTCTTTACTCAAATGAAGGGTCTGCACCTGTTTAACTTCATTGTGCTCTTCTTTTCTGATCGAATAAATACACTTTCATCCAGATCATTTTTTTCACGGTCATTTGACAAATCACCTTTAGGAGTTCGAAAATCTAAGCCAAAATCAATATCTGTATTGTCCATGCTCTCTGAATCTTCCAAGGCTATCCTGTCATGTTTCGATGCTACTGGGGCTTTGAAATTCCCGCTGACAATTTCATCTTCATCGTTAAGACATACTTCGGAAGTTCTGAAGATTTTTTCACTTGGCTCTTCCTCCTTGTCAGAGTTTGTTGAAGTAGCGTTAGAGGATCTAGAGGATTTTCTTCTGGGAGTTTCCTTCGTCTGTTCATCTTGTTTCTAAAAGTAGAAGTGTTACGCAAATAAAAAAGAATTCAGAAAATTCTCTATTTTCAATGCTTACATACCTGTTTTCCAATTAAAACAGACAGATCAAAGTTGTCGTGTCGTTGGGTAGACGAAAAGAAGCTTTTCTTGTTCAAAAAGACAGACGGACTTCCTGCTGCTAGAGAGACGTCCAGAACGGAGTTCTAAAGGATGGTATATATAAAAATCTTCGCAACAAAGTTCAACCATTAAATCCAAAAGTCGACATAGACCACACTTTGAAACACGTTAAAACATTTTGTATTCTTTACCAGGGCTTGAGAGTAGAGAGTTCGCTTTCTGGCCTTGGTCATGTTGGATGACTGATCACTAACATTTGACCCAAAGCTAACGCGGCGTTCATCTTGATTGTCCCCCAAAGTCAAAGGCTGAACCTCAAGGACAAAAGCATCCTCCTTATTCTTTTCCGGATCCATCTCCAAGAATCTCTCAAGTCTACAAAGTAATAAAGACTAGAAGTAGAAGTTTATGAGTCTTTTGTTTCAACAATCAAAATGATTACCTTTGTCCATATTTTTCTAAGCCTTTCAACACATTTTTATCTCCAATTATTGTTGTCATTTGGTCATAGAGGTCTTTAAGTTCACGTAGATTCTTGAAATTGCTGTCATTAACCTTAGCAAAAAAAAATTTATTCAGTCGAATATAAATATTTAATTTGATAATCAAATTTGCAAAATTCACCTCTAGACAAACAAGAAACCTCACAAAGTTTTTGACATAAAAAGAGTCTGATGATGAGACAATGTAATTTGAAATTGTCAAGGCTAAATCGTCATGAACATTAAAACCTTTCTGTCCTCCTAGGCAAGGTACTTGTAACTGAGAGTTCCGTGTGAGCTTGAACGTAAAAAATTGTTTTACACCATTCTAATTTCCGAATAAAGTTTCTTCATCATAAAAACCTACTTGCACATAAAACAATCCAATATCTTCGACATTTACCATGGCCAAAGGGGAAGTCTCAGGTGCATCCATAAGAGTCTTCATGGTTCCGATAAATGATTTTCCAATTAGGACCTTTTAAAACAAAAAGATTGGAATTTATTGAAAATCATTTAAACAAACAATTCGTTTTTACATTTTCATGGATAAACTTCAACAAGAATTTAGTACCTGATTCTCTAAGGACAAAGAAGCAAAGAGTGGGAAAAACATTCCAAGAATATTCTTCATCTTAGAATTAGACTCATTGATAGGATTGCACCACATAAGAACAAGCCTATATATTTCAATCATTAAATAAAGGAAGAGTCAGTATTAAATAAAAATTTCTCACCTCGTGAAGAATTCTCCGGAACTTACAGCACCTCTCAGCATTAGCTTGCATAATCCCTCTGATATCAAAGCCCTTACTTCAGGTAGAGAGTCCTCTAATAGTTGGCACAAGACAGTTACCACTGAACCTCCACCTTGAGAGTTTAGCTCCGCTTGGGTCAAGTTGCGAAACTAAAAATAAGAACATGGATCAGATCTGTTTGTAACGTGAAACATTTTTAGCTTCCATGTAATCTAAATGAGCCTTTTCCAATAAATAAATAAAATATGGGACCCAAAAATTGAATAATAATTGAGAATGATTCTCAAAGTAACACTTTGATGTTGATATTCAGAGCATGAAAAAAATTTGATATGAAAAGTCACCTGCGAGGCAGTGTCTTGAGAAAAGGGTGATGGTTCTTCCATTTCATTATCGTTGGCTTCAGAAATGAACGAGTCTAGCCCGTGCCACATGAGCAAATCAATAACAACTTGGATAGCTCTTAATCTCACATCGATTTCATCCAGATGGGCCATCTAATGCAGAAGTTGAAAAAATTACTATTTATTTCAAAAATGTTGTTGGCTAAAACGTCTCCTTTTTTATGAAAATGGGGTTTAAATATAGTTTCGCTCATTTTGAACAAAAGTGGATTTTCGTTGAAACGTTGTACCTGCAAAACTAGAAGTAAGAGTTGTTTTGCTGCTCTCAGGCTTCTCAGACATGCACATCCCAGAGCCTTTACAGCTGTCTCTCGAATTTTTGGATTTGTATGGCTTACTGAGGGGACAATAAATTCTTCGAGCATTGTCTGAAGAAAAAAAGCAAAGTCAACACAAAATTAAAAAATTGCAGACAAAAAGTTTTGATACCTGTAAAGTTGGCCCAAGAGCCAAAATATCTTGACTTCGCAGAAGAGATCCAAGAATGGTTAAACACTTCAAAATAATTTCTGGCTCATCGTAAATAATTTGGGTTTGAGTTTGCGTCTTAGTAGGAGTTTCTTGCTGAGCCAACGATGGTGGTGGTGGTGGTAACAGAGATGTTGATTCGGGGTGGATATCCTCGAGAGCTTTCGGAGCACTTTTCTTTGGTTCCTTTAAAATTTCATTGATGATTTGTTGGAAAGTAAGATATTTTTTGGGATTTACCTTTGGAGTGAGATGAAGTGAAGTTGCCATTTCTATTTCATCTAATAGCTGTCTCTGTTCCTTTGAAACCTCCTCAAATTGCCCTTTTAAATCTTGGGCTGCTAAAAAGTTCTGGTTTGAAATAGCATTATCCAGGTCGTCTTTTAAAAGGTTAAGCTTGAGGCGAAGCTTTGCAAGCTCAATCTAAAAGATTAAGCAATACGCCAATTAATATCATTTGAGATTTAGGAAAACGAACTACTTGCCCTTTTCTTTCGCAAGGCCTCTTCGTTTTTTCTTGCTTCTACTTGGGCTTTTCTTGTTATGTTGTTTAGATCCTTTGGAAGCGGTGAAGGGCTCAAATTTTCCTCATCTTCGTCATCAGTTTTTTTCTTTACACACGTGGTATTTTTTGGATCAGTTTCATTGATATAAATCATGGGTCTATCATCTTTTTGAAATGGCTGGCTAGCAGTTAGAGGATCTCGAAGGTCGGAGATAACTTCTGCGATCTCCCTGATTCTCACATCTGGTTCCTTTTCAAGGTTATTGTAGATCTTCATGATTGTTTCGACAAGCCCTGAATGAATCCTGCGGTTTACAAGTAAGTCCTTGCAGAGTCGTAATAAATTACAACGGCCACACTGAAAGTTTGCGAATGTAATATTATACAGTCTTAAAAGACACCACTGAAAGCAAAATAATCTGGGAAATCCTAAAGTTTTCAAAATTCTTACTTCATCAGACATATCAAAATATGCTGTCATCTCAATGAGCTCTTTAACAACAAAATATCCTGCCACTTCATAAGCATCAGCCTCGTCGATATCAGAGGTCGCATCAGCATCAGACATTTTACCCATAAAATTTGTTACGTAGTCACGAACATAATTGCAAAAAGTGCTGAGCTCAGGTAGAACTTTTTCCATAAAATCCTCAGCCTAACGAAAACAAAAAATCAACCCTTGAAGCTCAAACAAAAAGATGTTTTTTCTTTGAAAATTTCCTGAAAAACTTTTCACAAATTTAAATTTAGCTCAGAGTCTCACCTCCGACATTAACTGCTCACTTTTAATCGATTCTTCAAAAAGAAAAGCCACCAAGTTTTTCCAATAGGTGACTGTTTCAGGTGTGAGCTTATTCAACGGTACTAAACGAGTAGTGTGGTCTATGTATTTGAAGTTTTCAACCAATTGAACGAAAGGCACACCAGTGAAAACAACCTAAAAGAAAAATGAACTATTGTTCACAATGACACTTTCTGGAGTCCTGTTAATTTAAAGCTGAACCAAATAATTTATAACCTTAGCTATCTCCATGGCAGTTTTTCCATCTGAATTTCCAACATCGATAGCATGAAACATCTCGACAAGATTATTATCACTTATTCGAAGCCATGCTGGAACTGAACAATCAAAATGTTAATACTATGTGCAAAATATTTTTTTGCTCATAAAGTACTATAATAACATTAAAGTCTGTCAATACTTAGTTCTTTAGAAACTGCTCAGATAGTAAAATACTATAATAACAGTAAAGTCTGTCAATACTTAGTTCTTTAGAAACAATCTTCTGCACTGACTGGCTTCTATCAGACAAACCCTCTCGAAGAATTTCTTCTCTGATTGTGATAGACAGGGGCTTGTACGAAACCTAGAGGACACAAAAGATATCCAAGGTCATTAATCTATTTAAGTATCACAAACAGATATAACAAAAGCAATGGGCATGCTTTCTAAAACTTGTAGGAAAAAATTACCTTTTCGGCAAGGAATTTATATGCAGCACGTCTCACACTTTCGTCCGCGTCCCTTGTTCTTTTCAAAACGGGTTTCAAAGTCTGTTTCGATGCAGCTATATACTTAATGACGGTTCGTCGTACAAGAGGGCTTGGATCAAATCTTAAGTGTTGATGATATGCCCTGATTATGGGACAATGGACATCACTTGGATCCTGCCGAATTGATAGTCATTAAATTTAATCGCCTTTTCTGCATTAATTTGTAATTGAGTTTTGCAAGCATCACACCTGTAACCTTTGGAGGGCTGTGACAGCTTGGGCACGAATTTCGGCAACCTTATCGTGCAACCTTTCCATCATATTGTCGTAAATCTTTTGATAAAGCTGTTCATCTATCTCTGCCTAAAAAATTGTACTTGATTTGTGAAAAACGAAATAAAAAAGAAATTTAGTTAGTGAAATGCATGCCTGTAGCCCAAGATGCTTCAACAACCAGTTTATCATCATACAAATTCTAAGCCTTGCACCAGAGCTTTGAACTCCATGATGGTCGAGGAGCCAGTCAAATATTTGACGTAGAATCCTAAAGTAAAGCTATATGAAAAATATCCCAAAGTAGCAACATTATAGTGACGTGATAATAAAAACTTAAGAGCCATTGTCACGTTTCAGGATAATTGCTTACCAAGGAAGTTCAATCAAATTATCCCCCAAGCTATTATTTGCATCGGGCCCTTCTTGCTGTTCAGGGGATGTAGTCTTCTCTGACGATTCTGCTGCAAATTTAGAAACTACCTATCCAATATTTTGAAAATCGAAGATGAATCAGATGTCACTAACGTGTTATGAATTATGGATTTACCTGCAATAACTTTTCATCAAACTTGTTCGGTTTATCTTTGCTTGTTCCATTTACTAATGGAATTTGAAGCAAGCGTACCTTAAAAAAATAAATGAACGTAAACCGCAAGAATATCTTCTT
>Ga0194133_10004312_pt1 | contig 19220 bp, 12 predicted proteins | sample TA2KigOf40mmetaG_FD_155448 | JGI IMG/M metagenome (GOLD analysis project Ga0194133, IMG submission 155448) | Freshwater microbial communities from Lake Tanganyika, Tanzania - TA2015055 Kigoma Offshore 40m | ecosystem: Environmental > Aquatic > Freshwater > Lake | place: Tanzania: Lake... | reverse complement strand
GATGAAGCTTCCATGGCCTAAGCGTATCGTGTGGCCATGCATCATGTTGAGCAATCAAAGGGGGGTCGTTCTTCGTATCCCCATTGCAGAAACGATCGGGGAAAATTTGGTACCAAACTACGCCTTTACTCCAAGGTGGTGGCATTCCCAGGACAGGCCTTGTGGCCTTTGCATAGCATGAAATCAATGTCACCAAGGTCAAGCAAACCGAAAAGAAAAACCTTGGCCACAAATTAATCATAACAATATGATTAATAATTAATTAAATAAAAATACTCGGTTGGGTGCCATTTTCGAACAATTCCCGATACTCTTGTCCAGTAGATTTGTCCCTGAGGCACAAGATCTGGATTGCAGGGCCTCCCCCATAGGTCCCAGAGGCCATCGCCTGGGGATGAGGATTCTTGGAGAACACGCAATGTTTCCTGCCACGATAGATTCGAAGGAACGATGCTCTCCAAATTATCATTGGTGAAGGTAGCAGCGCCCCCCAAAAAGAAGTCCATAATCCGCGCCGATGCTGCGATATCTTGGTTCACGTTCCCCAAACCAAACAACGGAGCGGTATTGCCAGGCCAGGTATGCCCACCACCTTGAACTTTGAGAAAGACCACCCGTCCCGGGATGGCCGCCGAAGCCGATCCTACGGGACCAAGCGGGGCGCAGGGTGAGTAAGTGTTTTGTTCGACAGTGGAGCCATCCCCGGTATTTGTGTTGGGCAAAGCGATGGTCACCGGCGATCCCGGACAAATCGACCGGCTAACCCAAGCCTGCACGCACTGATCCGCAGAGACATTGCCGCTCCCTCCGCTGTAGCTCACCACCGCATCCGATGTTCCGTGGATATGCATCAACCGAACCCGGTAGGCAGGCTGCAGAGGTGGCCCTTGACAAGCGGCAAAGGCCGCGTTGCTCATGGTTCCAGCCACTGAAGCGATTGCCTCAAAGCGATCAGGCCGCTCGCAGGCCAAACGGTAGGACATAAATCCCCCGGCCGAGAAACCGCAGCTGTACAAACGGTGGTACCGAGTCCCCCACCGAACCCGAATGCTGTCGGCCAAGGCCAAAAGGTAGCCCACATCGTCTGCCGTTGAGGCCCCGGGCATGCCACTCAGGGTGTTCCAGCCGTTATTGACCCCGTTGGGATAGGCAATAATCGCCCGGTATTGCTGAGCCAGGGCATTGAAACCTGCGCTGTTCAGCATGGTGGTCCCGCTCTGGGTAAAACCATGCAGAACCAGGACCAAGGGCAAAGAATCGGAGGGCTGGGCAACGGGAGGCACATAAACCTGTGCTGTGCGGTTCAACCCGCCGTGTGTAAAGGTTAAAACAGTCGTTTGGGCCGTCATTTTCAGGCCACAAAGGACAAGAAAACTTGCAAACAGAACCGTAAAAACGGATTGGGCACCTGAATTCGGATATTTCACTCGTCCTAACATGCCTAAAAATACGGGTCCTTGTAACCTAATCAAGCCATTACCATTGGTCGATGGATATAGGATGTATTCACAATCTTTTGTGCATTCCACAATTTTGCGTATATTGCTTTCAAGTATGTTGCTTTGAGAATTTGAATAAAACCCTTATAAATCTAATAATTTATGCGTAACTCAATACTCTTTCGGTATTTGTTCATTTGGCTGTTCCTGTCGTTGAGCTCCAAGCCCCTGTCAGCCCAGTTCAGACTTATGAATTCCCCCCCTCTAAACGGGGGTAATGGTCTCTCGGCAGTAACTTTCAATTTGGAGGCTCATGCAAGCATTTTCGTAGATACCATTTGGCTGCCGCTATACGGGACCGGGCCGTTCACGGTGGAAATTTGGACCAATGCCAACCCGATAAGTGCTGCCCCCGGAGCTGGAGCCTTTGTTGCCCCGGCATGGACCCAAAGAGCTGTCCAGACGGGTACAGTCCCCCTGAACACCAGTTCTGTAGGACCCTTTCAATTTTCACCGATTGTAATTCCCAACGGTTTACTGATGACTGCGGGAACCCACTGGGGTTTTGCAATAGGGGGAACAGGGGTCAGCCTGGCATATACCAATTTAGTTGCGGGTAATGTCACGGATTTTAGCGTCCCGGGATTAGTAACTTTGAGAAACGGAGCCAACATTGGCTTTGGTGGAACTTGGCCTGGGGCAACCATAGCCTCTCGCCAATTTACAGGGGGTATTTCATTTCGTTCGGCCAGTGGAAGGGATTTACGTGCCGTTTCATTTGCCGCACCCGCTGCACCCATTGTTGGGGGCGCTTCAAGCCCGATTACCTTGACCATCCAAAATGCTGCGGCCGATACAATTACCTCAGCCACCGTAGGATACCAATTTAACAATGGATCGGTAATCACTGAAAGTTGGGTTGGAAGCCTGAATTCAGGTCAAAGTACAACCCATACCTTCGCGGGAAATATTGCCATTCCCAACCAAGGTAGTTTTACCCTCAGAGGCTTTGTGGGCAATGCTAATGGACTGGGCGCAGACAATAACCCCGCCAACGACACAATTAACCAAACGTTGTGTACGCCTTTAATTGGCAACTTTACTGTTGGAACGGGAGGCGATTATACATCTATATCCGCAGCAATCGCCCAATTAATTGCCTGCGGAACTTCTGGTCCAGTTACTCTGAATTTACTTCCAGGGGTTCACGTTGGAACTACCGTAATTTCTCAATACCCTGGTGCTGTTAGCGGACTTACTATTCAATCCTCGACCGGGAATAGAAACGATGTTCTCCTGACCAACGGCGGTACGGTAGGCCACGTTTTATCTTTAAATAATTCCCAAAACATCACGATTCAAAATCTTTCGGTTCGCCTACAATTCCCTAGCACCGCTCCCACGACGCAAATTTCCGCCCTCAATATTGATGGCGGCAATGGGATAACGATCCAAAACTGCTCTTTTGTTGCGGACTCTTTGGCTACCAGCTCCTTCAATCGCAACATCAGTATCAGCAACTCCCAAAATCTATTGATTCAAAACAGTCTGGTAAGAGAGGGATATTACGGGATTTACCATTCAGGGTCAACCGCCCCATCATATGCCCTCAATAACCGCTTTATCGGAAATACATTCAGCAACCAATACTTCTATGGGGCGTATTTCCTGAGAATGGGAGGTGTGGAGTTCAAAGGCAACCGAATTAACAGCATGAGAACTGGAACGACAGGAACTGTCAGCAATTACGCTTTGTATTTAGGCAACTGCAAAGGACTTGACTTATCGGGCAATCAAATCACGGGAACCTTTGGAGCTTACGGGATTTATTTATCCAATTGCCAAATGGACACCGTCAACAATCGACCAAATCGTATCTACAACAACGCAATTTCTGCAGATTTCACCAATACGATTGCACCAAGAGCGCTGTTTATGGCCTTGTCTACAACCGACGGATTGGATGCCTTCGAAGTAGCCCACAACAGTTTTGAGGTTCGAAGTGTGTTGACCTCGGCAACTGCAGCCGGCGTCATTACCCTTGGTGGAAGTACGTTGACCACCGTTACCAATACGCTCGCCTATTTTGGTTTTTGGAATAATTCAGTGAAGTTAATCCGAACCTCGGGGACGGCAACGGGCACTGCGCTCATGTACTACCAAGGGCATAATGTGGTGGCTAATACCGTAGCCAACAATAACCTCTATTTCTTTGGCAATCAATTAACCAGTACCCTCTTCAAACAATGGGTAAGCAGCACAACCACCAACAGCATCAATTTAGCCGCTTGGCAAACCAACACCGCCAGAGACCTTAATTCTATTGATGCTGATCCGCTCTACACGACCTCATCGAACCTCATGCCCCTTGCTATTTCACCGTTGCGCAATGCGGGTTTGGTTATACCCTGGGTCAGTACCGATTTGAGCGGAACACCCAGGGATGCAACTCCAGATATCGGAGCATATGAGGTCGTAATTGCGGCCTCTGACCTGGCTGCTCTATCCATGATTAGTCCCGCCCAAAGGCAATTAATCGCCGGACAAAGCTATCCGATCGGTTTCAGATTACTTAACAGTGGAGGTACCCCAATTGCGTCAGCTGTTTTGGGATACCAAATTGACAACAACCCCGCGGTGACTTCGCCCTATACCGCAACGGTACCGATTGCTCCTGGTGATTCCGCAGCTTACACCTTTAGTGGAGCCGTCTTAACCGCACCAAATTCAGGCACCGTAACGATCAAAGTTTGGACCTCTTTACCCAATGGAGGCAGCGATGGAAATACAAGCAACGATACCCTGACCACCACCTATTGTATCGGACTTTCCGGGACAATCCTCATCGGCAATGTTGCAGGTGCTGCATTCGCAACACCGGATGCTGCCCTTGCGGTCATTAATTCCTGTGGTATTTCTGGACCTGTCACTCTTGCTATTGCTCCGGGTACCTATACTGGAAACCGCACCTTAGGGTCTTATTACGGTTCAATCCATGGTATTACGATAACCTCCCAAACTGGAGTAGCTGCAGATGTCATTTTATCGAACACCGGAAATGGGAATACTTTCACCTTAAACGGTGCATCCAATGTGACTTTCTATGCTGTCACCATCTCAAACCCAACACTACCCTCAACGGGTGCAGTGGCAAGTTCCTGCATTGAAATGACGGGATGCACCAACATCAGTGTGAGCAATTGCGTTCTCAAAGGAGATCCTATAAGTACAAGCTCTCTAAACAGAACTTTGTTTATAAGTGGATCAAATCAAATAAGTCTAAGTGGTAATTTTATCTCAGATGCCTATTATGGTATCTACGTAACTGCTCCAAGTCCTGACTATTCAACTGGTTACCAAATAACGGGTAACCAAATGACAAACCTGTACTATTACGGCATCTATTTATTTCGCTGCCAAAACATTCAAGCTATCGCCAACAAAATCACAGGATCAGGCACTACATATTATGGTTTTTATGCAAGTACGTCCATGGGTATCGTTTTTCGCGAAAACGAATTGTATGGAATTATGAACTTTTATGGGTACTTCTTTAGTAATATAAGTGGATCACCTAGCATGCCTAACCAACTCGTCAACAATGTTGTGTCCTGTAATTTCACTGCAGTAACCCCGAGGGTGCTTTATTTTAGCGCCAGTGCAACAGACGGCTTGGATTATCTCGAAATGCACCATAACAGTTTTGAAGCCAGAGTAAACAGTGTATCGACTATAGCGAACGGTATAATTTATATCCTTGGTGGTACAGCTACCGCCCCAGGCCTGAGTAAGTTGATTATGCAAAATAATATTTTTCGCCTGGTTCGAGCAGGAGGCACCTTCTCTGCTACAGGTGTATATTATTTCTCGGGGAACTGGCTGATTGACTCCACCATCTCCGATTACAATATCCTCCATTTTGAAGGTCAAGGTACCTCTCCCACTGTCAGGGTTTCCGCAACCAATTATTCCTTTGCGACTTGGAGAACAACCTTTACGAAAGATTTAAATTCATTGGATCTAGACCCTCTTTTCAGTGGAGTCAATAACCTTACCCCCTTTGGCCTGTCTCCAGCCCGCAATACTGGAACTCCTAGCTTTGTGACCACTGATATTGTTGGTAATTTGAGAGATGTCAATCCCGATATTGGCGCATACGAAATTCAATTAGGGGCGGCTGATGTCTTTGTTAAAAGGATTCTAAGCCCTCCGAGAGTCGTACAACCGTCTACGGTTTACCCCGTTACAACTCGAATTCTCAACGGTTCTTTGAACCCGTTAACCTCGGTAAGGCTACACTACCAACTGGGAACTCAACCTGAAATTATGCAGGTATTCCCCGTCAGTTTATTGAGCGGCGATAGCGTAGACTTAACCTTCACCCAAACAATCACAAGCCCAACATCGGGTAGCCTCCGAATTACAGTTTGGTCGGATTTACCCAACGGAATTAATGATGCCAACCCACTAAACGATACCACGACCGCTTTGCTGTGCCAACCCTTGCCGGGCGGTACTTACACTGTTGGACAATCACCCGGATCCCATTTTAGTAATTTTACAAGCGTTTTTGAAATTCTTGGTTGCGGTGGCGTTAGTGGTCCCGTGGTGATTCAACTCAATGCCGATAACAACCTACTCAATGAGCAAATAATTATACCAGCTATCGAGGGAATCACCGCAAGTAATCCGCTTATCCTTGATGGCATGGGAGATACAATAACAGCAAGCAATAGTCAAACCAGTCTTGCCGTTGTGGGCCTGCTGAATACTAAACACATTGTTATACGAAATTTTGTCATCAAAACTCAAGGTACAGCGACTGGGGTAATCTTTGCTAACTCAGACTCCTGTAGCCTCATTTCTAACACTATTTTAGCCGATACTGCCTCCACCTCCAGCACTATCAACGCAATCGTAACCAGCGGATCACTAATTTCAACAACATCAGCGTCTGTGTGCAGAGGCTTGCTTATAGATTCGAATTTTATTCGGGGAGGATATTACGGCTTGAGGCTTTACGGCGATTTATCCAGCTACGGTATCGGCAATACAGTAAGCAATAATATCTTTAAGGATTTCTATTTCTATGGTCTGTATACCTATTATCAAGATGGAGCCCGTATTCGCAACAATGATTTTAGCAGACCCTACCGTGCAAGCCTCTCAACACTCTATGGAATCTTTAACCTGTATTTCCTTCGTGGAGAGATATCCGGCAACAGAATTCATGACTGCTTTGGAAGTAATCCCTCTGGTACATTCACAGCTTACGGTATCTACATCTCTAGTTCCGCTTCCCCGACAGGCCAACCCAATTTGATTTTTAATAATATCATTCACAATATCAATAACGGTAGCGGCTCGACATACGGTATTTACAATATTAACTCGTCGAATAGTCACTGGTACCACAACACTTTGATTTTTGACCAGGCATCAAGTGTATCCGGTCTGGTGTATGGAGCTTACTTTTCGGGATCAGGCAGCAATAATCATTTCAAAAACAATATCGTCTCCATTAGCCGTGGTGGCACGGGGGCTAAATATTGCATCTACTACATTGGTACCTCCGGTATGATTTCGGATAATAATGCTTTGCATATGGGATCTGTAACAGGAACTAACGGGATTGGATTCAATGTTGCAGCCCAAACGACTTTGGCAGCCTGGAGAACGGCGTCTGGTGGTCTCTTTGATATGAATTCCACGGATGCCAATCCGCTTTTTGCTTCGACCACAAGCCTGCCGTTGGAACCCACCAACTGGCCGCTTAATAACATAGGCGAAAACTTGGGCAACCTGGTTCCTCTGGACTTTGGGGGACAAACCCGATCCTTATCTCCCGACCCGGGGGCTTACGAATTCACAGTCAATGGATGTTTTGGTCTTTTGAATTTGCGTGCCGATCAGATACAAGCCTACAGCGGTCGTGTCTTGTGGGCATCCGCCGCATCGCAGTGGGATTTGGAATACGGTTTGGCGGGTTTTGCCCAAGGTAGCGGTACATCCCTGACGCTAAGCCAGTCCAATGCAGTCCTCACGGGCTTACAACCCAATACAGCCTACCAAGTATATGTCCGCGAAACCGGTTGCAGCAGCGGTCCTGGGGCCTGGTCCACGATAGGATTCACCACCCGAAGGGATTACGACCTCTCGGCCGTTGATCTGATTGCACCTTCCAGCGGTCAATGCACCAACAGCAGCCTGCCGGTTCGGATGGTTGTGGCGAATACCGGCCTTCTTCCCATGACGGGTTATACCGGTCGCGTTCGGGTTAGCGGTCCCACCAACGCCACCATTACCGCCAGCAGCTCGGTGGTTTTGGCCCCAGGCCAAAAGGATACCTTGTTGGTGGGTAACCTCAACCTATTCCCCGGCCGTTTGGCATCCTTTGAAGTGTCGGTGAGCAATCCGTCGGACCTCTTCCCCATCAACGATACCCTGGATATTGATAAGGAATTCATCGGTGTTGATGCCGGACAAGACACCACCATTACCCCTGGAGATACCGCAACATTGAATGCCGCGATTTACGGCTTTGCTTCAAGTTCGGTTTTGAACGCCAGCCCAGGAGCGAACAACGGTTCGGCTGGGGTAACCTTCAATGTTCGCGCTCTTCAAACAGCCTATATCGACACCATCTACACCAACATTTACGGTACATTGGGCAACCCTGCCACCGTTTCTTTGTGGTATATCCCCTCGGCAATTAACGGAACTCCCAATATCTCCACCGCAGGGGGATGGACGCAAATTCATAGTGCTTACCCCACCACCGTTGGTAATTCTACTTTAACCAATGCCCTTGCCAATACGGCAATTCCTTTGCCAGCGGGCTTTAATATCCCTGCCGGCTCCACCTACGGTTTCTTTGTTACGGTAGCATCGGGTGGAAGCACCGCCTACAAGACCCATATTGCAGGTTCGGTGGACACCTTCGCCAACAATGCCATCGTAATCTATACCGGAACCAACGTGGGGTACGGCGGGGCTGCGCCTGCACCGACCTTTCACCCCAGGCAGTTCTGTGGTGCCGTATCGGTCCGCAATCGTGCGGTTGTCCAATGGACCGAGCAGGGCTCAAGTGTAGTATTGGCAACAGGCAATACATTGCGGGTTGCTCCTGCCTTGACGACCACCTATGTGGCTACCCTTCTCGATAGCCTCTGCCCATCGTCCGACGCCGTGACCGTGTTCAGCGGAACCGTCAATGAAATCAACGGTTTGTTCCGCTACAACAATACCGCCCAAACAGCGATGACCAACAGTACCGTTCAACTGAAGGATCCCCAAAATGTAATCATCATGTCAGCACCTACCAGTTCCACGGGATCCTATGTCTTGAGTCCCGTGGCCGCAGGGACTTATACGCTATCGGGAACCACCAACAAACCTTGGGGTGGAGTCAATGCCGTGGATGCCTTGGGGATATCAAGGAGCTTTACAGGTGCAGCACCTTTGGTGGGTTTGAGATTGAAAGCTGCGGACGTGAACGGCTCCAATACCGTCAACTCCCTTGATGCATTAACGACCTCAAGGCGTTTCTCCGGATCCGTCACATCGTTCGCTGTGGGTAATTGGATCATCGAAAACTTACCTATTGCATTCAGCTCAGGTACCATAACTCGAAATTTATTCGGGATTTGTTACGGTGATGTAAACGGTTCCTACAGCCCAAGCACGGCCTTAAGGATAGACCCCAAAATTCGACTTTTGCCTCAAGGTGCTGTAGCGACAGACAAGTACAGAAACCTAAGAAATTGGACATGGCAAGCCGATCGGGCCATTACTCTAGGGGCCCTTTCTTTGGTTCTTACCTTGCCTGAAGGGGTACAGGTTGATGATGTCCGCTCGCGCATGATGGATGGAAATTTCGATTATCATCAGAATGGTCGTGAACTTCGGATCTCATGGTACAGCCTGGAGGAGAACTACAAAAATACCGGCGATCCTTTGTTTGAGATGGATTTAAGCAACGTGCCCAGCGAAGGCATCGCCCCATCGGATCTCGTTGTGGAGGAACTAAGTGAAGCGGCTTCACCGCTTGCTGAGGTCTATGATTTGACCACCCTTAGAATTCCCGTGATCGCCAGCAGAAATGATGCTGAATGTACCGTATATCCGAATCCAAGTTTCGGGAAGTCCATCCTTCGTTTAGTTGCTCCCGAAAACGGAATCTGTACAGTTCGAATTGTCGATGCCCAAGGTCGTTTGATTACGACAGAATCCACTTTCGAATTGACCAAAGGCGTCAACGAGCTATCATTGCCTACCGAGGGACAGGCTGATGGGCTTTATTCGGTGCAAGTTGTTTATTCAAGTCTGGAGAATAAGGGCCTTCACGGAGCCTTCATCAAAACTTTACCTTTGACTATTCGAAAATAAACCGAAGGAAATTGATCGAAAACCCCGGTTCTTCAAAAAGCCGGGGTTTTCTCTTTGGAGCGGTATTTGCTTTTAAATTCGTTTATTCAACGTTATCCCATGAATTGTTCCTTTTCAAAAATCTGGTCCCTGTGCGTGGCTTTTATGGGTATGCTCCTAGTCTCCCCCTGCAAGGGACAATCCTTCAACGGGTTGTCCATGGATGGGATCGATGACTACGTGGCCGTAAGCGGGTCAAGTGCTTTGGTCGCCAATTTAGGTTCCTTTTCGATGGCATGCTGGGTTTACCCCACCAATGCCACGCCCTCCTTTCCGGACTTCGATGGCATCATAGGCTTTCGTAACGATGCTAATGCAGACTTCTATGTCCTTCAGTTGAGCGCAACAACCTTCGAGGCCAGGTTTCGCAACAGTGCAGGGACCATACACACCCTGACCCAAGGACCCGTTCTCTTAAACCAATGGCAACACTTGGCGCTGGTTTATACAGGTTCGAGCCTGCGATTTTATCATAACGGTAACCTTGCAGGAAGTATGAATGCAACGGGCACGATTACCAACACTAACATTCCCCTTGAAATTGGCCGTCTGAGTTTCAGCAACAACCCCTTTTATTTGAACGGGAACATTGATGAGGCAGCCCTGTGGGGTAGAGCCTTATCGGACAACGAGGTGATGTGCCTTTACAAACAACAACTGGACAGCGCCTCAGCAGGATTATTGTCGTATTACCCCATGGATCAAGGCATTGCAGGCGGTAACAATGTATCGGTCCCCTATTTGGAAGATATTAAGGGGGGGTACCATGGTTTTTTCTACGGACTAAATCTTACAGGATCCAATTCAAACTTTGTGACAGGAAGGCAAATGATGGGAATCCTACGCGACACCCTGTGCAGGGGTGAATCGCTGGTGTATGGCGGGACGACGTATCAGCAGGCAGGACAATTTCGGGTCAGATTACCTCGACCCGACCAATGCGATTCAACAGTTTGCGTCCTTATCAAAATAGATACCACCGATCGTAGAATTTCAGTAAGCCGAAATCAGTTGAGTGCCGTACAAGTGGGCGCACTCACCTACCAATGGATCAACAGTGCAGGAAACGCGATTCAAGGCGCCACCAATCGAAATTACACCGCGACATCCAACGGCACCTACCGTGCGGTGATGCGAATAGGGAGCTGCATGGACACCTCGTACCCTGCCATGGTGAGTACCGTTAGGCTATCAGATGAACTCAACCTGCCCACGAATCGTGCAGTCCTCGTTTATCCAAATCCCGGAAAAGATTGGATTCAACTCATCCCTTTGGTCGATGGGACTCCGATGATGTTGGAAGTTTATTCCATGGACGGCAAGATCATGCATCGACAAGAGGATTTTGGCGAGATGGGTGAAACTTACCATGTAAAATCCTTGGATTGGCCCAATGGTTTGTACCAATTCCGACTCAAGATGATGCCTTGGGGAGGCTCATCGTCCAATCAAGCATCGCCAGCATGCTGGATAGTCACCAATTGGCTCAAGCAATGACAAACCATTGATTACTTCGAGTTCATGAAAAATAAATTGAGTTACGGGCAACGAATAGCCGACCGAATTGCGGCTTTTGGGGGATCATGGACCTTTATTTTTTTGTTTTTTGGGATCTTGATGGGGTGGATCGTGCTCAATGCCTGGATTTTGAACCAAAGCGCCTACGATCCCTACCCTTTCATCTTGTTAAATCTTATCCTCAGTTGTCTGGCAGCAATACAGGCCCCCATCATCATGATGAGTCAAAACCGGCAAGAAGAAAAAGACCGAATTCATGCCGAGAACGATTACCTCATTAACCAAAAAGCCGAGAAAGAAATTAGGGGATTGCATCAAAAAGTGGATGAACTCCGGGAGCAAATTCAAGCGTTAATTTCAAATTCTCAAAAGACATCTTGATGAACACTCCTTGTATTCTAGAGGAAAATAACGATCCACGGCGTTCCTAATCGGCATGGAAATTTCAGGTGTCGTAATTGCGTTCAACGAGGAAGCCAAAATCGAGGCCTGCCTACGGTCTCTTCGAGAAGTCTGCGACGAAATAATTGTCCTGGATTCCGGAAGCAGCGATGGTACGGTAGCCATCGCTCAAGATCTTGGCGCTAAAGTCTTTACTCGGGCATTCCAGGGGCATATCGAACAAAAAAATGCGGCCATTCAATTTGCCAAAAACGAATGGATCCTTTCCCTGGACGCCGATGAAGTCTTGTCCCAGGAACTTATCGAAGCCATTCTTCGCATTAAGGATCCCCTTCCACAAACCGCTTTTCGATTCAAACGGCTTAACAATTATTGCGGGAAGTGGATTCGGCACGGGGCATGGTATCCCGATCGCAAAATCAGGTTATGGCATCAACATCACGGAACATGGGGGGGGCAGAATCCTCATGATCGGGTCATCGTTCAAGCGGGTGTGACCATCGTGGATATTCCCTGCAATATCCTGCACTACAGCTACGATAAGCCAGAGGATCTCCGTCAACAAAGCGAGAGGTTTGCAGCAATTGCCCACGCCCAGTTGAGGGCGAACGGGACTTCCGCTTGGCGAATTCCTCTCCTTCGTGCCATTTTCAAATTTTGCAGGGACTACTTTTTCAAAGTCGGATTCCTGGACGGCAGTGCCGGCTTCATCATCGCCTACCATAACGCGCGATACACCTATTTGAAATACGCTAAGTAGTCTTAACTTTAGACGTATCTAAATTCTTTGGCCATGAACCTTCGAAAAATTACATTTGGATCCCTGTGGGGCCTGCTCATGCTCTTGATGAATGGATGCCAACCGGAAGCCAAAACCCATACCGGAACCATGCAATGCGCTTTTGAATGGTCGGGACCCCTTTACGAGGGATCGAATCCAGCACAGGCGTTGATCAAAGTTGACCTTGCAAGTTTGTTGGGCAATCCAGTCCATGAGGGCATGAAAATCACGAAGGTTCAACTAAAATCTGCTGAACTAAGCGGCGACAGCGCCTCCGACTTGAATGGTATCGGTTCCCTGGTCCTGAGCATTGCCAGCGATGACCCCTCCCTACCGATGAAGGAATTGGCCGTTCTTAATCCAGTGACCTCCTCTTCAGGTCAAGCCATCCTGAAGCCCAGCTCAGAAGCCGAAGTCTCGGACTTCTTTGCCCAAAAGGCATTTTACCTGATAGTCGATGCTGGTCTAAGCGCTGACAGGGATCAAAATTTACGTTTAACCGGGAAATTCCAATGGGAAATTCAATACCGGTAATCGTATTCATTTGGGTTTCATAACACCGCCATTCAATAAATTCTATTCAACCCTCAAATTAATTTCATGAAAAAACTAACCTTGTTCTTGATGGGCCTTGCTCTGTGCATGCAGGCTTTTGCGATCATGCCCGGTGATGACGGAGACCGTTTATTGGGCGTATGGGAGCCCAGCAACGGCCGGGCCCGGGTCAAAGTAGAGAAAATTGGGTCCAAATACTACGGCAAAATTGTCTGGCTCAAGGAACCGAACGATCCAAAGTCCGGGTTGCCCAAAACCGATATGAATAACCCGGACGCCAACCTGCAGAATGTCCCCCTCAAAGGATACCGCATGCTCAAAGACTTTGTTTACCAAGATAATAACCAGTGGTCCGAAGGCACCATTTACGATCCACTGAACGGGAGCACTTACAGCTGCACCATCAAAATGACCGATCCGAACACCTTGGATATCAGGGGCTATATAGGGGTGTCGGCCTTTGGTCGAACAGATGTTTGGAAACGACTGGCGGTCAAAAAGTAATTTCCAATCGATGAACAATCCATTCAATCCTTGCTGGAAAACCATCCTCCTAAGCCTAGGATGTTGGGCCGTTAGTTACGTGAGTCAGGCGCAAAACACGGACAGCACCAAACAAGAAAACTCGAGTGACGAGGACTTTTCGATGTACGACAATGTGGGCTTTGCCGACGAAGGGGCGCGCCGTTATTGTTCCCCCAAGATCGAAGGTCTTAGTCCTGCCAAGTTAATCAGTGTAGGCTACGACTTCCAGGCGGGATACGGATTGGGGGCTGGCGAATTCAAGGGCCTAGACAACAAAATTTGTGACCCGGACACTGTCAACGTTCTCAACTCCCGAGGCCTGCGGTTGGGTTTCAATATTCCGGTGATCTCGCGTACCAATTTGGTTTGGCAGATGGGGGCCAATTACTGGGAACAACGCTACTTCATGGAGGCTCCCGATGGATCCGGCCTGCAAACGGAGCATCCTTTGCTCCAGACCCTTTCGAAAAACGGCCTGCGCACCTTGGGGGTAAATACCACCGTCTTCAAACCTCTGGACGATAAACGATTTCTTTTGTTTCAGGGTTCCGCCGACCTGAACGGTGATTTCTCACCCCTGGGCCTGATGCCACCCAAGTACCTCAAATATTCCGCTGCCCTGGTTTACGGTTTACGACCCAACGAGAAGAAACAGTGGGGCTTGGGTTTGGCGCGTACCTACCGGGTAGGGGAACTTAATTATATTCCCGTTTTCTTGTTCAATTGGACCGACCCCGCCAATAAATGGGGCACTGAAATTCTCTTTCCAGCCCGAGCCCATGTTCGTTACACCATCAATCCCCGCAACATGTTGTTTGGAGGATTTGAACTAGAAGGGCAGAGTTACCGTTTGTGGAACACCAACGGCACACCAGATAAGTTTAGAGATGAAGATCTGGAAATTCGACGTGGGGAAATACGCTTAAGGGCCCTATACGAGTTCTCCCTCAAGGATTTTGTTTGGCTATCGGTGCAGGCCGGTTATCGGATCAACTACCGGTATAACGTGGATCGTTTGGTTGACGGTCAAGAAATTTACCGTGCCTTTGGCCTCCTGAGCGATGCGCCTGAATATGTGATGGAAAATCGTCTAGGCAATACCCGGTACTTCCAAATCAGCCTCAACTTGGTTAGTCCCTAAATACAGCTTAGGTCTATTACCCCAAGGAAATCAGATTCAGCTTTCCTCTAACCTAATTCTATCAAGCTCCACTTCTTTGGTATGTTCTAACATACGCTCGAATTCATCAGTAATATCTTTTTCTTCCATACAATGGATAAAATCAAGAAGAAATTCTTCGGGATTTTTACTGCAAAAATCCCAAATTAAAGGTGCTGAAAAATAACCAAGCGCCAGCAAAAGTGATATAGTGTCTTTTTCTAGGCTAACATTGGTTGGATATTTTACGTATAATTGGCCTAAAATAAAATGAATAAAACCTCCACCTTCTAGTTCTATTGTAGCAATGTGAATAGGTTTATGAAAATTCTCTTCCAAGATACTACCCAGTTCGATATGATGTTTATTTTTAATCCAACAAGGAGGTTCATCGTACGGTAATAACGATATTTCATTATTCCCAACAATAGTTACCAATTCCTTGACAAGAAAATTTTTGTTTCTCAAAAAAGGAATAACAAAAATAAAATCACTTAAATGGATCGAAATTACATTATCAGTTTTATCGTAAGAAAACCAAACTCCTATTGCCATATTGAATACTATTAATGGTTATTATCGATGATGTAAACCTCTTATATTAAGTCACCAAATTAACCGTACATCCTGCTTATAATACCAATTAAAGTCAAATACGTCACTTTCCGATACAAAATTTCGAGAAAATAGCGCCGAGTAAATCATCGGCCACGATATCCCCGGTAAGTTCAGCCAAAGACCGCAACACGTTTCTCATCTCTTCGGCCAGCAGTTCGGTCCCCAAGTTTTGTTGAAGCCCGTTCACAATGTGCTGTAGCGAAGCATCAGCTTGATCCAGGGATTCCCTTTGCCGAACATTCACGGCCACAAAATCACCTGCAAGGCGACCCAGGTCCACCATGTCGCGCATCCTTTGGCGCAACACCTCCATTCCCTGCCCCGTCTGGGCCGAAATTTCTACCAAATCCGGAAAACGCTGCAACCACTCGGAGCGATGGCCGGATTCAGTCGGCAAATCGACTTTGTTCAAGACCACCAAAACTTTGCTTTGGGCTCCTGCCAAGTTTAACAGGTTCAACCAGGCTTCATCGGGGTATTCACCGACGCTGGCCACCATCAACACAAGGCCGGCATGGGTAAGTTTTTGGTGCGTGCGTGCAACACCCATTTGTTCAACGGCGTCAGTCGATTCACGAAGACCCGCAGTATCCATCAATCGAAAAGTGATACCCTCAATAACGCAAGGTTCTTCAATGGTGTCCCGGGTGGTCCCGGGTTGATCCGAAACCAAGGCTCGAGCATCCTGCAACAAGGCATTAAGCAAGGAGGACTTCCCGGCATTCGGTCGGCCGGCCAACACGGTTGGAACTCCTTTGCGGATGACTTCCCCGGCTGCAAACGAATCCCTTAGCGAAACCACCTGGGCGTGCACGGATAACACCAAGTTGAGCAAGGCTGTTCGGTCGGCAAACTCCACATCTTCTAAGGAAAAATCCAATTCCAATTCCAGCAAGGCCGCGAATTCCGTCATGCGATCCCGCAATGCCGCAATTTTGCGCTCAAAACCGCCTTCCAATTGGGTCATCGCCAATCGATGCGCCAATGGGTTTTCGGCGGCAATCAAGTCTGCCACGGCCTCTGCTCTGCTGAGGTCCATTTTGCCGTTGGTGAAAGCCCTCCAGGTGAACTCGCCCGGCTGGGCCATGCGCACCCCCGGCAACGACGTGCATAAGGTCAAGAATCGGTTGACCACGTAGGGTGAGGCATGCAGGCCCCATTCCGCACAATCTTCGCCGGTATAGGATGCGGGAGCATCAAAGGTGGTGACCAACGCCCGATCCAACAAGGCATCGCCATCCCATAGGGCAACCAACCTGACCGTGCGGGCAGGCCAAGGAGCTGCATGCAGCGGCTTGCAGGTCAAAAGCGACACAACGGCCTTACTCAATGGGCCAGAAACCCGGACCAAACAAACCGCTCCCTGCCCTGCTGGGCTCAGAGGGGCCACAATGGTGTCATCAGGCTGGTACAACGGTGCTTGCATGAGGCTGTTTTTCGCGAAATTGCCAATGAAATTTGTTTAACAACGATGAAATTTAACGTTGCTTTCCTAATTTGGAGGTTCATTCAATTGCATACTGCGCTACGGTTATCCGATGGATAAGCTCGACAAAATACGCTCTTGGGCAAGGAATTTGGAGGATCCAATCCTCTGCTTTGTGGAAGGCGCTCAACCGGAGGTGATCAAATTGGCCAAAGCCATCTTGGAGGAACAAATTGCCGAGGTAGTTTTGTTGGGCGATGAGCTCGAGGTCTTTGACCAGTGCAAGAAATACCGTTTGCCCGAAAGCCGACTGTACGGGGTAATCAACCCCCTAAATCCTCCTGATTTGGAAAACTTGTTGGAGGAAAAGATGGAAGAATCCGGGGAAACCGATCGCAAAGCGGCCCTAAAATGGATGAAAAACCCCTTGAATTTGGCGCAGACCTTGTGGCTACGAGGGGATGTGGATTGGGTGATCCAATCGCTGGAACCCCTTACAGACCCTCCTGTTCAGGAATAAGACCTCTACCATCGGGCTTCATGCATTGGTGGAGAAAATCCGACAAGGGAACCCCGGATCGCAAAGCCTCTTCCCCCAACCCGAACAGGGCAAAGTCCAACATTGCCGGATCATGCGAGCAAATTTGCCGCGCCTCAACCCCCAACATTTCTACCGCTTTCCAATTCGGTATAGCCTTGGCCGGTAAAAGTCCCAACGCCATTGCCGTCGAGGTGGAATGCACATCCAAGGGCAAGTGCAAATCCCTTATGGAATGAATCTTCCACAAACCCATGTCCACACCCTGCTCATCATCGCGTACCATCCACCGCAACAACATGTTCATGCGTTTGCATGCTGAACCCTGGGCCGGCGATGCAAAATGTTTGTGCATTCGATCACCCTTTTCGAGTCCTTCCTTCATTAACGACGCATAGCGATGCAGACCATCCCTCACCGTTGGCCCTGCAAACATGGTTTCCAGACTGCCATGCTCCTCCAAATAGGCCGACCACTTCCCCAGCATCCATAGCATATCGCTGTCTTGAAAGGTCCTGTGCATAAATCCTTTCAGGCGTTGCCATTCCAAGGCCGAGGCTTCCATCAAGAAACGCCCTGGCTCCAAATCCATGCGCTGCAGCAAGTCCCAAGATTTGGCAAGGATGATGTCCCTACGTCCCCATGCCAAATGAGCGGCAACCAAAGCCGCAATTTCCACATTGGCTGGATGATACTCAATACCCTTCTCCCTCATCAATCGCCCTTGAGGCAGGAAGGACCGTGGAACCGAGATCGGGTCAAGCGCTATAAAGGATGGGGAATTGTAGTGCCTCGCAATCCTAAGCAATGCAGGCCCCAAAGGGGAACCGTGCAGAGGATCAAAGACCAAGGGCCCTGCGAATGGCTTGGTCCAGATCCATGATAAGATCGTCCGCTCCTTCGATGCCCACACTTAGCCTAAGCAGGGTGTCGCTTACCCCACTGGCCAAGCGTTGAGGTCGGGGAATACTTGCATGCGTCATCGATGCCGGATGACCGATCAAGGACTCCACCCCTCCCAAGGATTCCGCCAAGGCAAAGACCTTGGTGTACGAGGCCATGCGCATCGCAACCTCTTCCTTATCCGATTTCAATTCAAAGGAGATCATGCCCCCGAAATCCTTCATCTGTGCTTGGGCAATCGCATGGCCCGGATGATCCGGGAACCCTGGCCAATACACCTTCGACACCCCGGGATGCTGTTTGAGGAAATGCGCCACCTTGCGGCCGTTTTCGCAATGGGCGTTCATGCGCAGATGAAGGGTCTTGATCCCTCTTAACACCAGATAGCAATCCATGGGGCCGGGGTTTGCCCCGGAACTGTTCAAGATGAACGCAAGCTCCTCGTGCAGTGCACTGTTGTTGGTGGCCAAGAAGCCCATTACTACATCGCTATGGCCCCCCAGGTATTTGGTAGCCGAATGCATGACCAAGTCCGCACCCAAGTTCAAGGGGTTTTGGAGATAGGGAGAGGCGAAGGTGTTGTCCACCGCCAACATCACCCCATGCTCCTTGGCGATCATGGACAAGGCCCGAATATCGGCCACCTTCATGAGTGGGTTGGTCGGGGTTTCGGTCCAGATCATTTTGGTCCGTGCGTTCAAGCAAGATTTTACAGCCCCTTCATCGCTGAGGTCCACAAAATGAAAGACCATGCCCATTGGCTCGTACAGTCTCATGAATAGGCGGTAGGAGCCACCGTACAAATCATCCCCACAGATCACTTCATCCCCTGGCCTTAGCCTTTTGATGACTGCATCAATTGCCCCCATGCCGCTGGAGAAACAAAGGCCATGCTGGGCATTTTCGAGAGCCGCCAATGCGGATTCCAA
>Ga0194133_10004309_pt1 | contig 19236 bp, 23 predicted proteins | sample TA2KigOf40mmetaG_FD_155448 | JGI IMG/M metagenome (GOLD analysis project Ga0194133, IMG submission 155448) | Freshwater microbial communities from Lake Tanganyika, Tanzania - TA2015055 Kigoma Offshore 40m | ecosystem: Environmental > Aquatic > Freshwater > Lake | place: Tanzania: Lake... | reverse complement strand
CGAGGCGACTACAGCAGATGCCACGGGCAATGAGCCGATCTTTGACCATGCGGGCAAGCCTGCGGGCAAGGTGTCATCCGGGGCCTATGGCTATCATGTCGGCCAGTCGCTGGCCTTGGCCTATCTGCGCCCTGACATCGCGGCGGGGACGGAATTGCAGGTCATGGTGCTGGGCAAACCCCACCGCGCGCGGGTTCTGGCAGGCGCGGCCTTTGACCCCCTGGGCAAGCGTCTGAGGGCGTGAAGGCGTGCGCTGCGCCTCAGCCGCCGTGCAGCGCCTCGATCTCCTCGGCCGTCATACCCCGCACCCGCGCCCATTCACGGCTTTTCGGGCTGTTGAGCAGCCCCATCGGGTCCATCCGCTTTTTCCAGGCCAAGTGCCGGTAATCCGCCTTCTTCATCCCCCCTTCCTCGATGATGCAGGAGTGAGGGTCTGAGGCGGGGCAGCCATGGGCGGCGTAGATGTCCATGATCTCGTAAAGCCGCGCGTCGGTGGTGTATTTCACCAAGGGCAGGTCAAACGACACCACCTGACCACCCATGCGGGCGAATTCGTGGTGCATGAATACATCATCGCCCAGGGCGGCCTGAACCTCGATTACCTTGGCCACGTTGACCGGGGCCGGGAAGAGGATTTGCAGATAGGTCACCTTGCGGTCGGTTTTCAGCGCCTGCAACGTGGTGTGATTATAAGAGAATTCAAAGACATGCGGCAGTTTACGGGCCAGTCGTTCCGCCTCGTCCATCGCCAGCGCAATCGTGCCGTGATGGGCTGCCATCAGCGCGCGGAACTCGGCCATCTGCGCACGCGGGATCAGGGTTACCAGCATGGCACGGCCTTCGGGAACCAGGCCGCGCAGCTTGTCGAAATAGGTCCCGATCTGGGCATCAAGCGTTGAACAAAGCTTGCGCCGGATTGTCTCGGACTGCGCCAGGTCAATCGCCGCGCCATGGCAGGCGGGATAGCTGTCAAAGGTCACGATGCAGCCAATCCAATCCTCGGTCGGCACGGTGCGCAGGGTCAATTCAGTGATCACCCCGTTGATCCCCCAGGCGTGGTGGATCATGTTGATCTGGTCGCCGGTGAACACCACCTCACGCGGGGCCTCTTCGGCCGAAAGCGCGCGGATTTCCATCACATTGCCCGCATCACGCAGCATCCCGTGGCTGACCGTGCCGATCCCCGCCGAGCCGCCCGAGATGAAACCGCCGATGGTGGCGATGTCCTGGGTCGAGGGGAAAATCGGCAACTCCCGACCATGGGCCATAAGCGCGTTGTTCAGCGCCAGGATGTTGCAGCCCGCCTCGACCCGCACGAAATCGGGGCCGATCTCCACGATCTTGCCCATGGCGGTGGTGTCGATGATCAGCCCGCCCTCCATCGGGACCGACTGGCCGTAATTTCCCGTCCCGCCGCCGCGCAGTGTGATCGGCGCGCGGTGGCGGGCGGCGACCGACAGGCAATGCGACAGCTCGGCCCGGGTTTTCGGCCTGGCCACCAGATCGCCGAAACACGCCTTCAGGCGGCGGTCCAGAATGGGGGAATACCAAAAGAAATCGCGGCTGCGCTTCTTGACCAGAACCGGCTCGTCAATCACCTCGACCGGGGCCAGTTCGGCGGCAAAGCCGGTCCAGTCAAGGGTGGTCTTGCCGGAAATGCTGGTCATTCTGGTCCCTTTGGTCGCGAGAGTGGCTGCAACAGACTAAGCCGACGCCCAGAGCGGTTCACGCAAGGAAAACCAAGGCGCGGTGCCCGCAAAACCGGGGTCATGCCAAAAGAGGGCGGCGCGTGGCAGGGCCGGAAAGAAGGCTTGCCAGATCCTGCGCCTCGGCCAGCACAAGCCGATGGGCGGGGCTGTTGTCCACCCAGGCGGGGGCCAGGCCCAGGGCACGGGCGGCATCGGTGGCGATCAGTGTCAGGTGGCGACCAAAGGGCGGGTCCAGATGCAGCACCGGGATGGCCTGTGCCAAGGTCAGCATCGGGTCATGCCGGCCCAACGGGAAAAATGCGTCCTGCACATTGTCCGTGCCAAGGCAGGTGGTCACCCCGGCCGCCGCAGCCTCGGCCAAGCGGGTGATCCCACGCCGGTCCGGCGTGCCGCCCTGCCGCGACTGCAGGTAAAGGTTGGTCGTCGGAAGCGCGCAAAGGCTGAGCCCAGCCCGCGCCATATCGGCCAAAAGCCGGTCAAGCGCCGGGCCGGTCTGGTTCATCAGGCTGACGGCATGGCCGCACAGGATCGGGCCCTGAAACCCTGTCCGCAGCGCCTGCGCGGTGATCAGCGCCAGACCGTCAAGCCCGGCCTCTTGCCCCTCATCAACGTGGAAATCCAAGGCCAGCCCATGGCGCGCAGCCAGATTGAAGGCGGCGGCAAAGCCTGGCCGTCGATCCCGATGGCCCAGACACCAGGCGCCCAGAACGCCGCCCACGCGCCGCACCTCGGCCGCGATGCGGGCGGCGGTCGCGGGTTCGGCAAAGGCGTCGATCTCGGGCAGACAGGACAGGCTCAGCGTCACCCGCCCGGCCCAGTCCTGCGCCACCTCTGCGAGCACGTTCCAGGCGCGGGGCGTGGCATGGGGATCATCGCCCATACCCCAATCGACATGGCTTCGGGCATATGAAACACCTGCGGCCTGCAGCTCGGCCAAGGCGCGGTTGGAGCGGTGACGCAGATCATCGTCGGTCCATTGCGCCTTGTCAGCCTCTTGCGCGGCAATCGCCGCCATCAGATCGCCGCCGACAGCCCCCAGACGCGGCAGGCTGAAAGCCTTGTCCAGATGCAGATGCGGCTCGACCAATGGCGGCAGCAGGATGCGCCCCGCGCCGTTGATCACCTGCACGCCCTCGGGTGGGCTTTGGGTGAACCCGATCACCCGATCATCCATCACCAGAAGATCGCCGCGCTGCAGATCCCCGTCGGCCTTGCCGCCGAACCTGTCGGGATTGGCGATGAGGCTGCGCGGAACGGCGATGTTGCGGATCAGGATGGGCATCGGTCAACCCGGGGAAAACGCGGAAAAGGTCTCGACCAGATCGGCAAGGTTCCGCGCGGCCTTATCCAAAAGGTCGCGGCCTTTCTTGGCCGTCGCCGCCGCAGCGTTGCCGATGGCACCGTCAGGGTTCAGATCCCCGATCAGCCAGCCCGGCCGCAAGGCTGCCGCGCCAAGCCCCAGGCCGGGATGGGCCCGCCGCCAGCCCAGATGCGCCGAACCAAAGTCCCGGGCCAGCGCCATCCGCACCTTGCCCGGATGGGCCGCCAGCATGGCCGAGGTTTCCACATCCCCCGCATGCAGCCCATCGGCAGCCTCATCTGCCCCCACCACGCCTGCGGCCTCGGCCAGATCATCCCAGGCCACATGCGCGGTGATCAGCCCCCATTCGGCGCGCAGATCGCGGCAAGACATCTCCAAGAGCGCCCGGTTGCCGCCATGGCCATTGACGATCATCAGCCGCCGCACCCCCGCCCTTGCGACCGAGGCGGCAATGTCCCCCACGACCCGGCCCAGCGTGTCAGCCGACAGCGACAGCGTGCCGGGCCAGGCCCCATGCTCGGTGCTTTTACCGATTGCCTGCACCGGCAGGGTCAGGACGGTCAGGGCCGGTGACATCAGGGGCAGCGCACGGTCCAGAACCGCAAGCGTCAGATCGCGGTCAACCCCCATGGCCAGATGCGGTCCATGCTGTTCCACAGCCCCGATCGGCAAGATCGCCACCGCGCCCTCGCGGTTCAGCGCGGCAAATTCCGGGGCGGTCAGGTCGGCCCAGGCACCGATATGGCCCATGACGATCTCCTAAAGGGGAATACGTTCGATGCGTGCCCGCACGCGGTCAAGATAACGGGCGCGGGCGGGGGCGTCTTGGGTGTCCATCTCATGCAGGCCAAGCCAGAAGGTCTTTGTCCGCCGCGCGGTGCAGAACCGCAGGCCCCGCAAGATCATTCGCCGCCCCGGACCGCCGACGAGAAAGGTCCAGAACCACCAGGGCGAGCCCAGCGTGGTGATCACGCCGATTAGCCGCACCTGGGTCAGCGCTGGGCGCATGGATTCGCTTAGCGTCGGCACGCTGAAGGTGACACCGGGCCGCCAGACCCGGTCCATCCAGCCTTTCAGCATGGCCGGCTGGGCATACCACCAGGTCGGATAGACAAAGATCAGCCCCTCGGCCCATTGCAGCGCCGCGATATGTGGTGCGACATCGGGTGGTGGCGGGCCGTCGTCATGATAGGCGCGGCGTTCCTCGGCTGACATGACCGGGTTGAACCCCTCAGCGTAAAGGTCGATCAGCCCCACCTCGTGGCCCTTGGCGCGCGCGGTTTCAACCGCCGCCTTGTACAGGGCGGTGTTGAAGCTTTCCGGCACCGGATGGGAATGGATGAACAAAAGCCGCATCAATCGACCCCTTTCATCTGCCCATGTGGTTGTGACAGCCGCCGTGCGGTGTGCAGCGCAACCGTGACCACGATCACCGTGCCGCCGATCAGTGTCATCTGGCCGGGGTTCTCGCCGATCACGGCCCAGACGAGCAGGGGGCCAAGGATCACCTCCAGGAGCGTGATCATCGAAACCTCGGGCGCGGGCAAATAGCGCGGGCCCAGCATCAAAAGCCCCGCCGCGCCGGGCAGGATGATGGCGCCAGACAGAAAGATCAAAAGCGCGGTCGCGGCATCGACGGGCACGAAATCGGCAAAGGGCAGGGCAAGAACCCCGCCCAGGATCGACCCCAGCGCCAGATGCGGCAGCATGTTGCGCGTGCCGGTCGTGCGCAGCGTGACATAATAGGCCGCAATCGCCGTGGCATTCATCAAGGCAAAGGCGTCGCCCAAAAGCCGCCCATGCCCCATGCTGCCCGAGGCGATCACCACAACGCCCAGAAACACCAGCCCAATCGCCAGCGCCGTCGCCCGGTCGATCGTTTCGCGCAAGGTAAGCCACGACAGAAGCGCGGCAATGAAGGGCGCGGTGGCCAGCACCAAAAGCGCGTTCGCTGCCGTGGTATACTGCATCGCTGAACACCAGGTCAGCATGCCCGCCGCATTCAGCCCGATCACCAAAAGCCCTTTGCGATCAAGCCATTCGCCACGGCGCGGCATCGTGTGACGAGCCAGGATCAGATTGCCGGCAAGGAAGATCCCGCCCGACAGCAAGCCACGCCAGAAGGCGAGCGCCAGCATGTCGCCGCCGATCAGCCGCATGACCAGTGCATCGGGAACAAAGATCATCACCCCGGCCAGCGTGATCAAGACGCCATAGGCGTGAGGATTGCGCTGCGCGAGCGCCGTCATGTGGCCCGGCCGAATAGCTTTTCCAAGAAGCCGTAGAACCAGGCGGCCTGCTTGGCATCGGCCTGCATCATCAGCGCGTCCTGCTCGGCGCGGGTCTGCACGCCGGGCTTGCCATAGGCGGCCCAGGGTGCGGCTTGCCAGCGGCGGAAGCCTTCGATGGTGCATTCGGGGTGAAACTGAAAGCCATAGACCTTCTGGCCGATGCGAAAGGCCTGATTGGGATACATCGGGCTTGAGGCCAGATGCACGGCCCCTTCGGGGATGGCAAAGGTGTGGAAATGCGCCTGGGTCATGGGGATGGTTTCGGGCAGGAAATCGCACCCCTCGGCGGTGGGCGAAATCGGGTAATAGCCAAATTCATGCAGTCCGCTGTCATGCGGCCCGACCTCGGCCCCCATCACCCGCGCGATCTGCTGAGCCCCCTGGCAAATGCCCAAAAGCGGAATGTCGCGCGCCATGCAGGCGCGAATCCAGTCCGCCTCGTCATGAAGGAAGGGATACTTGTCCTCATCAAACACGTTGAAAGGGCCGCCATAGATCACCGATCCTGCGATATCGGACGAAACCTCGGGCAGCGCCTCGCCCTTGAAGGGACGGCACATGACCGGTTCGAACCCGGCCCCAATGGCAAAGGTGACCACCCGGTCATCGGGCGGATCATCGCCGTGGCGCACGAGAACCAGTTTGCGGGCCATGTTAGTCTCCTGTCGCGTTTCGCCATGAAGATAGGCGAAATCGGCCCTGAAATGGCACAAGGAAAACGGGGACGTGGCAGTTATTTTTCTTGCACCGTGGCAAGACCGCGCTTTGTCATATTGCGGGACGCCGGGGCAAATGCGCCCGCCTGTCGCCCCCAGAAAGGAGCCCGCCCATGCGCTGCCTTACCCCGCCCGGGATTGCCGCACCGCTTGCTCGCTATGCCCACGCGGTCGAAGTGCCCCCCGGCGCGCGGATCATCCGCACCTCGGGTCAGCTGGGCATGGCCGCCGATGGCAGCGTGCCTCCTGACGCCGGGGCGCAGGCGGCGATCTGCTTTGCCAATATCCGCGCCATTCTGGCCGAGGGCGGCATGGGTCCTGCGGATGTTTGTCACATCACCGCCTGGCTTGTCGACCGCGCTGATCTGCCGGCCTACATGGCCGCCCGCGATGCCTTCATGGCCGATGCAACCCAGCCACCGGCCTCGACCCTGCTTCTGATTGCGGGCTTCTCCCGCCCCGAGTTCAAGGTCGAGGTAGAGGTCTGGGCCGCCGCGATGCCCTAAGCCCGCCGATTCCCGCTTGCCCGGTCTGGGCAGCCATGTCAGGAAGGGCCGGTGGAGGGCGCCTGATGCTGAAAACCTATCTTTTCCTCTTGGCGGCCATCGTGCTTGAAGTGGTGGCGACCACGGCCCTGGCGCGCTCGGCCAGCTTTACACGTCTGACGCCCAGCCTGATTGCGATCATTGGCTATGCCGGGGCCTTCTGGTTCCTTTCTGTGCCGCTGCGCGTGATGCCGACCGGGGTGGTTTATGCGCTGTGGTCGGGGCTTGGCATCGTGTTGATCACCGCGGTGGCCTGGGTCTGGCAGCGCCAGGTTCTGGATACGGCAGCGCTTCTGGGTCTTGGGTTGATCATGGCCGGGGTTCTGGTCATCAACCTGTTCTCGACTGCCGTAAACCACTAGGACAGAAGATGACCGATCCCGGCCCAATCCTGATGCGGCTGGACCTTGCTGCTGCGGTGGTCTTTGCCACAACCGGCGCGCTGGTCGCTTCGCGCAAGGAAATGGACATCCTTGGCTTCATGTGGCTGGGGGTGATCACCGGCATTGGCGGCGGCACGCTGCGCGATCTTCTCTTGGGCGTGCCGGTCTTTTGGGTGGTGGACCCGACGCCGGTGGCGCTGTGCCTGATCGTGGCGGGCCTTGCGCATTTCACCGCACATCGGGTTTCGTCGCGCTATCGGCTGATCCTGTATCTGGATGCCTGCGGGATGGCGCTGGTGACCATCGCCGGGGCGGCCAAGGGGCTGGATGCGGGCGCGGGGCCGCTGGTGGCCTTGGTGATGGGGGTCATCACCGCCAGTTTCGGTGGCATCCTGCGGGACATCCTGGGGCAAGAGCCGTCGATCGTGATGCGCAAGGATATCTATGTCTCGGCTTCAGCCGCCGGGGCGGCGGCATTTCTGGCCGCTGACGGGGCCGGTCTGCCGCGCGAGGCCGCCATGGCCGCCGGTCTTCTGGTGGCCGCCAGCATCCGTTGTCTGGCGATCTGGTTCAACTGGTCCTTGCCGGTCTATCGCCCACGACCGGGGCGCAAGCCGGATGACAAGGGCGGGGTAAAATGAAAACCGCGCGGGCCTTTCGGTCCGCGCGGTTTGAAATCCCCGTAGGGTGGGTTTTCAACCCATTACACTTACGCCAGGGACGGGTCGATCGCCTTGCAGGCGGCCACCAGGCCCTTCACCGCGTCGATGGACTTGTTCATCATCGCCTGCTCATCGACATTGAGCTTGATGTCCACCACACGCTCCACACCGCCAGCGCCAAGGATGGTCGGCACGCCGACATACATGCCGTTCAGACCATAGGCGCCGTCCACATAGGCCGCGCAGGGCAGCAGGCGCTTTTGGTCCTTCAGATAGGCTTCGGCCATTTCAATCGCCGAGGCGGCGGGCGCATAGAAGGCAGAGCCGGTTTTCAGAAGGCCGACGATTTCCGCGCCGCCATCCCGGGTGCGCTGCACGATGCTGTCCAGCTTTTCTTGGCTTGTCCAGCCCATCGACACGAGGTCGGGCAGCGGGATACCGGCAACGGTCGAATAACGCACCAAGGGCACCATGGTGTCGCCATGACCACCCAGAACAAAGGCGGTCACGTCCTTCATCGAGACGTTGAATTCCACCGACAGGAAATGCCGGAAACGGCCCGCGTCCAGAACGCCGGCCATGCCGACAACCTTGTTGTGCGGCAGGCCCGAAAACTCGCGCAGCGCCCAGACCATGGCGTCCAGCGGGTTGGTGATGCAGATCACAAAGGCGTTCGGGGCGTGCTGCTTGATGCCTTCGCCGACCGATTTCATGACCTTCAGGTTGATGCCCAGAAGGTCATCGCGGCTCATCCCCGGTTTGCGGGGCACACCGGCGGTGACGATGCAGACATCGGCGCCTGCGATATCCTCGTAGGAATTCGCGCCCTTGAGCGACGCGTCAAAGCCCTCAACCGGGCCGGACTGGGCAATGTCCAGCGCCTTGCCCTGCGGGGTGCCTTCGGCAATGTCGAACAGGACGATGTCGCCCAGTTCCTTGAGGGCGGCGAGGTGAGCGAGCGTGCCACCGATCTGGCCTGCGCCGATCAGCGCGATCTTGGGTCGTGCCATGAGTCCGGTCTCCGGTTTTGGTATACAATGGTATGCTAAACCCGTTTGCCGAAGAAATCAAGCCCGCCGCGCTGCGGCAAAAGGCAGGGGATGGCCGGGGGCGGGCGTTTGCGCTAACCCTTTGGGCCAACCCATGCCGGGAGCATTTCCCATCGGATCAGCATCGCGCGGCATCATGGGGGATTCGCGCGGCGGGGGAAAGAGGGGCGGAGAAAAAGCATGGAGGGATGGGTGTTCTGGCTCTGCGCGCTGGCCGCCGCGATGCTTGTGGGCATGGGCAAAGGCGGCATGCCGGTGGTGGGGATGCTGGGCGTGCCGGTCCTGTCGCTGGCCATCTCGCCCGTTACAGCGGCGGGGCTTTTGCTGCCGGTCTATGTGCTGTCGGACATGTTCGGCCTTTACGCCTATCGCCATGCCTTCGATCGCAGGGTTCTGGCGATTCTCATGGTGGGGGTGACGATCGGGGTGGGCTTGGGCTGGGCGACGGCCAGCATCACGCCGGAATGGCTGGTGACGACGCTGGTCGGCATGATCGGGGCAGTCTTTGCGATCCGCCTCCTGACCCGGGGCGGCGCGGTGGAACCGCGCGAGGCCCGGGTGGGGCCGGGGGTGTTCTGGGGCACGATCACCGGCTTTACCAGTTTCGTCAGCCATTCCGGCGCGCCGCCGTTTCAGGTCTATGTCCTGCCCCTGGGCCTGACCAAGATGGTCTATGCCGGCACCAACACGATCCTTTTCGCCTATCTCAACGGCATCAAACTGGTGCCCTACTGGGCGCTGGGCCAGTTCACGCCCGCCAATCTGAAAATCGCGGCGCTCTTGATGCCCGCCGCCGCCGTGGCGGTCTTTGCCGGGGTGCGGCTGGTCAAGATCCTGCCCGAACGGCTGTTCTTCCAGATCGTCAGCTGGGCGCTTCTGACGGTGTCGGTGAAACTGATCTGGGACGGGCTTTCCGCCTGACGCTCATCGAGCCGTTCCGGCACTCTTCACACAGGCGAACCGGCGAAGAGGCCGGGAACCGGCAAGGATGAGCCTCAGGTCGGTTCGCCCTTGGCAGGCAGTTCTGCATCCTGCTCTTCCCAGCCCTGACCCGAAGCGACAAGGCAGGTCCGACCGTCGGGCAGCGTTACCACCACGGTCCAGCTGCCCGCCTCGGAGGCATAGATCTCCAAAACCTGCGCGCGCCCGTCTAGCCCGGTGGTCAACCCCGCACCCCGGCGCACCTCGTCAAAACCGGTGGCAAGCCCGGCCACCACCTGATCGCGTGGGGCGCATTGCGCGGCCGGGCCTGCCATGGCCGCCTGCGCGGCAAGGATCAGCCCGACAAATCCCAGCGAAAGCCCGAAAAGCATCTTGTCCATCAAAACCCCCAAGGTTCATTGGCCCGAGTCTTCAGCTCGTCCTCTCAGGCTGCGCCTTGCCGGCAAGCGGTGGGTTAACGGCGCGCGCCATCATGCGCCCCGGATTTCTGCGATGCAGCAAATTCGGGCTTGCCGAAAATGCTCGTTCAGTGTCTTTTTCCGCAAGATTGTTGCCGTGGAGAGAATAATGTCCGCACGCCCCTACCGCTCGGTCCTGTACATCCCCGGCTCGAAAGAGCGGGCGTTGGAAAAGGCCATGAGCTTGGCGGCTGATGCGATCATCTTCGATCTGGAAGACGCCATGTCCCCCGAGGAAAAGCCTGCCGCGCGCGAATTGCTGGCGCGGGTGCTGGCGGATTGGGATTTCGGAAACCGCGCGCGGATCGTGCGGATCAACGGGTTTGACACCGAATGGGGCCGCGAGGATGCCCGCGCCATGGACGCCGCAATCGCGCGCGGCGCCAAGGTGGATGCCATCCTGATTCCCAAGGTGAATCGCGCCGCCGATCTGGACGCGGTTGCCGAGGCCGTCCCGGGGGTCGATCTTTGGGCGATGATGGAAACCAGCCTTGGCATGCTCAATGCCGCTGAGATTGCCGCCCACCCGCGTTTGAAGGGCATGGTGATGGGCACCAATGATCTAGCCAAAGAACTGAACAGCCGCTTCCGCCCGGACCGTCTGGCGATGCAGGCCGGTCTGGGCCTGTGCCTGCTGGCCGCACGCGCCCATGGCAAGGTGATTGTCGATGGCGTCTATAATGCCTTCAAGGATGACGAAGGGTTGCGCGCCGAATGTGAGCAAGGCCGCGACATGGGTTTTGACGGCAAGACCCTGATCCATCCGGCGCAGCTTGAGATTGCCAATCAGGCCTTTGCCCCCAGCCCCGAGGAGCTGGACCTTGCGCGCCGCCAGATCGCCGCCTTTTCGGCGGCCAAGGCGGCAGGGCAGGGGGTTGCCGTGGTCGATGGCAAGATCGTGGAAAACCTGCACATCGTGACCGCGACCGCAACGCTGGCCAAGGCCGACGCGATTGCGGCCATGGCAGAATGATGCGACTGTGATGGCCCTTTTCCCGTGATCGGAGCCGTATCATGACCCTGCTTGTTCTTGGCCTTGCCCTGTGGATCGTGCCGCATTGGCTGAAACGTCTTGCACCCGAGATGCGGGCCGGATGGGGCGACAGGGCCAAGGGGCCGCTGTCACTGGCGATGGTTCTGGGCATCGTGCTGATGGTGATCGGCTATCGGGCGGCGGATGGGGCGTTTTTCTGGGGCCGCTCGCCCGCGATGGTGGCGATCAACAACCTTTTGATGCTTGGCTCGGTCTATCTCTTTGCCGCGGCCGGCATGAAAACCGCCATTGCCCGCAAACTGCGCCATCCCATGCTGTTGGGCGTGGTGCTTTGGGCGCTGGCGCATCTGCTGGTCAACGGCGACGTGCCCTCGTTCGTGCTGTTCGGCGGGATCGGGCTTTGGGCTCTGGTGTCGATGCAGCTTATCAACCGGGCCGAGACCTGGACGCCGCCCCCTGCCAAACCGGCAAAGTTCGAGGCGATGGCGCTGGTCGGATCGGTCCTGTTCTACGGCGTCCTGTCCGGGCTGCATTACGCGCTCGGCTATCCGGCCTTCGGGTAAGATCATGAAACTTTACCGCTTTCTCAGCGATGACGACACATCGGCCTTTTGCCACAACGTGACAGCCGCGCTAAACAAGGGCTGGGAGCTGCATGGCAGCCCGACCTATGCCTTTGACGCCGCGCGCGGCGTCATGCGCTGCGGTCAGGCGGTGGTGAAAGAGGTGCCGGGCACCTATTCCCCGGAAATCAAGCTCGGCGAACACTAAAGACGGTGGGGTGTCACCCCACCCTAAGCACTCCTATTGGGCGGGTTTCCAACCCGCCAATACCCATAGGGCGGGGTGTCACCCCACCAAACCAAGGACCAAGACGCATGAAAACCAACCCAGGCCGCTTTTTCGAGGATTACCGCCTTGGCGAGGTCATCCATCACGCCGTGCCGCGCACGGTCTCGGGCGGCGAGCGGGCGCTTTACCACGCGCTTTATCCTGCCCGCGGAGCGCTGTACTCCAGCGACGAATTCGCCCGCGCCTGCGGTCTGCCCGCTGCACCGGTCGATGATCTGATTGCCTTCCACGTGGTCTTTGGCAAGACGGTTCCCGATATTAGCCTGAACGCGGTGGCCAATCTTGGCTATGCTCAGGGGCGTTGGCTTGCCCCGGTCTATCCCGGCGATACGCTGCGCTCGCAGTCCACGGTCATCGGGTTGAAGGAAAACTCGAACGGCGCATCGGGCAATGTCTATGTCCGCACCCAAGGCATCAACCAGCGCGGCGCAACGGTGCTGGACTATGTCCGCTGGGTGATGGTGCGCAAGAACCGGCTCGACGCCCCCGCGCCTGATCCGGTGGTTCCCGACCTGCAAAAGGTGGTCCCTGTGGCTGATCTGGTTATCCCCGCCGGGCTCGACTTTTCGAACTACGATTTCACGCTTGCCGGAGAACCCCATCGCTGGGGCGATTATGCAGTGGGCGAAAAGATCGACCATGTCGATGGCGTGACGGTCGAAGAGGCGGAACACATGATCGCCACCCGGCTTTGGCAGAACACCGCCAAGGTGCATTTCGATGCCACCTTCCGCGAGGACGGCAAACGGCTGATCTATGGCGGCCATGTGATTTCCATTGCGCGCGCGCTGTCGTTCAACGGTCTGGCCAATGCGCATATGATCGTCGCCTTGAACGCGGGCGCCCATGCCAACCCCTGCTTTTCCGGCACGACGATCAAGGCCTGGTCCGAAGTGCTTGACCGCGCCGAAACGGCCGCGCTGGGGGTTGGTGCGATCCGGCTGCGGCTGGTTGCAGTGAAACAGGGGGCTGCGCCCTTTGCCTTGAAAGGCGCCGATGGTAAATATGCCCCCGAGGTGTTGCTGGATCTGGATTACTGGGCCCTGATGCCGATGTGAGTCGCAGGTTTTGTGATAACCGAAAAAAAATCCGTGATCACAAAATGCAAAATCTGCCTCTGATAGCGGCAACAGCCCGCCTTTCCAGCAGGCTTTCTGGTGACAGCGCCGATTTTCGCGCTAGTAAGGTGACAAAGAAAGCTTCGGGTCGGGCGCTGCCCTGCACCCTGCCAGCGACAAGGACATGACATGGCCAACGTCAAACGGGTTGAACGCCCCCTTTCCCCCCATTTGCAGATCTATCGCCCGCAATTGACCGCGATCACCTCGATTCTGACGCGCATCACCGGCAATGCGCTGATCGTGGGCGTGATGCTGGCGGTCTGGTGGCTTCTCGCGGCGGCGACCAGCCCGGATTACTTCGCGGTAGCCAATGCGGTGGCGACCTCATGGTTCGGCGATCTGGTGTTCACCGGTTCGGCCTGGGCGGTGTGGTATCACTACCTCGCCGGGTTGCGGCACCTTTACTATGACGCGGGCAAGGGGCTCGACATTCCCACCGCCGAAAAGCTCGGCTGGGCCTGCATCATCGGCTCGGTCGTTCTGACCGTCATCACCATCCTTCTCGTGCAGTGAGGGCACCATGCGTTATCTGACAGCCCGCAAGCGCGCCGAAGGCAAGGGTGCCGCCCATACCGGGACCGAACATCACTGGTCGATGACCGTCAGCGCCGTGGCGCTGGCCTTCATGGTGCCGACCTGGCTTTACATCTTCGGCTCGGCCCTGGGCCAACTCCAAGAGGCGGTGGTTGCCATCTTTGCCCGGCCCTTCCCGGCGATCCTAACCGCACTGGTGCTGGTCGTGGGTATGCGCCACTTCGCCATGGGCGCCACCATGATGATCGAGGATTACGCCCGCGGCTCCGCTCGCAAGATCGGCATCATCTTCGCCTATTCCCTGTCTGCCGTCATCGTTGCCACCGGGCTGTTTGCCTTGGTGAAGATCGCGATCTGAGGTTTCTGAAATGACCAAAGCCTACACCTATGAGACCCATGATTACGATGTCGTCGTGGTCGGCGCCGGCGGCGCTGGCCTGCGCGCCACGCTTGGCATGGCCGAACAGGGCCTGCGCACCGCCTGCGTGACCAAGGTTTTCCCGACCCGCTCGCACACGGTTGCCGCTCAGGGCGGGATTGCCGCCTCGCTTGGCAACATGGGGCCGGATTCGTGGCAGTGGCACATGTATGACACCGTGAAAGGGTCAGACTGGCTGGGCGATACCGACGCGATGGAATACCTTGCGCGCGAGGCCCCCAAGGCGGTTTATGAGCTGGACCATTACGGCGTGCCGTTTTCGCGCACTGAAGAGGGCAAGATCTATCAACGCCCCTTTGGCGGCCATACCACCGAATACGGCGAAGGCCCGCCGGTGCAGCGCACCTGTGCGGCGGCTGACCGCACCGGCCACGCCATCCTGCACACGCTTTACGGCCAATCCCTGAAGAACAATGCGGAATTCTTCATCGAGTATTTCGCGATCGACCTGATCATCACCGATGGTGCCTGCACCGGCGTGGTTTGCTGGAAGCTGGACGACGGCACGATCCATGTGTTCAACGCCAAGATGACCGTTCTGGCCACCGGCGGTTATGGCCGGGCCTATTTCTCGGCGACCTCGGCCCATACCTGCACCGGCGACGGCGGTGGCATGGTGGCCCGCGCCGGCCTGCCGCTTCAGGACATGGAATTCGTGCAGTTCCACCCGACCGGCATCTATGGCTCTGGCTGCCTCATCACCGAAGGCGCGCGGGGCGAGGGCGGATACCTGACCAACGCCAACGGCGAGCGGTTCATGGAGCGTTATGCGCCCCACTACAAGGACCTTGCGCCGCGCGACTATGTCAGCCGCTGCATGACGCTGGAAATCCGCGAAGGGCGCGGCGTGGGCCAACATGGCGACCACATCCACCTGCACCTGAACCATTTGCCCAAGGAGACGCTGGACCTGCGTCTGCCCGGCATCTCGGAATCGGCCCGCATCTTCGCAGGTGTCGATCTGACCAAAGAGCCGATCCCGGTTCTGCCGACGGTTCACTACAACATGGGCGGCATCCCCACGAACTATTGGGGCGAGGTGCTGAACCCCACCGCCAAAAATCCCGATGCGATTTTCACCGGCCTGATGGCCGTGGGCGAAGCGGGCTGTGCCAGCGTCCATGGCGCGAACCGCCTGGGGTCGAACTCGCTGATTGACCTTGTGGTGTTCGGTCGCGCCGCCGCCATTCGGGCGGGCGAGATCGTGAACCCCAAGGCGCGCAACGCGCCGGTGAACACCGCCGAGGTTGACCGTGCCCTGTCGCGCTTTGACGCCCTGCGCCATGCCAATGGCGCGGTGCCGACCGCCGAATTGCGGCTGGAAATGCAGCGCACGATGCAATCGGACGCCGCCGTGTTCCGCGCCGAAGAAACGCTGGCCGCGGGTGAGAAGAAGATGACGGCGATTGCGGCCAAGATGAGTGACCTGATGGTCACCGACCGCTCCTTGGTCTGGAACAGCGACCTGATGGAAACGCTGGAACTGGCCAACCTGATGCCCAATGCGCTGGCCACCATCTATGGCGCCCATGCCCGCACCGAAAGCCGGGGCGCCCATGCGCACGAAGACCACCCGGCCCGCGACGACAAGAACTGGCGCAAGCACTCGCTGGCTTGGGTTGATGGAGACAAGGTGCGGCTTGTCTACCGCCCGGTCCACACCGACCCGCTGACATCCGAGGCCGAGGGCGGCATCTCGTTGAAGAAGATCGCGCCTGCGGAGCGCAAGTTCTGATGCGCGCGGCGGCGATCATCGTCGCGGCCTTTGCGCTCGCGGCCTGTGATCCGGCGCAAGTGGCCGACAAGGTCGGCCGCCGCGCCGCCGATACGGTGGTCCGTCCGGTGGTGGCCGACTATGTCGGTCCCGGCCAGTCGGAAACCGCGACGCGCTGCATCGTCGACAATGCCAGCGCCGAAGACGTCAAGGCGCTGGCGCAAGATGTCGGCGTTGGTGCGGGCAGCCGCACCGTAGCCAATGTCATGCGCATCGCGGCCAGCCCTGCAGCTGCGGCCTGCCTTGCGGCCGCCAATATCCGGCTGGGGGTATAGGCATCATGCTCCGGGCCGCTTTGCTGATCCTTGTCGCCCTGCCGCCCCTCGCGGCCTGCGGCCCCTTGCCGGTGGATCAGGCCGAACTGCTTTGTGTCGAACGCGCCAATGAGGCCCGGCGTCCGCGTGGCGAGATTGCCTTGGGCGTCGGCTCGGGCGGCAAGGCGGTGGGCGCACTTGACGTCACCGTCTCGACAGATTTCCTCTTGGGCCGCGATCCGGCCCAGGTGTTTGACGCCTGCGTCAAGGCGCGGTCAGGCCAGGTCCCGACCCGTCCGCTTGACGCGCAACCGGGTTGGGTGGGTTGATATGATCCGCCTTTGCCCCACCACAGCCATTCGACGCGCCGCGCGGCCCCGCGCCCGGCCTTGATCTGACGAAGGAAAGCCCATGGTCCAGTTCACCCTGCCCAAGAACTCCAAGGTCCTCACCGGCAAAACCTGGCCGAAGCCCGAGGGCAAGAACGTGCGCAAGTTCCAGATCTATCGCTGGAGCCCCGATGATGGGAAGAACCCGTCGGTCGATACCTATTTCGTTGACATGGACAAATGCGGCCCGATGGTTCTGGACGCGCTGATCAAGATCAAGAACGAGATTGATCCGACGCTGACCTTCCGGCGGTCTTGCCGTGAAGGCATCTGCGGCTCTTGCGCGATGAACATCGACGGGATCAACACGCTGGCCTGCATCTATGGCCTGGATGAGATCAAGGGCGATGTGAAGATCTACCCGCTACCCCATATGCCGGTCATCAAGGACCTGATTCCGGATCTCACGCATTTCTACGCCCAGCACGCCTCGATCATGCCCTGGCTTGAAACCAAGACCAACCGCCCGGCCAAGGAATGGCGCCAGTCAATCGAGGACCGCAAGAAGCTGGATGGGCTTTATGAATGCGTGATGTGCGCCTCGTGCAGCACCTCTTGCCCGTCCTACTGGTGGAACGGCGACAAATACCTTGGGCCGGCCGCGCTGTTGCACGCTTACCGCTGGATCATCGACAGCCGCGATGAAGCGACGGGTGAGCGTCTGGATAATCTTGAGGACCCCTTCAAGCTCTATCGCTGCCATACGATCATGAACTGCGCCAAGACCTGCCCCAAAGGGCTGAACCCGGCCAAGGCGATTGCCGAGATCAAGAAGATGATGGTCGAGCGGGTGGTCTAAGGGGGGCAACCCCCACCCCCATACCCTCCCCACGGTGGGGGAGGGGCGGTGACCCTGTTGTCTAGCTCACCGCCTTTGCCGCCTGTTGGCTTTCTCCCATTTGGAAGGGAAGAGAGGCGGAAGGCACGAAAGCCCCCAGATGCCCCTTCTCCTCATTGCCCTGTTGATCGCGGTTTTTGCCTATGCGTGGTTTTCCCGACGCGGATCAACGCTGACGCGGTCATGTGTCTGGCGGCAGGAAAAGGCGGCTGGTCGCTGGCGTTGCGCGGCCTGCGGGGCGGTGCAAGACGGCACGGCACAGCCGCGCCATTGCCTGCGGTCTTGATGGGCAGACGGTTTCGCGGCAGGTTCTGCGCATGAAACCAGATCATCCCACCCACCCCGCCCCGCCCGACGCCGCCGCCCGCAAGGCCGTGCGTCCTGTCATCTGCTATCCGGTTCAGGGCCTGCCCGCGCCCTACCTTGGCCCCTATCACGCCGCCCGGACGGGTTGGCAGAAGATGGGCGAAGTTCTGGTCCCCGCCCGCGAGGCGCGCTGCTTTGACGTGCCAGCCGGACATTTCTTCCGCATCACCTCGGTCGAGGGCCCGCAGGTCGGCGATCTGAACCTGTGGAACGCCCATGATCTGAATGAGCGGTTCTTTTCCGGCAAGACCCGGGCGCTGCATGGTACGCATCTTTCGGCGGGTGACCGGATGTGGTCTTGCCTGCCGCATCTGCGGTCGATGGCGACGATCACCGAGGATACGCTCGACTGGTATCAGTTCGACAGCTTTGGTGGCGGCGTGCATGATGTGATCGGCACACGCTGCGATCCCTATACGCATAACCTTTTGTCCCATGGCGGCCAGTATCACCACTGCTGCCATTCCAACCTGACCCGCGCCTTAGCTGACCGCACCGGATTGCCACTGCATCAGGCCGAGCTTCATGTCCATGATGTGCTGAATGTGTTCATGTGCACCGGCTTCACCCGCGACACCGGGCAGTATTTTATGAAGGCCAGTCCGGTGCGGCCCGGCGACTTTATCGAGTTCTTTGCCGAGATTGACCTTCTGGGCGCCCTGTCGGCCTGCCCCGGCGGCGACTGTTCGGCCGAACATTCATCCGATCAGGCAGCCTGTTATCCGCTGCTGGTCGAGGTGTTCCGGCCGATCGCGCCACCGGCCGGCTGGCGGCCCTCGCCTGCCAATGGCTATGACCGCAGCCACGGGCGCTGAGAAGGGGGGCTGTCTGCCCCCCTCGGGCCTGCGGCCCTCACCCCCCGAGGATATTTGGGCCACATTGAAGGCGGCAGGCCGGGGGCTGTGTTGCCGAGGAGTGCCCGGCACGGGCTCGACGAGGGGGATCAGGGGGGATTAGGCGAAGGCAGCTTCGAGGGCGACTTCGACCATGGCGCCAAAGCTGGTTTCGCGCTGGTCGGCGGGCAGGGCCTCGTGCGTGAGGATATGGTCCGAGATCGTCAGCACCGCCAGCGCGCGGCGGCCATAGCGGGCGGCGAGGTGGTAGAGCTCGGCCGACTCCATCTCGACGCAAAGTGTTCCGTGGCGCTGCAATTGCTCGCTCAGGTCCGACCGTTCATCATAGAAGGTATCGGAGGAATAGATGCCCCCGACATGCACCGGCACGCCGATTTTCAGCGCAGCCTGGTATGCGGCGGACAGCAGTCCGAAATCGGCGCAAGGCGCAAAGTTCAACTCGCGGAAGATCGACCGCGAAGGGCTGCCACAGGTCGAAGCGGTCTGCGCCAGCACCACATCGCGCACCTTCACATGCGGTTGCAACGCCCCGGCCGATCCGATACGGATCAGCGTCTGCGCGCCATAATCGCGGATCAGCTCATTGGCATAGATCGACAAGGACGGCATCCCCATGCCCGAGCCGTGGATCGTCACCGGCTTGCCCCGCCACGTGCCGGTATAACCCAGCATGCCGCGCACCTCGTTCACCAGAACCGGATTTTCCAGGAAGGTCTGCGCCGCCCAGCGGGCGCGGTAGGGGTCA
>Ga0194133_10004306_pt1 | contig 19242 bp, 19 predicted proteins | sample TA2KigOf40mmetaG_FD_155448 | JGI IMG/M metagenome (GOLD analysis project Ga0194133, IMG submission 155448) | Freshwater microbial communities from Lake Tanganyika, Tanzania - TA2015055 Kigoma Offshore 40m | ecosystem: Environmental > Aquatic > Freshwater > Lake | place: Tanzania: Lake... | reverse complement strand
TTAAATTTCTAAACTCTGCTATCGACATATGATTATTAATATTAAATTCTAAATAATCTTGTTTGCTAAAATCTCTACTTTGACCAAATAATTTTAATTTAATTTTCATTTAGGATTATGATATTAAATTGATTTATTGATATTATTTAAAAAAATCATTTAAAAAATCAGGAAGTCCATCTGGATTAGTCCATAATCCAGTTTTTCCACCCTCCTTAATAAGTAATTTGACATTATCAATTTTAAGATGAGGATTAACAATTTTACAAAGGTCGTAAATAGTAATTAACGCGGCATTTACTCCCATAATCGCTTCCATTTCAACACCGGTTTTGGCAATCGCTGAAACTACACAATAAACTTCTAGTGAATGATCTTTTTTGTTTAATATAATTTTTGTTGCCGTGTGATCAATTGGTAGTGGGTGGCAAAGTGGGATTAGTTCGCTTGTTTTTTTAACCCCTAAAACGGCAGAAACTTCAGCTAAAGCAAGGGTATCCCCTTTGGGCATTTTTTTATTTTGTATTAGATTAAATACCTTTTCGCCGACATAAATTTTTCCGGATGCCAAAGCTCTTCTGAAAGTTTCTTTTTTTAATGACACATCTATCATTTTAAAAGAATTTTTTTGAAATATTTCTTTGGCCCAGTCTTTTAACTCGTTTTGGTTAATTATTTTTAAATTGCCCATATTAATTGGTATTATCCACCAGTCGTTGATAAATTTTTGGTTAATCCAGTATCACCAAGTTCAAGATAGTGGCTTTCTTTTTTAAAATTTAATTGTTTTAAAATTAAATCTTTGAACTCTTCAATTTGATCGTCTTTTTGAATTAAGTGCCTAATATTGATTCCAGTATTACCGAATAAACATAACCTTAAATCTCCTCTTGCGGTAATTCTTAGACGGTTACAGCTTTTACAAAAATCTTTAGAGTAGGGTGCAATAACTCCAAATTTTCCCTTAAATTCAGGATTTAGATAATTTTTAGAGGGACCCGCATCCCGACCCAATGTTTGGATAATCCATTTGTTTTGATTTAAATAATCAATAAATTTTTTTGCAGAGATATGATATTTTTTGAAATAATCAAGATTGTCGCCAGTTTGCATTAATTCAATATATCTAAAATCTATTTCATTATTTTTAATAAAATTGGCCCACTGATTAAATTCCTCTTCACTATCATTAACTCCTTTAAGTAGCACAGCATTAATTTTAATATTTTTAAAATTTAGATCTTGTAAAATTTTTATTCCCTCAAGAATTTCTGGCAATCGGTCATGATCGGTAATTTTTTTAAATTTTTCTCTGTCCAGACTATCGATACTAATATTAATTCCATCTAAACCACTATCTTTTATTTGATGAGCTATTTTGTTTAATCGATAACCATTAGTAGTAATTACAATTTTTTTTATACCTGGCTTTTCTTTTATTAATTTAACAATATCGAAAAAATCTTTTCTGATAGTAGGTTCCCCGCCTGTGAGCCTAATTTTACAAACTCCTAATTCAGACAAACCTCTTGCCAATCTCTCTATTTCATCAATCTTTAAAAAAGTTCTATGATCACTTTTGTCAACTTGATATCCGTTGGGTAGGCAATAACCACACTTAAAGTTGCATACATCGGTAATTGATAGCCTAAAGTAAGGAAATTTTCTCCCAAAACTATCTTTAAGAATTTCCATATAAATAGAAACTTAACATTATTTAAGATTAATTAATATAATCTTAACATCAAATTTAATAGCCTCTTGATGGATTAATGATGTTAAGCGGACTTTTACCATTAAAATATCTTTTAAAATTGTCTATAAAAAAATAAACCTTATCTTTAGTTTCATCCATATAGCCTCCACCCGTATGTTGTGTAAGTATTAAGTTAGGACAGGTCCAAAGTGGGTCATTTTTTTTTAAGGGCTCATTATCAGTAACATCCAAGATCGCCCCTTTAATAGATTTATTTTTAAGCTTTTTAATTAAATGATTTTCATCAATTAAATTTCCTCTTCCGACATTAATTAAAATAGAATTTTTTGATAAATAATTCAAAACTTTAACGTTGAATAGCTTATTGGTATTTTTAGTACCTGGTAAAGCACAAATTATAATTTCTGCTAGTTTTAATTTATTATAAAAAATATTATTTTTTGTCTGGGAGTCAATAAATGAATACTTGCAATTAAATGGTTCAAGATATTTTGCTACTTCACGGTTAATTGATCCTTTTCCCAAAAATAAAATATTCTTATTATTTAAAATTTCTAATTTTTTTCTTAAAGGTTCGCCGATCCATTTCTTTTCTTTTTTTAGCAATGGGAATAAATTTATTCCTCTATAAAAACAAAATATTCCAGCTAACACCGTTTGTGCTACCTGGGCTGCAAAAAAACCCTTCAAATTAGTGACCATTACTTTTTTATTTAAAAAATTTCTTTTAATGTCAGAATATTCTGCAAATCCAGTGGACGCTAATTGGAGCCATTTTATTTTAGAACTTTGTTGAACCCAGTGAGCAGGTATATTGCCAAATACAATCTCACATTTTAAAAAATTTTTGTTTGGTTTTTGCTGAGATATTTGATTAGAAAAATATACATTATGTTTGTTTAAATTAATTTTTATAATTTTTTTTTCTATAACGCTTAATTCTGTTGCAATATAAATATTCATTTATAAATCATTCTTTCCAATAATCGTCACTTGGTTGACCTCGATCAACAATGACACATGAGTAAACCGCTTTTTGATCAAATGGAAAATTTTTTTCAATTTGATCATTCATGGTTATACCTATTCCAGATAACTCTGGTCTTTTTAGATGACCATTTTTTATAATTCTTTGATCCCCGAACATAATTGGTTCTAACTTGTAAGGTATCATCGGAAATTCAACAAGATTACCGTTACAGCCAAATGCAACGTGATAATTTGCCATAATGGCCACTGGTCCACCCCAAGCATGAACAACTGGAGTAATATTTTTTGTTTTAGCGTATGAAAAAACTTCTTTGACAGCATACATGCCCCCAATTACCGAAGCATCTGGCTGAACAAAGTCATAGATATCTAAATCTATTCTTCGGATCATTTCTATTGGAGTTGTTATTACTTCACCCCCACAAATTTCAATATTAAGATTTTCTTTTAATTTCTTAAATCCATCTAAATCCATTGGACCAACAGCCTCCTCTAGAAACAAAATTTTTTCATTTGAAATTTTTTGGACTGCATGGATATAATTTATCACTGATATTGCACTCAATGGTGGGTCAGCCAAATTTTGACACATATCAATAGCAACATCTATTTCGTATTTTCTTGCTGTGCTCAGCACCCAGGCAGTTTTATTTATATCTTTTGAAACTGATCTAATTTTATATTTTTTAATTCCCAGTGATTTTAATAATTCTAATTCTTCAATAAAATGTTCTTTGCTATCGCAAATTCCGCCGCTGCCATAAACTTCAATATGCTCTTTATGGCTATTTCCAAATAATTTATACGCTGGACATTTTAGACTTTTTGATTTTGCATCGACTAAAGCTATTTCTATGGCACTAGTGCTATGTCTTGCAGCACCTTGTAAGGACCAATAATCACAAACGCTGCATAAATCCTTATATCTTCTTAAAATATCAAACCCATCTTTTCCAATAAGGTAAGGCGTACAAAGTTCAACAATTGATTTAAATACATTTGGCGCAAAAACAGCGAGATAACCTTCGCCATAACCTTTTACTCCATTTTCTAAAGTTATTTCAACTAAGCCTATGGTTCTTTTGGGTCCATTTGGAAAACATTCTAAAATTTCAGGATGTTTACTATGTCCATAATCTGCACTTAATAAAATTGATCTGACATTCTCAATTTTGCTCATTAAAATTTTAAATGTGGGACTTTAATTTTTTTCATATAGTCCAGGGTTCTTTGTCGATATTTTTGTCTAATATCTCTCGTTGGAGGTCTGCATCTGCTTGAAGGAAGTCCAACTAATTCCATACAAAGTTTATCTAAATATCCATCTCCAGAGGTATAATTCGTTTCTATCTCAACCCAAAGTTTATAAAAAGGCATTGCTTCTTCAATCATCATTCTTGCTATTTCTTCAAAGTTTTTATTTTTTACCTCATCAATCAATTTTTTTCCCCACTGAGGCCAAAAGTTACACATATGAACTTCAAATGCTTTTGCATTTAAAGACTTCATTGCCGAGTACGGAAAAAATAAATTATTATCGATGATCGTAAATCGTTTTGAGTACGTTGAAGTGACATCTTCAAATTCCATAGCATCTGTTCTAGGTGTTGCCCATTTCAATCCAACAATATTTTTAAGATCTACTAATTTTTCAATTAATTGATTAGAGACGTTAGTTGAGGTCCAAAATGTATTATAGATAATTATTCCAATTCCATCAGCGGCAATCGACGCTGCTCTTATATATTCAATAAAATCATCCTCGGTGTGTTTAAAATAAAAAGGACAAGAAACCTGAAGAAAGTCATAGCCAAAATCTTTAGCTATCCCAGCCAGTTTTTCTAATTCTTGAGTATTAGTAGTTTGACCACCTAAAGCAATGGGCACTCTGCCATTTACTATTTTTGAACCTGCTTTAGCTAAAGATAATCTCTCTTCAAAATTCATAGCAGAAAAATCTCCTGCTGCGCCTCCAAAAAGTATTGTGCAATTTTCATTGTTCAAACCATTGTTTAGTAAAAAATCAACATAATCCTTAAGTGCTTCAAAGTTAATTGGTAAATCTTTGGTATCTTTGAAAGGCGTTGGTACAGTCACATAACAACCTTCAAGTTTTTTTTTAAGTTTTTCGTAATCCATACTTTCCTTTTATTGTTTATTTAGTCGTCTCATTGAAATATGCCAAGGCATTAAAATTTTCTCCATGATGGTGACAAAAGCAAAAACTGCTAAACCTAAACATGTTAAGAAAAATATCCCAGCAAAAGCTAGATCTGGCCTCATATTTCCTGTTACAATAGAAATATAAAATCCAAGTCCTTTATCTGATCCAATAAATTCTGCAATAGTAGCACCAACCGTTGCGTTAATTCCAGCGTATTTAAAACCAACAAAACATTGTGGCAGAGCAGCAGGTAATCTAATTTTAAAAAAAGTTTTTATTCTACTTGCACCAGTAGATTGGTAAAACAAAGTGAGTTCATTACTTAGAGAATTAAATGCTAAAATTGCATTTAAAACGATTGGAAAAAAACAAACTAATATTACGATAATTACTTTTGGTAACAAACCAAAACCAAACCAGGAGATGAATAACGGAGCAAAAGCTATTTTTGGAGTCATCTCAATACTTACAAAAAAAGGATACAAGGTTCTTCTTAATATCGATGAAAAAGAAATAGCTATTCCAAATACCAGACCTAATACGATAGCAATAGCAAATCCAAGGACAGTTTCTAAAGCAGTTATTCCTGTATAATAAATTAGTTTGTCTATATCAGCAGAGCCTTTTAAAAAAATTTGTGAAGGTGGGGGCAGTATAAATTTCGGTACTTCAAAAAATACAACTGAGTATTCCCAAAATAAAAAAAATCCAATAAAAAATAAAATAACCATCCAGCCACTTAAAATCCATTTAATAAATTTTTTCATATGACTATTTAAATAACACCATATTCATGAAAAACTTCTTCAATCGAATTAACATATTTCATAAATTTTTCTGATCTTTTTAATTTCAAATCCCTTGGATAAGGTAAATCAATTTTGATCTCTCTATCTATTTTTCCAGGTCTTGGGCTAATTAATATAACTCTACTAGATAATTGCACTGCCTCCTCAATTGAATGAGTGACAAATATTACAGTTGGTCTTTTAACCATCCATAATTTTTGAAAATCTGATCTAATTTTTTCTCTTGTCATTGCATCTAATTTTCCAAGAGGCTCATCAAGTAAAATTATTTTTGGCTCATGGATCATCGCCTGGCAAAAGGCTGCTCTTTGCTGCATACCGCCAGATAATTCATGTGGGTATCTATGAGCAAAATCCTCTAAACTTACGGATTTCAAAATATCATTGATTTTATCTTGATAATCTTCAAGATTTAGTCCTCTCAACTCTAATTGTAATTCAATATTTCCCTTTACTGTTCGCCAGGGCACTAATGTGTTGTTTTGAAACATTATCCCAATATCTGTTTTGGGTCCTTCTACTAATTTATTTTCAAATTCTACTTTTCCGGTAGTGGACTCTAATAATCCAGCCATTATGAGCATTAATGTTGATTTTCCACACCCAGAAGGTCCTAAAATCGCTAAAAATTCTCCATTATTGATATCCATAGATAAAGGGCCAAAAGCATGAACCTGGTCAGCCCCATCTTCAAATACTTTTTTTAAATTTGTTACCTGGATTAATTTCGTCATTTTAAGGATTTAATCTAGTCGAATATTTTAATACTCGACTAGATTTTTATTTTTTAAGATTATTTTATGAATTCATTTGTATAAAAGTCAGATGCCTTAGCATTTTTGTCTAAGTCATTATATTCTTTCATCAAACTAACCATATCTTCCCAATCAGACTCAACGTTTAAACCAAGAACTTTTTTCTTGTTTGCTTTAGAATATAATATTCCTAAAGTAACATCTAAAACTTCTCTTGCTTGAGCTTTTCCAGCATCCTCATTGTGAGAACCACCAAGGATCTCACCAATTGCATTTACTGCAGCGTCTGGATTTTTTTCTGCATTAGCATAAGATTCAATAGTTGCCTTCATAAATCTTTTTACTAAATCAGGATTCTCTTTAATCAAATCATTGTGTGTAACCATACAATATCCAACTTGATTTACTCCAAAATCAGAGTAAGGAAACGCTATAGGTTGAGCACCGCCATTTGCTTTGATTTCGGCAGGTTTATCGTCAAGACCACCTAAGATCCCTACGGCATCACCACTTGCTTGTAAGTAACTAGAAACAAGCGCTCCATCTGGAACGTTTGTTATACTTACATCAGACTCGCTTAATCCAGCATTTTTTAAAACAATTGGGAAAAAAGTATTTACTCCAGCATTTGCGGTAGTTAATATTTTTTTTCCTTTTAAATCTTTAATTGTCTTAACTCCACTATCTGGTCTAACAAGAACTGCTTCAGTTCCCATAGCATCAATTACTCCAATTGATTTTAGTGGTGCTCCTTCAGAAATGAGTTTAGTCATTGAACCGCATGAACCATAAGCGAAGTGACTGTCTTTATTTGCCACTAATCTATGTGCAGATCCTGAGCCGTTTCCCGATCTTATATCTAAATCGATACCATATTTTTCATAAGTTCCGTCCACAAACCCTAATGCAAAACCTGCATGCGATCCATAATACATCCAGTTCAATCTTAGCTTAACTTTATCTGCTGCAAAAGAAGCTGTGGATGTAATTAAAAAAATAATTGCAACTTTGCAAAAATTATTAAAAAGTTTCATCATTTTGATCCTTTGTATTTGTTTATTAAAAAAATATATTCTCAAGAATCTTTGAAAAATAAACTATTTAATTCGACATATAATTAATATATTCAGACATTATATATATTGAAGTATTATCAAGCTAATCGTAATATCTTGTCGTTTTTAAATTTAGGTCATGTCGTTATAAATTAACTTTTTAAACCTATTAACCATGCAAAATAAAACTGTTACTTTTGATATATTTTTAGAACCAGAGTTCTCAGTAAGCTCGTTAGTCTTAATCCAAGAAGCATTAAGAATTTCAAACCAATATAGAATTAATGAAACTTTTAAAAGTAAACTTATAACTACCGATGGCAAAAGAGTAAGATCAAGCAATGGTCAATGGTGGAAAGTTGATGCTGGATTAGAAGGGATTAAAAATCCTGATTTTATAGTTGTCGTGGGTGGCAACTTACCGGTGCAAAAAAAATCAAAAAAATTATTTTCTATTTTACGAGTAGCACATAAAAATTTATCAAAAATAATTTCAATAGATACCGGAGCATTTATTTTAGCAGAAGCTGGTTTGATCACTAATGATACGGTGGTCTGTATTCATTGGGAAGTAAAAAATAATTTTTTAGAAAAATATCCAAATTTTAATATTGTAGATGATATTTATGCAATTAATCGAAATGGTTTAATATTTAGTGCTGGTGGTATATCAACTCTTGATCTAATTTTAGAGTGCATTAGAACTTTAAAAGGGAAAGATTATGTCAATGAAATAGCTCATGCATTGATTTATCAACCCAGGGAAAATAGTACCCATCAAAAAAATGAGTTGCTCGAATTGCCTCTTGATAATATTTGTAAAAAAGCAATTCAAATTATGGAAAAAAATATAGAGGTACCATTAAAGATAAACGAAATTTCAAAAAAATTAAATGTTTCTTTAAGAACCTTAGAACGTAAATTTTATAAAACTTATAAAATTTCTCCTATTAAATTTTATGTCAACCTAAGAATAAAATTTGCCAGAAACTTACTTTTTTATGATGATCGTAAAATTAATGAAATATCAAGTATGGCTGGATTTAGCTATAATTCTGTTTTTATAAATTCTTTTAAAAAAATTTATAACAAAACCCCTTCAGAATATAGAAAGCACTTTAGAAATCAGCAGGTTGATAGTAGTGTTTTTTAAAAAAATTTAAATTTATCCAGGTGTCCAAATTCTATTGGCTTCTGGATCGTCTGTTGAAAAAGGAAGTTTTAAAACTTCATCCCAAAATTCATCTGAGATTTTAGCTTTAGCCCAAGCTAGATTTTTTTCTATACTATCAATGCTTGTAACCCCACAGATCGTTGATGATATTCTTTTGTCTCTTAATGAGAATTGAAGTGCAGCAGCACCCAAATCAACGTTATGTTTTTTACAAACTTTTTCTATTGCTTTAACCGGTCTTAACGTTTGCTCGGTTATATCTTGATAAGTAATTTTCTTAAAATTACTGGAGCCTTTGGCTAACATTCCACCTGCATAAGGAGCGGCATTAAAAATTGCAATTTTTTTATCGTAAGCGTAATCGAACATTTCATCTGCTTCTCTGTTGAGAAGAGTATATCTATTATGACTAATCAAAGCATCAAAGTCCCACTTCTTTAACAATGGAAACATGAGACTTATTTTACCCATCGCTAATCCAACGGCTTTAGCTAATCCTTCTTCCTTTATTTTAAAGAGCTCATCCATAGAGCCACCTTTTTTAGTAACCTCAGTAATATCTTTTACGTATTCTGGGTCATGTAAAAATAAAATATCAACATGATCGACGCCTAAAGCTTCTAAACTTTCCTCAAAAGATTTTCTTGCTTGATATTTATCCAAGCTCAAAGTGTCAGAGTCTCTATCTAATTTGGTAGATAAAATAAATTGATCTGGCCATTTACCAATGTCTTTTATAGCTTTCCCAATTCTTTTTTCACTTTCTCCTAAAGCGTAATTTCTTGATGTATCCAGCATATTCACTGGTCCTTTAAAAAATCTCTTTAAGGTTTTTTGAGCACGATCTTCAGAAACCTCATAGCCATAAGTATCTGGCATACTACCTAAAGAACTACTTCCAAAGCTTATTTCAGTTACTTCTAAACCAGTATTTTTAATTTTATTTTTTTTCATAAGTTAAATTTTAAGTTTATAAAATTTAATAGCATTATTATAAAATATATTTTGTTTTTGAGTTAAATTCAACCCATCAGTAAGACTGGTTGCAGCATTAAACCAACCAGGGTAATCAGTTCTCAATTTACAAACAGGCCAATCTGAGCCCCAAAGTATTCTTTGATCTGTAAAAATTCTTAAAATTTCATCTGAGTAAGGTTTTAAATCTTTTTCTGTCCAATTTTCGCAGGCCTCTGTTACCATTCCTGAAAATTTACAGTAAACATTGTCTAACTTAGATAATTTATTTATGCCAGCTTTCCAATGTTGAAAATCTTTTTTATCATTTTTGCATATTTTGGGTTTCATTAAGTGATCAATCACAAAACGTAACGAAGGATATTTTGATGCAATAAAATAAAAATTATCGAGATGAACTGGAAAACCCAGAGCGTCAAAACATAAATCTAATTTGATGATAGTTTTAAAAAAAATATCAAAATTTTTATTTAAAACCCAATTAGGATCAGGAATATCTTGTATCATTGGTCTAACACCAACAAATTTTTTATGTTTTGCAAATAATTTTAATTGCTGTAATTGATTAACATCCTCAAAATTCACCCAGCCGACAACACCTGCAACTAAATCTGATTTATCAGCGATATCAAGCATGTATTCTGTTTCAGCATTTGTTGCAGCTGCTTGAACTAAAACAGTTTTATGTAAGTTAATTGATTTTGACTCTTTAATTAAATCCTTTACTCCGTATTTTTTTGTGAGAACTTTGTCATTTTTGGGCATCCAAGAATAGTCACCCCTGCTAGGATCCCAGAAGTGTTGATGTGAATCAATGATTTTCATTAACTAAAAATCTTTTTAAACTATTCACCTAGTATACTATCATCCAAAATTTTAGTATCGTACGCTGAGTATGAATGCCAACCGGCTACAGTTTGATCAAAATCAACAATACTTCCTGTCATAATTCCTGACTCCTCTGAGCATAAAAAAGCTAAAATTCTTGCAACGTCTATAGGTTTATTTAATCTTTTAAATGGAACTTGAGACTCTTGTTTTTTTAACCAATCATCATCTGCATTGTGAAATTTTTTTTGGATAACAGTCTCTGCCGGCGTATCAGTCCACCCTAAGTTTATACCGTTAATTCTTATCTGATGCCCGGATACGGAGTTGGCGACATTTTTAATCATTATCGCTAATGCGGCCTTTGACGAACTATACGCGGTTAAAAAAGGCATACCGCTATATGAGGCCATAGAAAGAACATGGGCGATTGTTCCTTTTTTTTTATCTCTGATCATTATCTTTATGACGTCTTGCATCATAAAAAGTGGTGCTTTAACATTAATGTTAAAATTTTTGTCATAATTTTCTTCAGTAGTACTTAAGATTGTCCCTCTTTCAGTAAATGCGGCAACATTAATAAAGCTATCTATAGTTTTAAATTTTTTATCTGTTTCTGATATAATTTTTCGACAATCCTTCAGGTTTTCTAAATCAGCTTTGACGTAAATGCAGTCAGCACCAATTTTTTTAATTTCTTGTTTTATTTTTTCGCCTTTTTGCGCATTTCTTCCACAAATAGTTATTCCTTTAGCACCTCTGCTAGCTAATAATTTAGCAGTTTCTGCGCCACTGCCTTGGGTGCTACCCGTTACAATAATAATTTTGTCCTTAAATTGTTTGGAAAGGTTGGGGGTATAATTGTAATCCATTTAAAATTCTAGGCTGTTTTAGTGTGTATCATAAAGCCCAACTTAATATTTAAAGTTGGGCTTTATAATTTAATTAATTAACCAGCAATACAAGTTTTAATGTTTTGTGGCGTACAAACATCAAGACCTGTGTATATAGCTTTCAAAGATTCGTTGTCAAACTTTAATGCTTTTTTTTCAACGACATCTTTAAGAACGAACATAGATTTGTAACCCATCATAAAAGGCTGTTGTCCTACTTGTCCATGTGTTCTTCCAGCAGCTAAATCCTCCATCTGCATTGGTAAAGTATCAGCTATTACTAATGCTGTTTTTTGAGAACTTATTCTGTCTTTGTGTTTGTCTGTAAGATCTCTAAATGCTTTGGAAACGAACTGAGGGAAACCACCAGTTGGAACGAAAGCAGTTAAATTTGGATGTTTTGCGAAAATATCATCCATTTGTTGTACAGCAAGTGGGAAGTCGTCATTTGTATATAACGGACATCCAGCAGCTTCTGTCCATCCTTTTTCGCCATTCAAAGGCGCGCTTGGATATTTGCCACCATCAGCACGTCCTGCAATCGTGTCTCGAATGCCTGACATTCTCTCATTGTGGTTTGCAGCTGAAGCTCCACCTGACTGGATACAAATTTCGCCACCATTTGGTTTTAATTCCATAACGATTTTCGCAAGATTTACTCCAATGTCATAGTTTTTAGTTCCTACGTATGCAGATCTTAAACCAGCATCTTCATTTAAAAGATCAGAGTCCCAAGTAACCACTGGGATTTTTGTACCTTTTAAAATTTTGGCCATAGCCGCAGCGTTAGATGATGCTACTGCAATTCCATCAACACCTTTAGATATTAAATCTTGAACTATCTGAACTTGTTCTTGTTCAGTATGTTCACCAGGGCCAATATATAAGCACTCAATTCCTCCAATTTCTTTTTCAGCTTTTTTACAACCATCTCTTGCTAAATCAAAAAACGGATTGTTCATAGCTTTTGGTACTAACGCGAATACTAAATTTTTCGCAAAAGCTACGCCTGAGATAGAAACAAAAAGAAATGTTAACAACGTAATCATTAATTTCTTCATTTTTTTTCTCCAATTATTAATTTTAAAAATATTTAATAAAAATATTTTTACGTAGAATATTTAACCATAGAACAATATTGCAGGCAATTGATAATAATATTGCAGGCAATTGATAAAGAGTAGATTTCAACTTAAGGTTGAAGAAAAATTTAATTATATTTCTTATTAAAAATGAATTTTTAATTAACTTTTTTTATTTTTAACTTTTTCTAGCCAGACCGCAGCAATAATAAATATTCCTAAAAAAGTACCTTGCCAGTTTGGATCAATACCAGCCATCAATAAACTGTTTCTAATAGTTTCCATTAAAGCTGCTCCAATAAAAGCGCCGTAAGTTCCTCCAACCCCACCCATTAGATTTGCTCCACCGATAACGGTCGCTGCTATAACTCTAAGTTCATAAGTATATCCAAGTCCATTAGTTACTGAACCCATCCAACTTACAATCATCACCGCAGCGATTGCAGCAAAAAAACCGCTGAGGATGTAAACTGACATTTCAATCCATCTGACATTAATACCAGCTAGTTCAGCAGCTTTCTTATTACTTCCTACTGCATACACATGTCTCCCGTAAGCTGTATACTTAAGAACTAATCCCATTAAGATTGTTAAAAATATTAATAACCAAGTGACATTAGCTAATCCTAAAAATTGTCCTCCTCCAATTTCAAAAAATATTTCATCTTTAGGTCCAAATTCATAAAACATTTTATTGTTTGATATTACGATAGCAAGACTTCTTGCAATCGCCATCATTCCTAAAGTCACAACGAAAGGCGACAGATTTAAATAAGCAATCAAGTATCCATTAACCGCTCCTAATATAATGCCAGCTAAAAGAGCAGCTACAATTCCAACCCAAACATAATTGCTCTCGTAGAAGGCAGATTGAGCATACCATTGTGGTAAATATTGCGCGTCTAGAAATAAACCACAAATAATTCCAGTTAAACCCATGATAGAACCAACCGAAAGATCGATGCCAGCAGTAATAATAACTAAAGTCATGCTAATAGCCATAATCCCGATAAAAGAAAAGTTTCTAGCTATGTTGTATATATTGTCTTTACTCGAGAAGGCGTCCTCGACAAAATACATGACAAAACAAATGATCGCTAAAGATATCGTGACCCAAAAAGATTGCTCTGATAAAAATTTTTGTAAAGAGGTTTTTTCAGATTTTGCGATTATGTCTTGATTAAATTTCATCTATTTATACTCTATCTATTGCTCCAGTAATCAGTCCGGTTGCTTCTTCAGTTGAAGTATGTTTAATTAATTTATCACACACTTTTTCTCCTCTTCTCAGTACTACAAGTTTATCACAAACTTGAAATATATCTGGCATTCGGTGACTTATTAGGAGGATAGAAATTCCATTGTCCTTTAATCTTTTAATTAGATCTAAAACTTCAGCAACTTGTCTGACACTAATTGCTGCAGTTGGTTCATCCATTAAAACTAATTTTGGATTGGTGAGCCTAGTCCGGGCAATAGCCACAGCCTGCCTTTGGCCACCGGACATTTGCATAACTAAATCTTTCGGTCGAGTTTCTGATTTCAATTCTTCAAATAATTCTGCGGATTTTTTAAACATCGAGGGATAGTCTAAATACTTAAAAGGCCAAATTCCTTTTTGTATTTCTCGACCTAAAAAAACGTTTGATGCTGCGGTTAAATGATTACAAAGAGCTAAATCTTGATAAACAACTTCAATCCCAGCTTCTCTAGACTCAATTGGTTTCTTAAAATGAACTTCTTGATTTTCAAATTTAATCACACCTGCCGAGGGATAAAAATTGCCTGCAATAATTTTTAATAAAGTAGATTTACCAGCACCGTTATCGCCCATTAATCCAACTATTTCTGCTTCATCGATATTAAAACTGACATCGACAATTGCTTGAATAGCTCCAAAATTTTTTGCGATATTATGTAAAGATAAAATAGCCATTAATTAAAATTTATATCAATTATTTTTCGACTTTCCAATGATTGATAAGCTGCATTGGCTATGATCAACGCATTCCTTCCGTCTTCAAATGTGACTTTAGGTTTGGTTTTGTTTTTAATACTGTTCATAAATGCATTGAATTGATCTTTATATGCTTGCTCGTATCTTTCAATAAAAAAAAACTGTATTGGATCTTGAGCATTAGTTTTATGTTTGTCAAAAATTTTTGTTGAGTTTGGAACTTGATTATCAGAAATAATCATGCCTTTACTACCAAATACCTCAACTCTTTGATCATAGCCGTACACGGCTCTTCTTGAATTGTTGATATGAATCAAAACTCCAGATTTAGATCTCATCACAAACATAGCCGTATCAAGATCTTTTGTTTTTTTGGCATTCTCATCAAACAAAGCATCTCCAAAAGCGGATATTTGAATTATTGGATCATCTCCTAATATAAATCTCGATAAATCAAAATCGTGGATGGTCGTGTCTCTAAAAAATCCTCCCGCGGCTTTTAAATATTCAATACCCGGAGGCTCAGGATCTCGACTAGTAATTATTAACATTTCCAATTCACCTATTTCTTTATTTACTCTTGCTTGCTGAGCCTTAGCGTGACTTCGATCAAACCTTCGATTAAAACCTATTTGCAACGGTACATTAATTCCTTTTATTTCATCTCTACATTGATTTACTTTACCAATATCTAAATCTATAGGCTTCTCACAAAAAATAGCTTTACCTGCTTTAGCCGCCATCGTTATAAATTTTGTATGAGTAGGTGTTGCTGATGCAATGAGTACCGCATCGACTTCATTAGAATTAATAGCTTCTTCTGGAGACTTAGCAACTTTGGAATGGTTTTCTTTTGCAACCTGTTCAGAGAATGTGGTGTTTATGTCGTAGACATAATTTAAATTTGCATCTGGGTGAGAGTTAATTATTTTAGCATGCATTTTGCCAATTCTACCGGCCCCCATTAAGGCAAATTTAATCATTAACAATAATTATAGAATTGAGTATTTAAAATCAAGTTAGAAATTTATTTTACCATTTAAAGTTTTAATCATTAAAATTTTAATGAAAATTTAATAAGATTTTTCCTAAAAAAAACTAAATCACTCAAGTATATTTTATATAATTTTTCGTAAACGCAGATATTAAACTAAGCTTTAAAGAATATTAAATCATTACGGAATTCTTATTTTTTCAATCACTTTTTATGTGCCAATTAGTATGTAATTCGGGCTAATAAAAATATTGATTAACTCTATAAATGGAATAATTTTAAACTTAAATCATGAATAATTTAATTATATTAAATAAAAACGATAACGTTGCCGTTACAACTTTTTTAATTTCCCCTCAAACTAAAATTGAAAACCAAGGCATCGTCAGTATCGACTCGATACCTTTTGGACATAAAATTTGTCTTAAACCAATTAACAAAGGTGAACCCGTAATCAAATATGATCAAATCATTGGTTTTGCGTCGAAATCAATAAAGCCAGGTGAACATGTTCACTCACATAATTTAGAGTTTAAAGAATTTAATCGAGGATTTTCAATTTCTGAAAAAAAAGATTTAGCTGCTGAAAAAAGTAATTTATTTTTTGATGGAATTCTTCGTGACAATGGTGAAGTTGCAACTAGAAATTATATTGGCGTTATCAGCACAGTCAATTGTTCAGCAACTGTAAGTAAAATTGTTGCGGATAAAATTAAATATAGCGACATTCTTAAAGATTATCCAAACATTGATGGCGTAGTTCCAATTACGCATTCAACAGGATGTGGCATGAATACTTTAAGTGAAGGCATGCAAATTTTTCAAAGAACCATTGATGGTTTCAAAAATCATCCAAATTTTTCTCACGTCTTTGTAATCGGTCTTGGCTGTGAGTGTGCGCAGGTTAGTTTATTTGCAGACTCTATGAAAAAACATAAACGTATTCATTTTTTAACCATTCAAGATGAAGGCGGCACTAAAAAAACAGTTGATAAAGTGTTCGGCCAAATCAAAGAATTATTAAAAGAGGCCAACACAATTAAAAGAACCCCTCAAGCCGCTCATCATTTAACATTGGCCTTGCAATGTGGAGGTTCAGATGGTTACTCAGGAATTTCGGCAAATCCAGCTTTAGGAGTTGCAGCAGATTTATTAGTTAAAAATGGTGGCAGCTCGATTTTATCTGAAACACCAGAAATTTACGGCGCAGAGCATTTGTTAATTAATAGAGCGGTCAGTAAAGAAGTTGCTGATAAATTGATTGCAAAAATAGAATGGTGGAAAAATTATACTAAAATAAATAATAGCTCGATGGATAATAATCCTGCACCAGGAAATAAAAAAGGTGGACTTACCACTATCTTAGAAAAATCTTTAGGCGCTGTGGCTAAAGGCGGAAATTCTAATTTAACAGATGTGTTAAGTTATGCTGAGCCTTTAAAACATAAAGGTTTTAACTTTATGGATTCTCCAGGTTACGATCCTGTATCAGCTACTGGTCAAGTAGCATCGGGAGCTAATGTTATTTGTTTTACTACTGGACGAGGCTCTTGCTTTGGCTGTAAGCCCGTTCCAAGTTTAAAACTTGCAACGAATACAACCATGTTTACCAAGATGAGCGAAGATATGGATATTAATTGTGGAACAATTGTCGATGGTAAAGAGACAATTCAAGAAGTAGGTCAAAAAATATTTAAATTGATTTTAAATACTGCATCAGGTCATAAGTCCAAAAGTGAATTAAATGGTTATGGTGATGAAGAATTTAATCCATGGCAAATTGGCGCCGTGATGTAAATGAGAAAATAAACAAACAGTAAGTTTGCCTTTTCTTTAATTAAATGAAAAAGCTAATTCTTATAATATTTTTTATCTATAGTTCATACGCATTAGCAGAAAGTCAATTACCAAACTGTCAGGGCGATGATGTTACAAAATTTAATAAATGTTTTGCAGAAGTATCTTATAATAACGGCGACATATACGCCGGTCAATTTAAGGATGGTAAAAGACACGGACAAGGAACTTACACTTTTGCAAATGGCGAAGAATACGTCGGTGAATTTAAGGATGATTTATACCACGGACAAGGAACTTTAACTTGGGCAGATGGAAGAAAATACGTCGGTGAATGGAAGGATGGTGTACAACACGGACAAGGAACTGATACTTTTGCAGATGGAAGCAAATACGTCGGCGAATATAAGGATGGTTTACCAAACGGACAAGGAACTTTTACTTATGCAAGTGGAGACAAATACGTTGGTGAATTTGAGGATGGTAAACGACACGGACAAGGATCTTATTTTGATGCGATGTTAGGAACAGTGACTAAAGGTAAATGGGAAGAGGATTTTTTTGTAGTTGGCAGTAATTAAGTAATTTTAATTTTTTATTTTAATTGAGTTTCAGTTTCGTTGGATTAGTATAATTTAGGTGAAAAAACTAATCTTCATACTATTTCTAATCTCTAGTTCATACGCACTAGCAGAAAGTCAATTACCAAACTGTCAAGGCTACGATCTTTCAAAATATAATGATTGTTTTGCAGAAATAACTTATTCGAACGGCGATCGATACATTGGTGAATTTAAAAAAGGTTTATACCACGGACAAGGAATTTACATTTTTCGAAATGGTGACCAATACGAGGGTGAATTCATGGAGGATAAATACCACGGACAAGGAACTTATACTGCTGCAGACGGAGACAAATACGTTGGTAAATATGAGAATGATAAAAGACACGGACAAGGAATTTTTACTTTTGCAGATGGCACCATATACGAGGGTGAATTTAAGGATGATAAACGACACGGACAAGGAACTTTTACTTATGCAAGTGGTGACAAATACGTTGGTGAAGTTAAGGACGGTTTACTAAACGGACAAGGAACTTACACTTATGCAGATGGTACTATTTATGTGGGTGAATTTAAGGATGATTTAATAAATGGACAAGGAACTTACACTTTTGCAAGTGGTGATAAATACGTTGGTGAATTTCTGGATGCTAAAAGACACGGACAAGGAACTTTTACTTCTGCAACGGGAGATCAATACATCGGTGAATATAAAGATGATCAAAGACACGGACAAGGAACGTATACTTATGCAAGTGGTGACAAATACGAAGGTGAATTTAAGGACGGTTTAATCAACGGTCAAGGAACTTATACTTTTGCAGATGGTACAATACAAAAAGGAATTTTTAAAAACGAAGAGTTTGTCGGTAATTAATTGATAAAATGATAAACTAAAAACAATGATCAAAATTTTAAATAAATTACTTTTAATTATCAATACATATTTGTACTTGCAAGTTGACTCTTAGTTAGACTAACAAGACTCCCCAAGCAATCATTTTTTGTGACAATAGTGTGACTATTATTTTTTGAATGATAGTAGGGGGGAAATTATTTATTTCCAACTATGTGATGAGTGTGACGGATTTTTAGATCAAATATTTTTCGGGATAATATTTTAAATAAATTTAAAAAATTAAAAAGAAAGCTATCTTAATAATATTGGTTCTAGTCTATCTCTCAATTTATCTTGATACTTTTTCATATTAACACCCTTATATAATTGAACATGTTTAGAGGATTGAGTTTGATTATAAATTTGTAATCTTTTTACAAAATAATCAAAAAAATTAATTTTACCATTCTTATATAAATCTTTACTATTTGTTAATTCTTGTTTTAAATTAAGAAACATCTCGACTGAGGAGTCAAACCAATTGATTGAAAAGTAATATTCAGAGTCAAATCTAGTATCTAGTTTCCATATTACTTTTTTATTCCCTAAACCAAAACTTTTTACAAAACCTTCAAAAAAACCACCTCT
>Ga0194133_10004305_pt1 | contig 19248 bp, 34 predicted proteins | sample TA2KigOf40mmetaG_FD_155448 | JGI IMG/M metagenome (GOLD analysis project Ga0194133, IMG submission 155448) | Freshwater microbial communities from Lake Tanganyika, Tanzania - TA2015055 Kigoma Offshore 40m | ecosystem: Environmental > Aquatic > Freshwater > Lake | place: Tanzania: Lake... | reverse complement strand
TGATAAACAGGCCAGCCTTGGTCTGTGGAGGCCGTGGTACGGGCTTTGACAATAATCATCCTTGGGGCCACACCTAGATTGTGGGCAATCGTTCTTGCCGTTCCGTTGCCCGTGTAGGCCACTATATCCAGCCCAGAGACAGCCGATTCGTCCCAAGCCCATCCGACATAGGTGGCGGCGTTAGTATTCAACTTGGCAAGGGTTCCGATGCTAAACCCATCCGAGTTAAAGGCTGTTACGCCTTGAGCCTGAGTAGTCTCATCGGTGGTAAGATTTGAGCCTAAGTCCTTTTGAACTCCCCTAACCGAATCATACAGAGCATGGTCAGTCGCCCCGCTACGGCCTTTGATCCAGACAAGATCGGGAGAAAAGCCAAGGCCCGTGATACTTCTGGCCGTGTTGTTTCCCGTGTACGTCACCACATCCATCGCTGAACTTGGCTTCTTGATTACGGGAGTGGGCAGATTGGTCGTGCAGAGAGCCTTGAAGCCAGACGGGGCGGCATAGGCGAAGGGGCGTTGGCCGAAGTTTGCGGATACGTCATTTGCCGCCGTTGACGTTCTTCCAGAAACAGCAAAATAATAGGGGCCACTTGTAAGCCCCGTGTAGGCCGTCCCTTGTGATACTCCGTTTTTGTAAAAAACAAGAGTTCCATTGTCTGCATCAAACGCACACCCAATAATGTCTCCAGTTGTATATGAAGATCCGTATGCTCCGCCTGATGCGTTATTATACTTTAATCCATTGAAATAATACCCATAGCTATCTGAAGATCCGACATAAGTATTCATTATGTTCAATCCCTGCGAAACTCCAATACTGCTTTCAGCCCCAATCGTAGTGACCGTCATTTCAAAAAACCACTTACCTGAAGACATCCCAATGGTTGAAATTGATCCCCTATTGCCTCCGTTTGTTCTAAGGTTTCCGTCAATAATCGTTCCCTTAATTGTACTGATTTGATTTAAGGTCGCATAATTCCCCCTCACCTCCCCACCCAAGCCAGTATCTATACCGTAGTTGGTCGGGCTGTCCACAAAGCTGTCGTTGCCTACTCCGTTGTTTGTTACGTTATCTACGCTGAAGTTGTTGGGAGTCCAGTTGTTAGACCCAGCCTGATCTTTGCCCAACGTAGTTAGGGTGGTTCCAGAGTTGTCGGAGAAGTTGAGATAAAACCCATTCGTCCCATAACTCCCCGTGTAAGCCTTCGCCTTCCACCTGCCCGTGACTCCGTCTGTTTCGCCGAAGCTGGATGGGGTCAGGGCTTGGCCGTCAATGAAGTGGATTTCGGCCATGTATCCGTCAAATGCCTCAGCAAAAGCACCATAATAACCTATATTATGAACTGTTGAGTTGTTTATTTGAGTGTCGTAATTTTGGGAAGGATATGTTTCTACTGAAAAATTTGTTACCTGACTTCCATTTATGTAAATTTTAATTCTATTCGATGCGGTGGCCTGCGTTGTGTCAGTAGCTACAACTATATGATACCATGATGATATGTCCCTAAATACTTGCGTGGTTATAAAGTCCCCAGCACTACCATCGCTCAAAAAAAACCTAAAAACATCAGTGCTTGTTTCACCGAACCTTAGTCCAGTTGACGGGGCGGTTGTTGGCGATCTAAATATAGTTTGGTTGCCTGAAAGTCCAGACCTTTTAACCCACCCGCTCCAAGTCCAAGTCTTCCTGTTTCCAGCCGAAGCTGGCGTTCTGCTCAAATACGCCGAATCAGCGGAGTTGAACCGAAGGGAGCGGCTGATCTGGTAGGCGTCGTTGTCGCCTTGGCTACCCAGAAAGCCAAGAGGCATGACTGGATAGGACATGGGGATTAGAGGAAGGTTTGTGAGGCCACGCCAAGGAGGTTGGTTCCCTCGCAGACAAACGTGAGAACGTCAGCCTTGTTGGCCGTGGTGGTGATGGTGGGGGCGGTTCCGCCCGCAAACTTATAGTCGGAGGAAAATGAAAGAGTCCTGCCTCCCGTCCCGTCCTGCTTGACGATCAAAATATAGACATTGCCCTCAACCTTGTTTGTCGGATTGGAGAGGGTTCTGTTTCCGCCGAGGGTAACTCTGGCCACTTGGTTAGCCGAAAGATCCCAAGAGATGTTGGCCCCATCGGTGAGGGTGGAGGCGGCAAACCCGTGGGCGGTGGTGAAGGATTGAGCCGTACCCAAGACCGCAACGCCTGTCGTGTCCACCTTGGCTGACGTGACGGCGGAATCATTGATCTTGGCGGTAGTTACGCCTGAGTCGGCAATCTTGGCCGTGGTGATGTTAGCATCCGTGATTTTGGCGGTGGTGATTGCGCCATCATTTACCTTGGCCGTGGTAACGGCGGAATCGGCAATCTTGGCGGTGGTGACGGCCCCGCTGGCAATAGGCAGATTGTCGGGCTTGATCTTGCGAAGCCCCGTGGCGGAGGTGTCGTAGCCTAAAACAAAATCAGAAGCCCCATCAACGGACGTTAGTTCGGATCGGTTGGTGATGACCTCGGCCCCAACGGAGGCGTTGGCGATGATGTTGTTTAGCTTCGCCGCTGTTACGGTATCGCCATCGGCAAAGCTCTGAGAAGTGGTTAATTCGGCCATAAATTGACTCCCGTTACGATGTAAAGCGGTTCTTGATCCAGTCGAATAGAAAAGAGAAAATGATGCCAATCACGGAGGCGGCTCCGAGGATCTTGGCCCAGATATGCTCTAACGCATTTACCCGCAGAGATATCCTCTCCACCCATTCCCCAAGCTCGGAAGCCTGTTTTTCCAGAATGGACATGATGTAAGCCTGCCGCTCCTGCATACTTTTCTGCACCTCTTCAATGCGAGCAAGCCGCTCCCTCAGATCGCTCATCGTTGGGTCGCTCATCAGAACAACCTGTCCGGCCATTTCTTGCCCTCCAGATAGGCAACCGCAACGGCTATATGCACCAGCGCACCCGTCAGCCCATCGGGATCGCCAAGCTCCTTCCTGACTTTTGCGTAGGACAGAAGGTGCTTGGTGCGGGGATCGTAGCCCAGTTCGGCGGAAATGGCGTTTTCCTGCTTGGCAATTTTAATGGAGCGTTCCAATAGCTCCCAGTCCTGACGGCCTAAGAAGAGCCGCCCCCAAGCCCAAAACAAGAGACTGGTAAATCTGGTCATTTCTTCCAGTAGTCGGCAGGGTCTTCCTTGATCTTGGCCTTGATGGCCTCCTGCGCCTCCGAGAGTTTCGTTGTCAAGAAAAGGGCGGGTTCACCGTCCCTGAATCCAGCCACGATGAAGCCCTCGTCAAAGAGGTATTGAATGGCTTGAATGGCCTGTTCGTCTTTGCTCACGGCTTATGAAAAGAAAGCTGGGTTTTCCTTGTCACGGGTTTTTCTTATTACAAGCCCTCTGGCACACTCGGAGCCACAAAATGCACCGCATCGGCCTCATCGTTAGAAGTGGCGGCGAGGATCATGGCTTGGTTAGCTGTTTCTCAATCTCTTGGGCGATGGGCAGGGCCAGCACGGAGGCGTTTAGCCCCCCAGCCTTTACCGCAAGATCGAGGAGTTGCATGGTGTTTTTGGCCTGTTCTTCGGTGAGTTGAATTGTTTTCATAAATTACCAAGTGGCAATGGCGACACGCTTCCAAGTGTTTGTGCCGGTGCAGATATATATGTAGTCTGCGTCCCAGCGGATACTCCCCTCTGTGCCTGTTGCCCCCGCTGTGGCGGGAACCCCTGTGGGGGCAGACATCCTAAAATTACGAACAATTAAATCTCTAAATGTTCCAGCCGTTCCATTATTTACTTCTATGGCTCCAGCACTGTTTCTTCTCAATCCTGTATCTTTACCGTTCCACCAATATGTCCCAGAACTCCATCCAACAAGAACATTACTAGCAAGATTCAAGCCAGCAGGCCAATTTGCGGCGGCGAAGCTGGAATCTACAAGTGCCGCTGTTTGGTCATCTACGGTTCCTATCTGAGAGCTGGCAATTAGGCCATCTTTTCTTATAAAAGCAGTCCTCACGGATGATTCGTTAAATATATCAATGCAATTTGGCCCGCTCGCGCCGCTGTTAGAATTTGTTGCTGTTGCATAAATGGCAAGCGTTGATGCAATTCCAGATGGGGCTTTAATTGAAAATGTCCCCCTGCCAAACGAATATACAGAATTATTGCCTATTCTTAAATCCATTAGCTTTGAACTTGAATTGCTTTGGGTGTTTGTTATGTTTAATAAAATTGCCGTAGGCGTTCCCGTGGTGTTCCAAGTTCCCGACAGGCTGACAAGGCTCTGGGCATTGCTACCTGTCAGCGAATAAGAGGATGAGCTTAGACCAGTAGCGTTGGCCGCTGGCGCAAAGGACAGCGTTGTAAACGCACCCGTATTGGGCGTGGTGTCGCCGATGGCACTAGGGCTTGCCAGATCCACCGCCGCCCCGCCGCCGCCGCCGAACAGTCCCATGTTAGTTGCCCTCCGTTTTCCCAGCATCCGCCGCCGCACCCATATCGGAATAGCGGGGAAGATCGCTGGATTCGCTTTGCTTGGGCGAGCAGGCGGAAAGAAGTAGGCAAAGGGCAATCAGCTTCATGGCAATCCTAGTCCTTGGCCGAGGGTGGTTTTGTAGAGGGAGTAAACTTGTCCGTTAAGAGTTGTCGTTGGAGTAGAATCTATCCTAATAACTGCACCGACAATTCCATTAAAATAATTTTGCGATGGATTGTCCATACGGCCAATGGCGTTATTTGCACCAGATTTATTAAGCGTGTTATTTAATGTTGTTTGCGTTACCGATCCACCATTGTATCCAAAAAATCCAAAACTTGTATTTCCAATAAAAACAGACTTCCAGCTAGTTGTTACACCAGAAATTGAGCCAGACAACGCCGTAAATGCAATGCTCCCCGATGTGTTTTCCAAGTATTCTGGATGTTCTAATGTAAATGAGTTTGTGGGTAAATTTTGATTCCCAGCAGAAATTATGACCTGCCTTCCAGATGTTGAGTTGTTTTTTGAAAACGCCCAAATAGATGTTGCCGCGTTTCCTGTATTAAACGAATTACTTGGAAGTGAGATGTAGTCATTTGAACCATCAAAAACAACCCCGTCATCCCCCCATATCGGCCCGTTGGTTAGTGTCCCATTAAAAGTCCCCAAGCCCCCCAGCGAATAGGCCGTAGTTCCCGTCCCCGCATTTTGCGAGGAGCGAAGCGGCCAGCAAACCATATTGTTGTAAAGGCCGAGGTCTTTGATCCCCCTCACAAAACGGCTCACTTGTTGCCTACCCGCCGTGTTGGTCACGCCAGCGGTGGTGAAGTAGGCGGAAGCGTCTGTGTCGTAGGATGGTTGCGACAGAATCAACATATTATGCAGAAAGAATGTAGTAGGCTTTGGAGGCCAAAGCGCAGATCACATTGACCGCATCGGTAGGGACAAAACCCGACTCAAACACAATCCCACTCCCGCTTTTAGCAACAAACAGGTTGCTCGTTGTGGCGGCGGCTCCAAAATTAAAATACATATCGGTGTCGGAAATGTTTTGGATGAGCAGGTATTGGCGGGATGAGTTTGAGGCTAGGGCTTGTGCCGATGTATTGGCCGATGCCGAGGTTGTGCCTGTGGTAACTGTAACGGCTCCGTTCCTTGGTCTGATTGGAAGCGGAGTTCCGCTGGTTACGCCCTGAACAGAGATAACATCAATGGACGGGCTTCCAGCGGTTCCGACTTCCGCTGGGGCCACAACCGCAGAGCCAGCCGAGTTAAGAATCTGAACTTGAGCCTTTAGGTTTGATGCAGTTGCCTGAGTCGCCGTCACCGTGCCGCTGACTGACACGCCATTGGCCATGTCCACACGGATGTCATCCACATCGGTTTTGATCAGGGCCAGATCGGCTTGGGCGGTGCTGAGAAGAGCCTCAACCCCGTCCACGTTCAGATTGATCGTGTCAGCCTCGATCCTGACATCTTCAATTTTATGATAAACTTCTTTGACGCTAGGCATAAATTATCTCCAAGCCTTACAACTCCAGTAGGCCGGACTGAAGGAGTCCGTCTTCTCGGAGCAGTTATGGCGAGCCATGAAGCTCGCTTTTCTTGCGGGGATGTTCTTTTTAATGCTCATCTTTGGATCTCCAAACCTGACAATCCGCTCTTCCCCGTTCTTGCAGGCCTTGACCACAAACTTCTTCGGGCCATCGGGAGTCCGCTGTGGGCGGTTGCAGGACATTCTGGATTTATCTACCATCCCCAAATCTCCTTCACCCTGCTCTTGCTGTATTTCTTGCTCTTGAGCGTTCCCTTCTCCTCGGCCTGCTTGTAAAAGCGTCTTGCGCCCTCCTCGCAGGAATCTGGATTGGCCACCCCCCTGCTGATAAAAGGGGCGGACGGGAGCCTTTTAAGACCCCGCATTTCGTCCCTTTGATCAACAGGAAGCATATAAGAGACAATCTCCCCGTCCCTGTTTTCATATTGATAAATAGGCACGGGCTAAATTCCTCTTAGCCTTCCAGATCGGCTTCTTCGGCCTTGGAGCGAAGTTGGCTTTCATCCATTTCACCCTCTTCTTTCGAGGGCATGAACTCCGCCTCCTCCACCTCAACAACCGCAATATCCCCGTCTATGGAAGAGAGAACCCCCTTCATAGACACACGATCCCCCGCCACGCTACCTTCCGGCAGTTCGTTTGCGGGGATCTCCAGACGCAGACCCGAAGACTTCTCTTCGGGCTTGGGAGGGAGGCTCTGAGATTTCTCAGAACCCCCCTCCTTCGCCTCTGGACTCATCAGAATGACAAGTCCTTTAGCCATTTTTAGGCAAAACGGCTCTTGGCCTTGATGACAACCGCCCGTTTGCTGTTCAGCAACTTGGCGGCGTAGAACGCCTTATACCCTGCCGTGATCGTCTGGTTCAAGGGGTCGCTCTTGTCTGCGCTTTGCAGGACAATCATCTTGGGGCTGAACGGGCTTTCGCCAGCCAGCTTGACAACTCCGAACGCATTTGCGCCCAACACCACCGTTGAATAGATGGAGCCAGCCGCATCATACGTCCCAGAGGTTGCCGCCTCGATGAAGGGGTTGGTGTGTTCCACGATGCGTACACCGTAAAACGAGCCCAACTCGCCCTTATAGAGTGAACCGACCTTGCTCTCAGGATTGCGATAGACCGTATTCAGGAAGTCGGTGTCACGCAACAGATCACGACTGATCTGAGGGGGAACCAACGCCGTGAATTGACCATTCAAGGGGTTTGCCTTGTTGGCCTTCAGGTGCGTCACGGAATCCAAGAGGTCTTCGGAATCCAAAAATGCCGAAGCCGCCGCAGTCGAGTTAAGGGTGGCGAAGTTGGCGATGCCCTGACCAAACCGCTTGGTGGTGGCATTGCCAGCAACGTCCGTACCCGTCACCAACTGATCCCTGCTGAGATCATCGGCCTTGAGGGCCGCTTCTTCTCCGAGGGTGTTGGAGGCTTCTTTGAGAACGTCAAAGAGGCTGGTTTGGCTGAGGATGTCGCTGATCTTCACCGCCTGACCAAGTTGCGTCAGGGACACCGCCACGGAGTTCAGGCCGACTTCACGGAACGTGGAGATCGGAGTGCCTTCGGTGAGCGTCTGGACGTTGCTCGAAGCAGGAACGGAGTCAAACTGAAAGAACTTTACTGATGTGCTTCCGATGTTTTTCGGAAGGTCAACCTGATTCGCCAGTTCGTTTAAGCGAAGGGTTTCTTTGATCCGATCAATCAGGTTTTTGCTGAGGAAAGCCTGATAATAGCTTCCCAGCGTGGCCGGATTAGAGCGGGACATGAGTGCCATGTTTTTTAATCTCCTATGAGAACACCAAGCCTGTCGGAATCAGATGCGCTCCTTCGCAGGAACTCTTCCTGCTCTTGGTAGCTCATCTCTTCAAAGGACTTCCTTTTTGGAGAGGCCTTCGCCGTGGAACCAGCCGATAGGCTGGTCTTTTTACGAAGCTCTGTGTTCTCTTTTTTCAAAGTCTCAACCTCGGATCGCAAGGCTTCCGAAGCCTCCGCCGCCTCCTGCATCAAGGCAATCTGGGTGGCATAGGCAAACCCGTTGGGGCTGGTGTTGAGGAGCCTTCGTAGCTCCCCGTCCTCGTTCTGGAGAAGGCCGACAACCCGCTTGGCAAAGGGCGATTCCTCGTCCTTTAGTTCGGGGTTTTCGTCAATCATGCGCCGGACATTGGAACTCCATTGTTCGGTGAAGTCCCGCTTCCTACGCTCTTCTTTCTCGGCATTAACCTTGGATTTCTGCTCCAAGGCATCTGCCTGAGCCCGTGCCGCCTTGGCCAGATCATCCCGCCCCTCGTTTTCCCATTCCCTTGCATATTTGCGGAGGGTTTCTGGGCTGGGACTGGTGGGATCGCTCTTTTGCTCAAGCTCCTCGATCTTCTTCTCAAGCTCGGCTTGGCGAGCCCTGACTTGGGCCTTCTCGGCCTCAAGCTTCTTCCAGCTTTCCGACAGACGGGCCTCTTCCTTGGCCTTCTTGGCTTCCTTCTTATCTTCGGCTTTGGGAGCCTCAGAGGTTTCGGAGGCCTTGCGCTCTTCTGGTTTAGACTCTGATTTTGCATCGGCCTTGGGGGCGGACTCATCCGAGTCCTTCTCTTCCTCCTTGGCCTCTGGTTGGTTGTTCTCGGAAGCTTCCTGAGAATCCTGAGCGGCGACTTCAGGTTCGGGATTCGCCTTGGAAGAAGCCTTGAAGGGAATGCCATCGGCTTCCGCCGCCATCGCCCTCAACTGCTCTTCCGTGATGTTCTCTGGAGAAATGCTCGGCTCCTCAGCCGGAGTCACTTCCTTGACTGCTTCCTGTGTTTCCATGGTTTGTCAGGTTTCCTTCCCGTGATGTTTAGGGCCGTAATGATTCGAGAAGTTCAGCAACGGCCCCACCCTCTGAACTCTCGGTAAATTCGTCAGCTTCCGTTTGGACTAGGTATTCCAAGATCACATTCGCCTCCCTCATCCCAACGGCTTTCCCAGCCTCAAAGCGATTCCCGCCTGAAAATACTGCCTGTGTGTCTTTTCTTGTGGCGCAGTTTCGCAGGATGACGAGTAGTCGCTTTCCGGCTGGGGACTCAAAGAACTTCTTGGCCTCGTTCTGATGGGCTGGAGTCCAGTCAATCTCAACGTGGCCTAGCTCTCTGAAGAGGCGTATTGCGGAAGTAAGTTTGGTCAACATATATTATTTAGGCTAATGACGCATCAGGCGCAACAGGGGGTTGCTGAATGTTCTGGGTGGTGACTGCCCCATCATTCATCTGTGCCTCCATCGCCCTTGCCTTCTCCAAAAGCTCACGCCGGATCTGCCGCTCAAGATTCTTGTCGGCTTGACCCAAGCCCTGAAGATGTTGTTCCAAGTGATCCCGATATCTCTGCATGGCCGTGGGGCTTCCGCCTCCGCTGGCTGAAAGGAAATCAATGCGATCCAAGAGAACCTTCAGGTGGGCCTTGTGGTTGTCGGTGGGACGAACCAAGGCGGGAAATCCGCTCTCCAAGATCAGGTTCTCGTTGGCCTGATCTTCGGCCTGATCCATTTCCTCAAAGCGGGGATCGGTGATTAGCTTGGACACCAAGGAAGGATCATCAATCTCCAACACGCTCTTAAGCAGGGCGGCTTGGTTGATCATCGGGTTGGCCCCCAAAAGCTGAAGACGGGCAAAGGCTTTCTGATACTGGACGGCCTTGTTGATGCCATCTGCGCTTCCGCTTGGATGAATCGCATATTCAACCTCGAAGGCCTCCGGCGGGACAATCCCGAAGCTCTGCTCAAAATGGAACCGAAGCTCCTTCTTGCCAAACTGCTGTAAGATCGAATAGGCCTGACGGAAAACATAACCCAGCGAGATGCGGAAGATGCGAGCCCGAAGATCGGTGGACTGGCCCATCAGGGCTCCGATCTGGGAAATCTCCGTGGCGGTGCGGGCACTCTTGGTGTTGCCCTGTTGGGCAAGCCCGAAGTCCGGCATGGAGGTCAGGTATTCCGAAATCATGCGCTGGTTGATCATCTCCTGATCAAAGGAAATCGGGGGCTGGGGCATGGTGACGGGGGCAACGCCAACGGGAAGAATGGTGGCGGGGCCGAACTTCAGGTTGTTGGTGTTGGGAATGTCCTGCTCACAACGGAACAACGGGCGGTTATAGAGCGTCATTGCGTCCGCCTTCTCGTTCATCAGCTTGCACATATAGGCCTCAAACGGAGCCACGATCTCGCAGATGCCTCGGCTGGAATAAACCCCCTTGTCCTTGATCTCCATGACAAACGGCACAAAGGGCAACTGGCCGTGCCTGTAAGGAAGCTCGAAGGTGGGCCGGATGTCTATGGAGGGCTCCACGGGACTGAAGGTGTGGACAAAAATCTTGTTGTCATCGGTTCGCTCGTAAACCTCCCAGACAATGATCTGATCGTCCTCGGTTCCAACCGTGATGCCTTCCCTGCGAAGCTTCACATCCTCAAGCGAGGAGAATCTTGTTCCCTCGTTTGTGCGGCCCTTGATCTTGTTGATAAAATCCTCGTCCTGATAATAGAGGGAGTTGTTTTTATATTGGTTGACCGACATCGGAATCACATGGCAGAGGCGGTCACAATTCCGTATGTCCCTTGTGTAATAAGGAACGATGGCGTGGACGGGATCAACGGCATCAAATCGGATGGCCTTGGAATCCTCGTCCCAAGAAATCTTCATCAGATTCATCCCGCTCATCAGCATGGCATCAATCGAGGTCAGGATCTCCGTCTCAAAATTGCTTTGCTGGCGGATCTGGTAATCAAACCAGCGGGAAATGCTCTGAGTTAAGGATTCGGTCTGAGGACGGGAAGGAACGAAAGTCGCAATGACCTCGTTGGAGAAAATCTGCTGATAGTAAAAAGGCTTGAGTTTTCCAATGATGGAATCGGCCAAGGGATAGTGAAGATCGGCCTGCCAAGGAAGTTTCTTCTTTCTGCGCAGGCCGGAGTGGCGCATCTCATACCAAATCCTCTGCCGTTCCTCCCAGCCAGTACGGGCCCGCAAATCCTCCAAGAGAATCGAATAAAGCTCGGAACGCTCCTTCATTTGCTTCTCAACTGATATTCAAGATCGTTCACGCTCGTCAGAGCCTCATGCGCCCAACGCCTGACCTCCGGCGAGGAGTTTCTTACTTGCGGGTATTCGGGAAGTTTCATCAGCCGCTCAACCTGCCCCGTTGTCCTTGTGACGGGTTGCGTTGTGGCGCACCCACCAAGGCTCAGGGCCAAGATCAAGATCAATGGCATCCTTGTTTTTTTCCCAAGCCTGCCTAGCCCCCGATTCGTCACGCTCTTTACGACTGGGAATCAAACCAAGGAGCTTCGCAATAATCTGCAAAATGGCGGACAGGAAGCCCACTTAGTCCAGCTTGAGGCCCACGCCCTTCAGGAAATTTACGATCTTTTCCAGCACCAAATTGTCTGAATTGGTTGGGGTCAGCTTCACGATGATTCTTGCCGCCAACACAACTCCGCCAACTGCGGCGACCACTTCCGTCCAGTTTTGAGTCAGCCAGTTCCAGATTTGCATTTATATTAGCCTCCTGAGTCAAAGCCCGATATTGAGGATTCCCCGTCCGAGGATTCCTGCATCTGGCTTAACCAATCAGATCCCGTATCGCCGGAATCAAACCTCGTCAACTCCCCCAAATCATTTCTCACGCAACACACCCCGCAAACCGCATCCCCCCGATCCGGCGAGGTCACGCCCCTGCGTTTCATTTCGTCCTTTGATTCCAGCCCCATCTTTCCGGCTGACGTGATCTTGGCCTTCCTTGAACAAAGCTGGGCATCCAATAGCTCGTCACTTGGAAGGATCACCTCGGCCCTCTCTATCTGCCTTGCCGTCTCCCACCAAATCTCACACCCCCTGTTGAGATACCTATCCGAGTAGGCTTTGCCCCCGAAGTTAAGCCTCTTGATGGGCCAACCCATTTCCCGCATCCGATCATTCATTGGTTTGCCCAAACCGCCATCATCAGCCCACACATCCGAAGGCTTCAGGTTGGCCTTCTTTAGCTCATAAATGGCCCTAGAAACGCTTTTCATCGTGTCCGAGTCCTTCCACCCTATCGGGGCTTCTAAGACGTTCCCACGCCTTATGGCTATTACGCTCTCATCCCCTCCGCCTGCCCAGTCAATGAAAGCTACGGGTTGGCCCTCTGTCTTTTTCGGAGGATTGTCTTTGCAAAACCTTATCTTGGAATAGGTAAAGGGGGATATGCCATCGTCCTCCCCCATGAACTCAGAGAAGATCATGCTTCTGATAAAGGGACTATCCCTGCCTTCCTTCCTGATCTGCATCTCAATCCAGTCCTTTTTGATGTGGGGGCAGTCGTAGGCAGTCACAGAGTAGTTTTTCCAGTATTCCCGCTTTCCCAAGAAGCATTGGGCAAACTCCCCTTCCATGCCCCCAGTTGAGGACATCGCCAACCACGCTGTCGGCTGACATCTTTCCGCCGCCCTCCAGATGTCGGTGGGGATGGCCTTGGCCTCGTCAAAGATCATCAGGAGCCTGTCGTTGTGCCAACCCTCAAATCTGTTGGGCTCGTCAGTAGAGAAGCCGATAGCCTTGGAGCCGTTGGGGGCCGTGAGGTCGGTTGCGTTCAATGTCCATCCCGTCAACCTGTCCCTCCAACTGGCTAGGCGTTGCCAAAGTTGTTCTTTCACCTGCCTATATACACCAGCCGTTGTGACAACCTGTGATTTTGGATACACGGAACACCACCAAAGGACAAGGGGGGCGGCTAGGCAGGAGGTCTTGCCGGAGCCATTTGCGGCCTTGAGGGCCACCCTGTTTCCAAGGCCTACGTCAAGAAACACCTTTGCCTGCCAAGGGTGGAGGTCTATCCCAAGCATCTTGGAGAAGCCCAAGGGCGTTGAGAGGAGTTGGTCGGGGGTGGGATTCTTGTTAAGTTGGTCGAGAGTGGCTAGGGGCATTTAATTTACAGAGGGGATTGATTTTTTAGAATTTTTCTTAAAGGGGGGTCTATATAATGGGTGTCGGGGGGGTGGGGGGGGTGGCTAGGCCGTCCGGCTTAGGATATTTCCTCGGCCTCCCCCTGCCTCTTTTCTGTTTAACTTCTTCAGCAGGAACGGCTTGCTTCTCTTGCTGAGATAGTCCTGCCTCTATTAAATTGGGGGGGCTATTCTGTTTTGCCTGTGCCTGTATTTTAACATCATTATGCTCCGACTCTGTTGGGCTTGTTAGACTGCTAGGAATCTGGTTAGATTCGGGGGTAAGATCAATCACTTGTGACTGCTCGGACTTTCCCTCCATCATGCCAACCCAGCCGGACATGAGCTTACCAAGGGCATCATCGCCCAAGGCGAGGACATTCAGAGTAGAACCAGCCTTGCCTTCGGTGGTGTAAGCAGGGGCAAACTCTTGTTTGGCTCGCCTCTCAAGAAGCCATTGAGATGGTTTTTCTGACATCCTAGAATGCCTCTCAATATTGCCCACATGATTCTGGACGAACTTCCCATGAGCCTCCTCCAACATCTCCCCCATCTCTGGATGTTCGGCCAGCCATCCCTTCGCCGTCCCGAACGGAATCCCGCACAAGGGCGAGGCATACCGCAAAGGAATCCCCCTCAAGACATGCTTACAAATCTCCCTCACTTTCTTAAGGGAATACTTGGACTTCCTTCCGGCCTCCCCCTTCGCTTCCTCTCGGATTGTTTCGGGACTGAGATTCACCTAATGGCTTAAGTAATACCTTCTGTTATTTTGGCAAACATCTAATTGGGCTTGACAGGCCTCCCGAAACCTCCTACCTGTTCAGGTCTGGCTTTTTCTTTTTGTGGGTTTTTCTTTTTGGGTGGGTAAGCTTTGTCAGTCTGTCAAAGCCTAGATTATTCAAAGCAATCGAGGGACAAGGGACAGCCATCCGTTGAAGCCTGTTCCTGTTTAAGCCTGTCATCCCTTCATTTTATTTCTTTTATTATTATTCAAAGCCTGTCAGTCTGACAAAGCCTTTTCCCCTCTCAAATCTCTTTCCCTTCATTAAGTTTATCTAATAAGCCTGCATTACTTTTCTAATACTTGTTTAGTTGCTATTGACCCTGTCGGTTACATATAGTAACAAGCTGACAGATGAACAAGCAGAGCAATCAAATAAAGATTGGCAAAGCAACTATGCAAAAGCTTCTTCTGGTTGCCAAGGCCTACAATGTTTCCCCCTCCAAACTTGCGGGGGATTACATCGAGGCCTTTATGGAAACTGAACTCCATCCCGAATATTTTGTAATAGATGCGGACGGCAACCCGATTTCATTTTTGGAAGAAGCGGTAAAAATACAAAGCAAGGCATAAAGGAATAAACCAATGAACAAGGAACCAAACCAAGAAGCCTTAGAATTGCTGGTCAAATCCGCAAGGATTTACGACAAGCTAGGCCAACTTCATAAAGACCGCCACTTGGCAAAGGCCGGACTTTATTCCGAGATGGCAAGAACACTCCACATCCTAGAGGAAAAGATCAATCGGGAAGAAAAAAGAATAAGGAACCTAGATTCCGAAGGAATCAAATGAGCGAAGCGAATATCCTCCCCCTTGCCTTGGAATGCGTAACAAGCCTAGTTAAGGCTCTTCCAGTTGGGAGCGATCTATTCATTCCCCTTGTTCCCATTCTCTCGGCCTTGGGCTGGCTTGCCCATTCCCTCTTCTATTCGGAACAATAAACAAGAAAGGAACCAAAACCAAATGAACAAAGAACAAGCCATAGTTATAGCTGGCAAGAATAGGGTCTGTGCATTTGAAAGCGTTGAAAAAATGATTGAAATGCGATGCAACCAAATTCTTGAAACTGCAGGGAAGGGGAATTTTGATCATCCTCTTATGAATGGGTTTTTTGAACTCCAGTCTTTGAATGACAAAATTATTGGCTTGAAAAATATTCAGCGTGAAAAGGCTGAGGTAGCCTAACCCAAGAAAGGAACCAGAACCCAATGAGCAGAAAACAAGAAAGAATCGCCTTCCTTTATGCAAGGCTCACAGAGATGGGCTTCGACTATGTGGAAGCCTCCAACCTCCTAAGAATCGAGAAAACCCTCCATAGGTGGCATGAATTGGAATGCGGGGACGAAACAGGCTCGATTGAAAGAGACGAGGAAACAGGCAAGCCATTCTTCCGCCGTCAATGGCAGGGAATGAACGGCCAATGGCACGACAAGAAATTCCCTTATCCCGACAAGGAAAAGGGAGCCTTAAAGCGGTTGGCTTCCATATTTGAGAGGCATCCCAACCTTTGCTTCTATCAGCAAGGCGACCCTAGAGGCTGTGCCTTGTATGTGCTTCGGAAGGATTCGATTAAAGAGGGCGAGGACATCAACGCAGTCTATTCCGGCAGAGGACTGGCCTTGTGCGTCTAGTAAGCCCATATAAGCCAAATTAAACAGATCAACGCAGAACCTAGAAAGGAACCCATGACCATAACCGAAATCATAAAGCAATTACTGAGCGGGAACCACTTGGAACCAGCAGAACTAAAAAGGGCAGAAAAGATTCTCCATGCCCTAATTGAAGAAGTGGAAAACCGAACAAGAAAGGAACTAAGGAACCCATGAAAACCATTAACCTAAAAGTCTATTCAGCCAAGGAATTGAAAGAGAAGCAACCCAAGGCCTTTGAAAAGGCCTATGAGCGATTCAAGCAGGATCAATATACCTCCGGCCTTGCTTGGGGCGATGAGATGCTTAAAAGCCTTAAGGCCGTCATAGAGTTGGGCGGGTATAGGCTAAGGGATTATTCCCTCGGAGATTCATCCTGCCGAGGAAACTTCATAAAGTTGGAGGAGCGGGATTGCGATGACCTAAGCGGAAAGAGGGCGTTTGCTTGGCTGGAAAACAATGTCCTCTCAAAACTTCGGGACAAGAAAGGCCAACTGGATGCCGGAAAACTGACAGGCTACTGCTTCGACTATGATCTAGTTGAATCCCTCCAGAAAGGCATCAAAGAAGGCTCGTCCGTCATGGAGGCCTTCATGGGTTTGGCTGATACCTATGTCGAGCAGGTGGATGCGGAATGGGAAGACCAGACAAGCGAAGAAAGATTCATGGATGATTCAGAGGCGAATGAATGGGAATACTTCGCAGATGGGAGGCAAGTATGACAACCAAGGAACCCATGAACGAAGATGACAATATTCTTATCTCAACCCCTTGGGGCAAAAAACGATGGGGGCTGATTCGCAAAGCTCTTGAGCAATACGAAGAAGAGGGCGAGGAATGACCCCCTCCCCCTTCACCATCCTAGCAGAAAGCGGAGAGGCCTTTGGGGAGTTTCGCTCTCAGAAATCCGCCTTCGCTTGGCTGATCCGGCAAGGCCTAGAGTTTGAGCCTTTGCGAATTATCCGTCTAACAAGCCTAAGTAGCGGAGGGTGGACAATCCGCCCTAAGCCCCTTCGGGAATTGGAGAGGCCAAGCCTTTCCCTTGCCCAATAACCAACAAGAAAGGAACCCAACATGAAGAAACCCAAAATTAAATATTACTACGCAGAAATGGTGGAAACAAACGGAGAGCGTGAATGCACCCATCGCTATCTGTTTAAGACGGCGGAAAACCCCGAACAATACAACGACAGAATAGCAAGAGAATGGTCAGGGTATGAAGGCCTCGAATATGACGAGGATTCCAAAGGCTATTATGCAGACGGCGGTTGTGTGCATTTTAAGCCTGACCGAATACAAGTCATTCCCCAAGCCCACTTTGCCATAGTTAAAAAGTATCTGGTGGTGCTTTAACCAACAAGAAAGGAACCCAATTAGGTTACGAAGTAACCAAAGGAGCGAAGCGACTATGAAGCAATACAGAATCCAAGACACCGAAAGCGGAAAGGTTTTTCGCTGGAACCTTGACGAAATCATCAGAGAAATCAACCGAGACAGAAGCCCATCTTGGAAGCCCTACAACAAAAGGGATTGGCGGGAAGGATGGGATCACTTTGTCGAGGGGGAATGCTTCAGCCTTCTAGGTTGCGAAGCAACCACAGGAGCCAAGCGACTATGAAGAACAAAGAACCCATCAAAGAGATATTTGACCGACTGAGCAAGGCCGATAGGTCAGAGATTCTGGAACTTAACAACACATATGCTGAGTGCATGAGGCTATACGGAGCAGATGATCCAGATACGATCTTCGATCTTGCGTCAATCATCCGGCCAAAGGCCTTTGCCTTCTCCAAGCAGGTAATCAAGCAGGACGGAGTTCCCGATAACGGAGAGGGGTGGGCGTTTCGTCCAAGCATCCTGAGTAAGAAGGATGATGATATTGAGGTGATGCTTTGCCGGACTGATGACGGAAAGTTTATTCCCTCCACCTGCTCTCCCCGCTGGGAGGCCAGAGCAAGCTCATATGATGAAGCCTGTGGCTGTAAGAATCCGGCTGAGGCGTTGGCTTGGGGATTGACCGAGGCCTTTGCCTATTACCTAGCCGGAGACATCGCCCATCTTCGGGACGGCAAACACTTCCCGAAGGGGAGAATTAAGGAGGATGAGGAATGAGCCCCCAGTCCCTCCTAGAATCCATCCGGCAATCCATCCAAGAGGAGAGTGTGAGCTATGAGGAGCTTGCCCTCCTCCAAGACCTAGCCCAGTCCCATCCCCGCCTGTTTCGGGATGAACCCCGCTTGGCGGAATGGGCGGGAATTGAAGAGGAGGCTTATAGAAAACTATGAAGTGGTATAAAATCTACGGAACCCGCCAATACTCAACCTATGTGGAGGCGGAAAGCAAAAGGGAGGCTCTTGAGTTGGCGGAGAAAATCCCCTTTAAGGATTGGGAGCCAAATGAGGCTGAGGGCGAAGAGATTCATCCGAAGGAGGCCTGCTTATCATGAGTGCAGAAGCCTTAAACCTGCTCGACTCCATCACCAGAATCATGATCCCCCTTATCACTTCCGGCCTGTTGCTTGCGACTTGGCTGACGATGAGGGACTAACCAGAAAGGAACCCAAAATGAAAAAGCAAAAGGAAAATGAATCGGAGCATTCTGACTTGTATTATAGTCATGATGATTTCCGCCCCCTAGAGGAGCGAAGCGATTATGGGGAAATAGGAAGGCGTGAAAAAGGTGACCAAAAACTTGATTGAAAAGGTGAAGGACATTCTGCGAAGTGAAGTGGAGATATATGACAAATATATCAGCGGAGATGTTTACGGATACATTATCAAAAAGGGCGAGGAAGAGGTGGAAAGTTGCTGGGGATTCAGCGGTGATGATGCCCTGAAAGATGCCCGAAACACCATTGACCATATGACAGCGGGGGTGACCGCGTGAGCATACCATTCAAAATGGGCATAAACAAAGCCAAGTGGAAAAAGATATTGCAACAGGCAAAACAATCCAGTTATGATGATGATGTGAGCCAAATGGTATTGAGCGAGATGTTGCAACCTTATTGTGAACGAAGATGCAAACAATATAAAAAAGAAATAATGAGTTGTCCCGATTTGGCATTTGACGGAAACGAAGTGAGTTTGATCTGGCCAAGAAAACTGGGCATAACCGCAGGATTATATAAATTCGGAAAAAAATACTTTCCTGTGATTTCCGCAGGAGGTTGCGAGGACAAGGGATTCGAGGACGGATGGAAAAAACCCGAGGAATGTCTTGCTTATGCCCTTTGTCAATGCTTGACTTATCATTTGATAAACAAATACACATAACGCAATTATGAAAAAGATATTGAGCAGGGATCCGGACGAAGGTGATTGATCCGACAAAAGACCCGCTTCTTTACGAGGTGGATGAGAGGTTTCGGACTATTCAAAAACAGATCGCAAAATTGATAAAGGATATTTCATAAGTGAACAACCCCTTCCAAATCACCACGACTTACAGATTGGATCAAATCGAAAAGAGGCTCTCCTCCCTTGAAGCCAGTCTATCCCTTTTGGGACAGAGATTGACAAGCCAAGACAAGGTGACGGATCGGCTGGTCAAACAAAGGGAGGTCAAGAATGCCCTTCTTCTGTGTCGGCTTCGCAGGCAGATGCTCAAGCAGGACATCAAGACCATCAAGACGGAGAGGCCAATCATTGAAGTGCCAAGTCATCTCATGGGAAACAAATCCCGCAGGAAGGAGGTGGTGGCGGAGAGATATGCCTGCTGGGAGAGACTGGATCGGGCTGGCTTCCGCCCCTATGAGATAGCCGATGCCTTCTCCTGCAATCATGGATCAATCCTGTTTGCCAAGAAACAGGGCTTCAAATCCGGCTGGATGCTGAGGTCGGAGAGGGTTAGGCTTAGATCATGAGCAGGAAAGCGTGGT
>Ga0194133_10004301_pt1 | contig 19258 bp, 21 predicted proteins | sample TA2KigOf40mmetaG_FD_155448 | JGI IMG/M metagenome (GOLD analysis project Ga0194133, IMG submission 155448) | Freshwater microbial communities from Lake Tanganyika, Tanzania - TA2015055 Kigoma Offshore 40m | ecosystem: Environmental > Aquatic > Freshwater > Lake | place: Tanzania: Lake... | reverse complement strand
CGAGAAGACCTGTCGTTAGCCAGTAACGGCCGCTCGTTACCCCTCCCCATGTTGATTTCCACTGAGAAGTGACCCGTGTAGGCGCATAATTTCCATTGAGATTTGACCCATGTGACCCTCCCCCGAGCGAAGAGCGAGGGGGTCAAAGGAGTGATCGACATGGGACTACTTAACGTGATCCGGAAGCTACGCCTGCGGAAACATCGCGATGCACGGCCACCCAACGGCCCACAATCGGAACACCGTTCCGCCTCGCCGACTTCTTCAGCACCCGGTTAGGCTACCGACTTGAAAGCGAAGCATGCAATGTGTAAACCTGATTGGTAAGGCAGTGAAGGTCGAAGCTGCTGACCGACGGAACCCGATCCAATTGAGCATTGTTCAGACCATTCTTTTGAAATCGACGGATGCCGGGGTGATTGCTGCCGTATCTTCGGCGCTGAGCGAGGCTGACGGCTATCGGCTGATCTACTGCGAGGATGACCGCACCGCGATCCGGCGGATGGACGAGGTTCTCGTAAACCTGTTCTTGTATGATTGCGGAGACAGCGCACACATCGACGAAAGCTCACTGATCCATTCGCGCCTTGCGCATACCTCCTGCGCCCGGATCGTGGTCTTCGACCCCACAAGCACGCCGGAGGGGTTCCAGCTTGCCAACCGGACGGCCGCCTACGTGTTTCTGTTCAAGCCTTTGGACCCGGCACAGCTGGGCGTCATGGCTAAACGCGCGCTGGAACAGGCGGAACTGGCGAGGCGGCACCGCATTCTCAGTCGCGAGCTGAAGCTGTCACTGGATGAGGACATCTTTCAGACCACCGCCGACGTGTCGGTCCAAGGCGGCTACTCGCAATTCGAAAGACTGGTCTTCGTCAGCGCCAAGATGGCCGATCTGGTGGCCGAGGCGAAGATGTCGGCAAGCACCAACATGCCCGTGCTGATCCAGGGCGACACCGGCACCGGCAAGGAACTGCTGGCACGAGCCATTCACTTTAACTCGGGCAGGCGCAAATCGCCGATGCTGGTCCAGAACTGCGGCGGCATCGCCGAGAACATGCTGCACTCGGAACTCTTCGGCCATGTGCAGGGAGCCTTTCCGGGCGCGATTTCGGACCGGCTGGGCCTGTTCCGGGCGGCGGATGGCGGGACGGTGTTTCTGGATGAGGTGTCCGAAATTTCTCCCCAGTTTCAGGTGGCGCTGTTGCGCTTCCTGCAAGAGGGTGAGGTCAAGCCCCTCGGGTCGGACACGATGCTGCACAGCGATGTGCGGATCATCGCGGCCTCCAACAAGTCGATCGAGAAAATGGTGCAGCAAGGCACCTTCCGCCGCGATCTTTACTACCGGCTGCGCGGGTTTCAGCTGGACGTGCCCGCCCTGGCCGACCGGCCTGAGGATATTCCGGCCCTGACCCGGTTCTTCGTCGAGAAATACGCCGGAGTTGTCGGGCGGCGCGTCCTTGGGGTGACCACCGATGCCCTGAAGCATCTGGAGGCCTATCCCTTCCCGGGCAACGTTCGCGAGTTAGAGACCGAGGTCCAGCGCATGGTGGCCGTGGCCGAACAGGGCGGCTACATCGCGCTGCGGCACCTGTCCGAGAAGATATCCTCGACCCCGATCACCGAAGGCCAGGCGGGCGGTTTCGTGCCGACAGGCGGCACGCTGAAGGATATGGTCGAAAGCCTGGAACGCGCTATCGTCCATCAGGCGCTGGACCGCAGCCACTGGAACCAGAGCAAGGTCGCCGCAGACCTTGGCCTGTCGCGCGTGGGTCTGGCCAACAAGATCAGGCGGTACGACATCAGGCGGGGGCGCGCGAAATGACGGATGGGCCGGAAAGGTCGGTTGTGGTGCGCTTCCCGGGTCCGCGCCCGCGCCCGCCCGCTCCCCTGCGTGATCTGGGGCTGACGGCCCTGTCCAAGGCCGCCGGACCGATGGAGGTCAGCCCGCGCGGGCACTGGTGCGACCGCTGCCAGGGCGTATGGTACAGCTACTTCGCCGAAGCGCGTTGTCCGGTCTGCGGCGGCAAATGCTGATCGGCACTGCATAGGAACTTTGCAATCCGACCTGCAAGCCGGCTTTCCAGTTTGCAGTTTGTTTCAGGAATTTTCGTCGTCTTTCGAAAGACTTGATTTCCCAAACGCCACCCTGTCGGCCTAGCATGTCAGTTAAGACGTCTAGCAGGACTGACAAGTATCAAGGCGGCCCCTGTCGGTTGAACATGGGGTCGGAACCGGCGGGGAGGAACGGATGGCTAATCTTCTGTGGCTGCAAGGCGGGGCCTGTTCGGGGAACACGATGTCGTTCCTGAACGCCGAGGAACCCAGCGCCTGCGATCTGGTGACCGACTTCGGCATCAACATCCTGTGGCACCCCTCGCTGGGGCTGGAGCTTGGCGACAACGTCAAGGCCATCCTGGAAAAGTGCATCTCGGGCGAGATTCCGCTGGATATCTTCGTCTTCGAAGGCACCGTCATCAATGCGCCGAACGGCACAGGCGAATGGAACCGGTTCTGCGGGCGCCCGATGAAGGACTGGGTCAAGGACCTGTCGGCGGCCTCGCAGTTCGTGGTCGCCATCGGTGACTGCGCCACCTATGGCGGCATTCCGGCCATGGCGCCGAACCCGTCGGAAAGCCAGGGCCTGCAGTTCCTGAAACGCGCCAAGGGCGGCTCGCTGGGGGCGGGGTTCAAGGCGAAGTCGGGCCTGCCGGTCATCAACATCCCGGGCTGCCCGGCCCACCCCGACTGGGTGACCCAGATCGTCGTGGCCGTGGCCACCGGGCGCGCGGGCGACCTGACGCTGGATGAATTCCACCGGCCGAAAACCTTCTTCTCGTCCTTCACGCAGACCGGCTGCACGCGGAACATGCACTTTGCCTACAAGGTCTCGACCACCGCCTTCGGGCAGCGCAAGGGGTGCCTGTTCTACGACCTCGGCTGCCGTGGCCCGATGACTCACAGCCCCTGCAACCGCATCCTGTGGAACCGCCATTCGTCCAAGACCCGCGCCGGGATGCCCTGCCTTGGTTGCACGGAACCGGAGTTCCCCTTCTTTGATCTGAACCCCGGAACGGTGTTCAAGACGCAGACGGTGATGGGGGTGCCCAAGGACATGCCGACGGGCGTGGACAAGGTCGGCTACATCAAGCTGACCGCCGCCGCCAAGGGAATGGCCCCCGCCTGGGCCGAAGAAGACATCTTCGTGGTCTGAGCCGCGAACAGGGAGCACACACATGTCAGCATCAGCAGCAACCGTCGAGACGCTCGACATCTCTCCCGTGGGCCGGGTCGAAGGCGATCTGGACGTTCGGGTGGAAATCGACAAGGGCACTGTGACCAATGCCTGGACCCATGCGGAACTGTTCCGCGGCTTCGAAGTGATCCTGAAGGACAAGGACCCGCAGGCCGGTCTGGTCGTGACGCCCCGCGCCTGCGGCATCTGCGGCGCCTCGCACCTGTCCTGCGCCGCCTGGGCGCTGGACACCGCCTGGGGCACCACGGTGCCGCGCAACGCGATCCTTGCGCGGAACCTGGGCCAGCTGGTCGAGACGATCCAGTCGATCCCGCGCCACCACTACGGCCTGTTCATGATCGACTACACGAACCAGAACTACGCCGCGAGCCCCTTCTATGCCGAGGCGGTCAAGCGCTATTCGCCTTTCACCGGCACCTCCTATGAGACGGGCGTCACGATCTCGGGCCGCCCGGTGGAGATCTATGCGCTGCTTGGCGGACAATGGCCGCATTCGTCCTTCATGGTGCCGGGCGGCGTGATGTGCGCGCCCACCCTGACCGACGTGACCCGCGCCTGGTCGATCCTTGAGCATTTCCGGCAGAACTGGATCGAGTCGCTCTGGCTTGGCTGCTCGATGGAGCGGTACGAGGAAATCCAGACGCTGGACCAGTTCGAGGCCTGGCTTGAGGAAAGCCAAAGGCACGCGAATTCGGACCTGGGGATGTTCTGGCGCATGTCCAAGGACATCGGCCTGCACCACTATGGCAAGGGCCATGGGCGGTTCATCACCTGGGGCTACCTGCCGCATGAAGACCGCTACAACAAGCCCACCATCGAAAGCCGGTCCTCGGCGGTCATCATGAAGGCTGGCATCTATGACGGGGCCACCGACAAGTTCGGCCCGATGGAGCATGTCTTTACCCGCGAGGACATGACCCATTCCTGGTACGACGAAAAGGGCCAGTTCCACCCCTTTGACCGCACAACGAAGCCGATCGCCAAGAACACGGTGGACCCCGAAGGCAAGTATTCGTGGAACACCGCCGTGCGCCATGCCGAATCCGGCGCGCTTGAGGCCGGGCCGCTGGCCCGCCGCCTGATCGCCGGAAACACGGGGCAGGCCTTCCAGCACCATGACGGGCTGGTTCTGGACATGTACCGCAAGATGGGCGGCGCCTCGATCCTGTTGCGCCACTTTGCGCGGATGCATGAAATCTGCATCCTCTACCGCGAGGCGGAACGCATCCTGCGCGAGTTCCGCCTGAACGACGAATGGTACATCAAGCCGACGGAAAAGGACGGCCGCGGCTGGGGCGCGACCGAGGCGGCGCGCGGTGCCCTCTGCCACTGGATCGAGGTGAAGAACGGCAAGATCGCCAACTACCAGATCGTGTCGCCCACCACCTGGAACTGCGGTCCGCGCTCGGGCGATGGCCAGCGGGGGCCCATCGAAGAGGCGCTGATCGGCACTCCCATCAAGAACAAGCACGACCCGGTCGAGGTTGGCCATGTCTGCCGGTCCTATGACTCGTGCCTTGTCTGCTCGGTCCACGCGCATGACGGACAGACGGGCGAGGAACTGGCGCGCTTCAGGACAGCCTGATCCGGAATGCGGCGGTCGGCGCATCCCGCCGGCCGCTAACGGCTGCATCCGGGGAGGGGACAAGCGATGAACACGGAGGCCGGCAAGACAGAGCGCGACGCCGCATTTCTGGCGCGCTACGGGGTGACCCCGGCAGAGGCCGGTCACGACATGCTGATGCGCATGATCGAGGACATGTTTGCCGAAGGTCTGGTCACCGAAGTGGAACCCTTCCCCGAGACGGACAGGGAGTTTTCCAAGCTTCTCGACATCCTGCGCCCGCTGGATGCCAACGCCCTGCGGGAAAAGCTGGTGATCTCGGGCTGGCTTCTGGAACCCTACGGAGCCGACAAGATGCGCTGTCAGGAATGCATGTACTACCTGGTGCACAAGCGCTGGTGCGATCTGCCCGAGCTGAACCTGCCGGCAAAGCCCGACTGGTGGTGCCGCCTATGGCGAATCTGATAGGGGGGTGACAGATGGACATGGAAGCCCTGCGCCGCGACATCGCGGCCCGCCTGGACGGGGGCCTTGAGACCGAGGTCTGGCCGCGCGCCGGGACCAGTGACGAGGTGAACGCGATCGTCCGCCGCCTGCAGGTCGAGGCGGGCGACGATCTGGAGAAAAAGCTGGTGATCGGCGGCTTCACCCTTCACACCATCGTAGCCGAGGACATGCCGCAGCCCTGCGAGACCTGCATGTACTACAAGGTGCACGCGCGCTTTTGCGACCTGCCGGAACTGATGCTGCCGGTCGAGCCGGAATGGTCCTGCCGTCTATGGCGGATCTGACGTCTGGATCAAGGCAGGCTGGGCCGGATATCGTGGTTCTGGGGTGCGGCAACCCCAACCGCAGCGACGACGGCGTCGGGCCGCGCGTCATTGCACTGTTGCGCGATCCTCCTTGCCCGGAAGGGGTGCGTCTGTTCGACGTGGGCACGGACGGGATGACGGCAATGTATCGCGCGCGCGGGGCCACGCATCTGGTGGTCGTCGATGCCCGCATTCCCGGCGGCAACCCCGGAGCCGTCTATGAGGTGCCGGGCGAAGTTCTGGCCACCCCGCCCGCGAAAGGTGCGGGCCTGCATGAGTTTCGCTGGGACCATGCGCTTTATGCCGGGCGCCGCATCTACGGCGACGCCTACCCGGCAACGGTGGTCGTCCTGTTGATCGAAGCGGCAACGCTTGACCTTGGCCTGGCGCTGAGCTCCCCGGTCGAGGCTGCGGCGCACAGCGTGGCGCAAAGGGTGCGCGGCCTGATTGATGGCTGGCTGGCCGCATGACCGCGGTGCTTTCGGTTCGGGATGGCTCGATCTACCTGCCCGCGGTGGTGGTCGAGACCTACTTTCGCGGCATCGCTTCGGTGGTGGTGCTGATCCGCGACGGCACTCTGATGATCCTGCCCGTGCATCAGGCAACGGCGGGCGGCTGTCTTCTGAAACTGCGCAATGCCGCGGGGGACCGCGTGGCGCAAGCGCGGGACGTGTTTCAGGATCAGGGTCTGCTGGGGCTGAGCGTGACTGATCTTCCTGCTAACTGGGTATCCGATCAAGGCGCACTTTGCGCAGAACTGCCGCCTACTATGAAAAGTTGATTTTCAAATAAAGAAGAAAGTAGACAGGACGCGCAGCAAGTGATCTTCTTTCGGCACAAGAAGACGCGACACGCCTGAGTCGCGCGGGGAGGGTCTACCATGGCTGCAACCAGCCGCACCAAGCAGCAGGTCGATGCTGCGCTGATGGCTGTCGAAGACGCCGACACATCTGACGCCGACAAGGCGCAGATGCTGATGGAGATTGCGATGGGCCTGCAGCAGGCCCCGCGCGAACCGGCAGACCTGAACGCCGCTGTTGACCTTTATCGCAAGGCTCTGACGCTTGTCCCTCTGGGCGAAGTGCTGGGCGGGGCGCGCATTCGAGCGCGTCTTGCCACTGCCTTGATGGCGATGCCGGCCGAAGACGCCGAACCGATGAAGGCTGCCAAGGCCGAAATCACCACGGCCATCGCGACCCTGACGGCCGAAGGTTCGGACGCCGAGGTTGCTGAGGCCGAGATGAACCTTGGCCTGATCTGCCAGACGCTTGCGGGCTGGGGTATGATGCCGATCCAGCCCGCGATTTCTGCCTATCAGCGGGCTTTGCGGACCTTTGACAAGGCCGCCTACCCCAAGGAATTCGCGATCCTGCAGAACAACCTCGCCACCGCCTTCATGTCGATGCCCTTCACAGACGAAAGCGGCAAGCTGCGCGAGGCTTTGGCCGTGCAGGCCTTTGAGGAAGGGTTGAAGGTCGTCACCCTGATCGATCACCCGGTTGAATATGCCATGCTGCAGAACAACCTCGGCAATGCGCTGCAGTATGTCTCGACCGCGCACCGGGTGGAAAACTCGCTTCGCGCGCTGGACGCCTATGATGAGGCGCTGAAGGTCCGCACGCTCCGCGACATGCCAGAGGCTTATGCGAACACCATCGCGAACAAGGCCAACTGCCTCGCGAACCTGCCCGACGATCTGGAAAACCCCGAGGCCGGCAATCCCCGGAACGTGCAAGAGGCCGTGGCACTGCTGCGCGAAGCGCGGGGCATCTTTCAGGACCGTGGCGAGGCGCAGAAGGCCGAACAGGTGGCCGAGGCGATTGCCGACCTCTCATCGGCACTGGCGCCGCACAGCGCCTTTGCCGCGCAACCAAGCCACTGACCCAGACCTGGAAGGAACCCTGCGCGTGACTGTCATTCTCTCATTGATCCTTGGCTTCGCGGCCGCCCTTGGCGCCGGGGCCCTGTCGGGCATCCGCATCGGCAAAGACGCCCTGGGTACGGAACTCGCCGCCTATATGGGCGGGCTTTACGGCATTATCTCGGGCAGCGTCGCGGTCGTTCTGACCGTGATCGTGCTGTCCCTGACCTGAGGGGGCGCGCGAATGTTCGGCATGGCAGTGAATTCGGCAAAGCAGTTCTTTGCGGGCAAGCTTTTCAAGGACAACCGCATGTTGATCCGGCAACTGGCGATCGGGGCCGGTGCAGGGTTGGTCGTGGGGTTGGTTCTGGGGCAGTTTGCGCCAATGTGGCTGGCGGCGATTGCGGCGGGGGGTGTGGCGGGCTTGGCGCAGCCGATCCTCCTCAAAGACGTGAAATACGCCTAGGGCCATGAATGACGCCTCGCCCCCTGTCGCAGACGCACCGAGCCTTGACCGGCTTTTGGGCGATCTGCGCGCTTTGGAGGCGCTGGCGGAGCAATGGGACGAGTCGGCCCGGATGGGGGCGAAGGCGCAGGCCGAGGCGCTGGATGCGCTGAACGCCGAGGCGTTCCGCCGTCTGATCCGCAGCCTGAAGGCGCAGCCAGGTTTCGGCGCCGCATTGGCCGAGGCCGCCCGCGACGAGGTGGTCTATGCTGTCCTGCGCCGCCATGGCATCCTGAAACCCTCGCTCTTCGAACGCGTTGAGGCCGCCTTGGAGACCGTGCGCCCAATGCTGGCGAGCCATGGCGGCAATGCTGAAGTGGCCGGGATCGAAGGCTCCCGCGCCGATATCCGGTTTCTCGGAGCCTGCGATGGCTGCCCTGCATCACAGCTGACCTTCTACGCTGGTGTGAAGAAGGCCATTCAGGACGCGGTGCCGGAAATCACCGACGTGCGGCAGGTCAAAGGCCTGGGTGGTGGCGGGGCCGACACGGTGCATTTCACCTCGCCCTTTGCCGACAGCTTGGGAGGTGCCTGGCACAATGCGCTCGACCTTGCGCGCCTGCCCGACGGGGCGGTCTTGTTCGAAACCGTGGGGGGGGAGGGGGTCATCCTCTCGCGCCATGGCGACACCGTCACCTGTTTCCGCAACGCCTGTGCGCATATGGGGCTGGAGATGACCGGGGGCGCGCTGGACGGCGGCATTCTGACCTGCCCCTATCACGGCTTTCGCTATGCGCTGGAAAGCGGCGAGTGCCTGACCGCGCCCGAGGTGCAACTCCATGCCCATGCCGTTCGGGTGATCGGGTCGCGCGTGCAGATCAGGATCGTGCCATGAAAGTGTCGCTGGCCCCATCCTTTTCGCCGATCAAGGCCGAGGGCACGGTGACACAAGGCGCACCGCTCCTCGACCCTGCGGGTGCGCGGGTCATTCTGGGCAGTGATGGCGGGCTTCTGGCCGACCCGATCACCCCTGCCGCGCATCGCCTGTTCGGGCCACGCGGGGTGTGTCTGCATCCGGATGGTTCACTGTGGGTGGCTGACACAGGGCATCACCGGGTGCTGGGCTGGCGCAAGGTGCCAACGGTTGACGACACCCCTGCCGATTTCCTTCTGGGCCAGCCTGCCTTTGGCCGTGAGGGGCGCAATGCCAAGGGGCCGGTCACGGCGGCCACGCTGAACGTGCCCACGGGGATCGCCGCTTTTCGCGGTGGCCTGGCGGTGGCCGATCCGTGGAATCACCGCGTGCTGATCTGGCGGGACCTGCCGATCGGGCCGGAGTCCCCGGCCGACATCATCCTCGGCCAATCCGTGCCGGATGGCGCGCTGGCCAATCGTGGGGCCGATGCGCCCGGCGCGGCCACACTGCACTGGCCCTACGGCGTGGCCGAGGTCGGGGGCCGTCTGGTCGTCTGCGATACCGGCAATCGCCGGGTGCTGGTCTGGGATGACCCCCGGGAGACCGGTCAGCCAGCAGACCTCGTGCTGGGGCAGGATCGTTTTACCTGCCGGGACGAGAATGCAGGCGCCGCCGTCTCGGCCCGCTCGATGCGCTGGCCGCATATGGCGGTGGGCTGGCGTGGAGGCCTGGCCGTGGCCGATGCGGGCAACAACCGGGTGATGATCTGGGACGCACTGCCAACCACGAACGGCCAGCCCGCCGATGCCGTTCTGGGGCAGGGGGCGATGCAGGACTGCGACCTGAACCGCGGGGCCTACTACCCTTCGTCGAGGGCGATGAACATGCCCTATGCGCTGGCGGTGCTGCAAGGCCGGCTCGTGGTGGGCGATACTGCTAACTCGCGCCTCCTGGGCTTTTCCGATACAAGCATGGGCGCCCATGCCGACCGCTTGACCGGCCAGCCCGATTTCGCCGCCAAGGGCGACAACCGCTGGGGCATGGCGGAACGTGACAGCCTGTGCTGGCCCTACGGCCTTGCGGCGCTCGGGTCCACCGTCGCGGTGGCCGACAGCGGCAACAACCGCGTGCTGATCTGGGATGCAGCACCATGAGGGGCGCGCAAGTCACCGTGCGGGGGCAGGTGCAGGGCGTGGGTTTCCGCCCGGCCGTCTGGCGGTTGGCGCAAGAAATGGGCCTTGCGGGCGACGTGAAGAACACCGCCGAGGGCGTGGTGATCCGCCTCTGGGGCGAAGGGTTGGCCACCTTCCCTGACAGGCTGCATGCAAGCCTGCCCGCCCTTGCCCGGATCGAAGAGCTGCGGGTGGAGCCGCTGGAGGCCGAGGCGCCCAAGGGCTTTGATATCGTCGCATCCGAGGGTGGAGAGATGCGCGGCTCGGTCACCCCTGATGCCGCGACCTGCCCAGATTGCCTGGCCGAGATTCGCGACCCCTTCGAACGTCGCTACCGCTATCCCTTCACCAACTGCACCAACTGCGGCCCACGCTTTTCGATCGTCACCGCCGCGCCCTATGACCGCGCCAAGACGACGATGGCCCCCTTCGACCTCTGCGCACCCTGCGCCGCCGAATATCGCAACCCCGCTGACCGGCGCTTCCACGCCCAACCGATCGCCTGTGGTCGCTGCGGACCGCAGATCTGGATCGAGAAGCTGGGCAAGGGTGCCGTGCAGCACGAGGCCTTCTCGATGCTGGACGACATCGACGCGACCGGGGGCATGATCCTGAACGGCCATATCGTGGCGATCCGGGGTTTGGGCGGCGTGCATCTGGCTTGCGATGCGACAAATGCCCGGGCGGTCGAGGAGCTTCGGCGCCGAAAAGGCCGCGCGGGCAAGGCCTTTGCCCTGATGGCGCGCGATCTGGGCGTGGTGCGCGAGTTCTGCGCGGTATCGGAAGTTGAGGCCACCACGCTGAGCGGTCCCGAGGCGCCCATCGTCCTTCTGAAATCGCTGCCGAACGGCCTGCCCGACAGCATTGCCCCGGGGCTCGACCGGCTGGGAGTGATGCTGCCCTACACGCCCTTCTACCACATGATCCTGCGTCGGATCGGGCGGCCAGTGGTGATGACCTCGGGCAACCCCTCGGGTCAGCCGCAGTGCATCACGAACGAGGACACGCGCGAAAGGCTGGCGAGCATCGCCGATTTCGCCTGCCTGCATGACCGCGAGATTGCCAACCGGATCGATGACAGCGTTGTTCGTGTGGACCTTGGCCGCCCCCGCCTTTTGCGCCGGGCGCGGGGCTATGCGCCCTCGGGCCTTGCGCTGCCGCCGGGCTTTTCGCGTGACCAGCAGGTGTTGGCCATGGGGTCGGAACTGAAGAACACCTTCTGCCTGGTGAAGGGGGGGCAGGCGATCCTGTCGCAGCATATGGGCGATCTGGAGGACGCGGCCACCCATGCCGACGCGGCCCGCAACCTGGAGCTTTACTCCCGGCTCTTCGACCATGCGCCGGATATCATCGCGGTCGACAGCCACCCGCAATACCTGTCCACCCAGGCTGGCCATGCCCTGGCCCAAGGCCGGCCGGTGATCGCGGTCCAGCACCACCACGCCCATATCGCCGCCTGTCTGGCCGAGAATGGCCGCGCGCTCGACGCCGCCCCGGTCCTTGGCATTGCCATGGATGGCTCGGGGCTTGGCGATGACGGCACGATCTGGGGCGGCGAGTTCCTGGTCTGCGACTATGGCGGCTACCGGCGGGCGGGATGTCTGAGGCCCGTGGCCCTGCCGGGGGGCGCAGCGGCGGTGAAGGAACCCTGGCGCAACGCCTATGCCCATCTCATGGCGCAGATGGGCTGGGCCGAGTTCACGATGAACTTCGAGGGCCTGCCGATCCACCAGCGCCTGTCCGACACTCCGCGCGCCACGCTGAATGCGATGATCGCCAGGGGGCAGAACGCGCCGCTCTCCTCATCTTGCGGTCGGCTTTTCGATGCGGCGGCGGCGATTGCGGGCATCGTCTGGGGGCCGCAAAGCTATGAGGGTGAGGCGGCGATGCGGTTCGAGGCAGCAATCGATCCCGCTGCCATGCAGGAACCCGACGACCTCGCCTATCCCTTCTCCATCCCGCTTCTGGGCGGGCGCGGCATGCCCTATGTCGAGCCGCTCGCGGTCTGGCGGGCCATGCTGGGTGACCTGATCCTGCAGACGCCCTTGGGCGTGATCGCGGCACGGTTCCACCGGGGCCTGGCAAAGGCCATCGTCAAGATGGCCGAGCGGATCACCAAGGATACCGAGATCGACACCGTCGCCCTTTCGGGCGGCTGCTTTCAGAATGCCACACTCTTTACACTTGTGCATCAGGGGCTTGAGGCCACCGGCAAACAGGTTCTCAGCCACGCGAAGGTCCCCGCGAACGATGGTGGACTAGCCCTTGGTCAGGCGGTGATCGCCCTGGCCATTAGCCAGAAGGAGAAGACCCATGTGCCTGGGCATCCCCGGACAGATCGTTGAAATCGCCGATACCGAGCGAAAACTGGCCATCGTCGAGGTGATGGGGGTGCGCCGTCAGGTCAATGTCGCCTGCATCCTGAAGGATGAGCCAATCGAAAGCCTGATCGGGGCCTGGTCCTTGATCCACGTCGGCTTTGCAATGAGCCGGATCAACGAGGAGGAGGCCGCGCTGACGCTGGATATCCTGCGGCAACTGGGCGAGGCGCAGGAAGAGGTTGAGGCGATGCGCGCCTCGGAAAGGATGCTGGCATCATGAGCGTCCAGATGAAATTCGCCGAAGAGTTCCGCGATCCCGTCGCCGCGCGCGGCGTTCTGGCCGCGATTGCGCGGGTGGTGGACCAGATCGGGGCCACCAAGGAAAAGCCTGTGCATGTCATGGAAATCTGCGGCGGGCACACCCACGCCATCTTCCGCTACGGGCTGGACAAGCTGACGCCGCCCGGACTGGAGTTCATCCATGGCCCCGGCTGCCCGGTCTGCGTTCTGCCGATGAGCCGCATCGACGAAGTCATCGAGATCGCCGAGCGCCCGGGCGTCATCATGACCACCTTCGGCGATGCGATGCGCGTTCCGGGACATCGGAAATCGTTGATGCAGGCCAAGGCCGATGGGGCGGATATCCGCATGGTCTATTCTCCCCTGGACGCCCTGGAATTGGCGCGCCGGCACCCCGATCGCGAGGTGGTGTTCTTCGGCCTGGGATTCGAGACGACGACGCCGTCGACCGCGCTGACTCTTCTGCAGGCGGCAGCGGATGGCCAGACCAATTTCTCGATCTTCTGCAACCACATCACCGTGCCGCCACCGATCAAGGCGCTTCTTGACGACCCGCATATGGTGCTGGATGGTTTTGTCGGCCCCGGTCATGTGTCGATGGTGATCGGGTTGCGCCCTTATGACTTCATCGCGCGCGACTACCACAAGCCTGTCGTTGTCGCTGGGTTTGAGCCCCTCGATCTTCTGCAATCCGTCCTGATGGTGCTGGAACAGATCCGCGACGGGCGGGCGGCGGTGGAAAACCAGTATTCCCGTGTCGTTCCCGACGAAGGCAACCCGGTTTCAATCGCCGCCTGCGCCGAAGTCTATGAGCCCCGCCCCACCTTCGAATGGCGCGGCCTGGGCGAGATTGACGCCAGCGGATTGCGCATTCGGCCGAAATACGCGGCTTTCGATGCCGAGGTGAAATTCGGTGTCGGCTATGGCATGGGCGCCCGCAGCGCGGCCGAACCCGAAGCCGAAGGCTGCCGCTGCGGCGATGTGATGACGGGCCGGATCAAGCCGCATGCCTGCCCGCAATTCGGCAAGGGCTGCACGCCGGAAATGCCTTTGGGCGCGCTGATGGTCAGCTCGGAAGGGGCTTGCTCCGCCTACTACCAATATGGCGGCCTGCGGCTGGAGGAGACGGTATGAATGCCGGTCTCCGCCCCGCCCGCCGCGTGGTGGCCGAGCGGGTCACGCTCGCCCATGGCGGCGGCGGCAAGGCGATGCGCGATCTGATCGAGGATGTGTTTACCTCGGTCTTCCAGCCGCCGGGGTCCGAAGATCAGGCCCGGCTGACGGACCCCGCCTTTCTGGACCCCGGCGCGCAACTGGCCTTTACGACGGACAGCTTCGTCGTCTCACCGATGGAGTTTCCGGGCGGCGATATCGGCACGATCGCCGTTTGCGGCTCGGTCAACGACCTTGCGGTGGGCGGCGCGCGGCCCCTGTGGCTGTCTGCGGCCTTCATCATCGAGGAAGGTGTGCCGATCACCACGCTGCGCCGGATTGCCGCCTCGATGCAGGCGGCGGCCGAAGAGGCAGGGGTGCGGATCGTGACTGGCGATACCAAGGTGGTTGGCAAGGGGTCCGGCGACGGGGTCTTCGTCACCACTTCGGGGGTGGGCGTGATCCCGCCGGGGCGGACCCTGATCGCGTCTTCGGTGCAGCCCGGCGATGTCGCCATCGTCAACGGCGTTTTGGGCGATCATGGCGCCGCGATCCTTGCCGCGCGCGGCGACATGGCGCTGACCACGAATATCGCGTCGGATTGCCAGCCGCTCAATCACCTGATGGAGGCGGTTCTGGCCGCTGCCCCCGGTGTGCGCTGCGCCCGCGATGCGACGCGCGGCGGCCTCGCCTCGGCCCTCAATGAGATCGCCGATGCGGCTGGCGTCGGGATCGAGATCATGGAGGCCGACCTGCCCTTGCGCGCCGAGGTGAAAGGGGTCTGCGAGATCCTTGGCCTTGATCCCCTGTACCTTGCCAACGAAGGCACGCTGGTCCTCTTCACCCCGCCCGAACAGGCCGAGGCCGCGCTTGCCGCCATGCAGGCGACCGAGACGGGGCGCGGGGCCTGCATCATCGGGTGCGCCACCACGGCCCATCCGCGGACCGTGGTGATGAAGACCGTTTTCGGCGGCGGACGTATCGTCGACATGCTGGTGGGCGAACAGCTGCCCAGAATTTGCTGACCAAATGGAAAACTCAGGAGAGGGAAGATCATGAAAAAGTTGACCAGCGGCCTTGCCGCCATTCTGGCCCTGCTGCCCGCGGCGGCGATGGCCCATACCGGAACGGGCGCGCATGTCGATGCGATGCAGGGCTTTCTGCACCCACTGACCGGGCTGGACCATGTCCTTGCCATGGTGGCCGTGGGGGTCTTTGCAGCGCAGCTTGGCGGGCGGTCGCTCTGGGCTGTGCCGGCGGCCTTTGTGCTGGCGATGGTGGCGGGCGGTGCGCTTGGGTACTTCGGAACACCGCTGCCGATGGTCGAGCAGGGGATTGCGTTTTCGGTCATCGTCATGGGCCTTGCCGTGGCCTTCGGAGCGAAACTGCCGGTCGGCCCCGCAATGGCGCTGGTCGCGGTCTTCGCTGTCTTCCACGGCCATGCACACGGCGCTGAAGGAAGCGGTGCAGGGTCGTTCCTTGGCTACGCTGCGGGCTTTGTGGTTGCGACCACGCTTCTGCATGCGGCCGGGGTCGTGCTTGGCCGGACGCTAGAACATCTTGGCGGCGGGCTTGCGCTCAACTCGCGCCGACTGATGGGTGCGGCGGGTGCCGTCGCCGGTGCCGCGATCCTCATGGGATGACCGCTGTTGGCGGGGCCATCCCCGCCAACCCAACAAGAGGACGGGACCCATGCACGAGCTTGGCATGGCGCGCAGCATCGCTGCGATCGTTGAGGAACACGCGCGCGGCCGCCCGATCAAGGGCGTGCGGGTCGCAATCGGGCCGCGCGCCTGCATCGAAAGGGGTGCCCTGGCCTTTTGCTGGGACATCGTGACGGACAAGACCGTGCTGGCGGGGGCGACCCTGGGCTTCATCGACGCCGAGGGGGACACCTTCACCGTGCGGGATTTCGAAATCAGGGAGGAAGCGTGATGTGTGGTGTCTGCGGCTGTGCCGATCCGAAGAGCGAAGTCTCGATGACCAACGTGGATACCGGGGCTACGCAGCTTTTGCGTGCGTCCGGTCAAAGTTTGGCCGATGCACATGCCTTTGCGCATGCCCAAGGCCTGCCGCATGACTATCTGCATGATGATCAGCATGCCCACAGTCATGATCATCATCACGCGCATGACCATTCCCATTATGGGCACAGCCACGACCATCCGCATGACCACGCGCACAGCCATGATCATCCTCATGCTCATGACCACTCGCATCACGGCCACAGCCATGATCACGATCATGTGCTGGAGCAGCGCCCTGCCGGAAACCATGTGGCACTCGAAGCTGCAATTCTGGGCAAGAATGACGCCATCGCCGCCCGCAACCGTGGCTGGTTCGAAGGGCGCGGCGTGCTGGCGCTGAACTTCGTTTCCTCCCCCGGTTCGGGCAAGACCGCCCTTCTGGAGGCGACGATCAAGGCGTTGAAAGATCAGGTCGCGATTTCCGTCATAGAAGGCGACCAGATGACCACCAACGACGCCGACCGCATTCGCGCTGCTGGTGCGCCAGCCATTCAGGTCAATACGGGTGCAGGCTGCCATCTCGAGGCCGACATGGTGGCCGAAGCCGCGCGGGCGTTAAACCCCACACCGGGCTCGCTCCTGTTGATCGAAAACGTCGGCAACCTCGTGTGCCCGGCGATGTTTGATCTGGGCGAGGCAATGAAGATTGCGGTGATCTCGACGACCGAGGGCGAAGACAAGCCGCTCAAATACCCCCACATGTTCCGCGCCGTTGGCATCGTGATCATCAACAAGATGGACCTTGCCCCCCATGTCGGGTTTGACGAGGCCGCCTGTCGCGCCAATATCGCGACTGTGAACCCGAAGGCCGAAATCATCGAGGTTTCCGCTCGGACCGGAGCGAACTTTGGTGCCTGGACAGCGCGGCTCCAGTCCCTTCTGGCAGAGGCGAAAGCACGGTTCTGACGAGAAGCTTGGCTGAAGCTAGACCTACGGGTGTGAACTAAAGGGAGGCCCGAGTGTGGAGTGGCCACTTTGCAGATCATTATGACATAGCTGGTGGTAATCACGAACGGCGGCCAATGGGATTTTGCACCGCAGCGCCACTTCAGCGCCGAACGACCGGTTTGGGCCGAGAGCGGAAACCTAAAGAGAGGGCCATGATCTGTAGCACATGCCTCCAATAGTCCGGGTAATCCCCCCCGAAAGTAAGGGGCTGCATAAGTAGAATTTTCTCGGCAAGATGAACGAGGAGATTTCGAATGAAGACAAGCATGTTGATTGCCACAGTGATCGGGGGGGCCATTATCGCTGACGTAGCTGGCTGGAGCGTGTCAGCGCAGCGGGGATCATACGTTCAATGTCGCGCAAGGCGAGTTCGCAAGATAATGCCGCATGCGAAGGCTTCTTCGGCCGCCTCAAGACCGAGTTCTTTTATCCCCGTGATTAGCGGGCCTTCACTCTCGCCCAGTTCATCGACGCCGTGGATGCTTACATCCACTGGTGCAATGAAACGCGCATCAAGCAGTCACTTGGCGGCCGAACCCCATTGAATACCGTAAAAGCCTCGGCCTTATGCCGTGAAATCAGTCCAAGTTTTTGTCCGCATCCCCGCCGGGTCAAATCTCAGTAGCAATCAACAGACGACGGACAAGCGCAAAATTCGATGAGTGAACAAATGGCGCCGATACAGGAGCAACTACCAATGGATCAAGAACCAGACGGGCAACCCAGTAAGCGTAGAAGTCCGAAAAAACCAACGCCTAAAGAAACCGACTATGCTTATGATGAAGGGCGACGGTCCTCAGTCATTGGCGGGGAATGCCCGTGGGCTTATAACACTAAACTCGGCTCAATGTGGAGAAAGGGACGACAAGATGGCCATTCTGATACACACCATTTCGGCTCCCATGATCCTGCAGTGCTCGCCACGGCGTACAGCGGATCACGCCGCGGAAAGCAATGATAAGACAGGTGACCACACCGGCAGGGCCGCTCAGCGAAGGTCGTGAACCGGCTAACTACACCTGTGGAGAAGTCTGGAAAGGGTCAATGGTGCTGCGCGGCGGATGCAAGTGTGCTGCTCGCTAAATCCAAGGGCAGCACGCTGGATGTCCGAAAGTTGCTCCCTCGGCTGCTAAGTACCCATTAGCCACCTATGGTTTTGCGCGACGGGCCGTGAAATTTTCTTGAGGCGGTCACCATACGTCTGCGCCCCTCGCGTCAGCAGCCGCCCCCTAGCTTAACCCCTCCCCACCGGGGGGGCTCTGCGTCATCCTGTCAGGCATGTGTAGCCAACACTTTGTAAACGCTTGCCCTGCCTATCCCGAGCCGCCGAGCTATCTCGGTTGCCCCGATGCCTTCCTTGTGCAGCTTACAGACTGCGCCACGGTCGATTGACCGTTTGCGCCCTTTGTAAATGCCCTTCGCCTTGGCAGCCTCGATCCCAGCCCTTTGGCGCTCCTTGATGAACTGAACTTCCATTTCAGCCACCATCGACAGAGTGGTCAGGATGATGCGTCCCTCGGGCTTCGATGTATCGATCTCAGGCTCCAGCACGCGCAGTGCAGCGCCCTTGCTTTCGAGTTCGTGAACCAGGTTCAGCACATCCCGAGTGCTGCGGCCTAGGCGGTCGAGTTTGACGACGACTAGCGTGTCGCCGGGGCGGATGAACTCCAAAATGGTTTCCAACTCGGTGCGACCTACGCGGCTGCGGCCTGAAGCAGCCTCCTGTCGCACGACGTCGCACCCCACGGCGTTTAACCGTGACACCTGTATCTCCGTCGATTGAGACAGTGAGGATACGCGTGCGTAACCGTACATCGGCATCATTTGTCTCCTTGAGATATAGACCCCTCATCCATGATCGTCTTTTAATGCGAATACAAGCCTAAAGCGACAAAGGGCGAGACTGTCGGAGACGTTTTCTATGGGTGTACCCTAAGTAGACACTCCAGATGCGCAAATCGCCCCCGATCTCCAAATGTTATATTGTATCATTTTGGTGGATATTTGAGCCGGTTTGTGGTACGCGCGCGGGCGCGCGCGGCGGCGTTCCGGTGCGCTCAGGGGTAGCTGGCCGACGCAAAGTTTGCGTCTTCGCAAGACACGCATTCCCCAAATCTGAGCAGTTGCTGAGCAAATGAATTAAGATGATGGTTCTTTTTACGATGGCGCTCAGCCTGCCGGTGATTGCGACTATGAGGCGATCGTGCAACTTCCCGAGCATTTTGAAGCGCCGCACGACCTGCCGCAGAACTGGGTTTCGATAGATTACTGGTAGCCCCATCCCATGGGATCAGACACTTAGGAAATGATACGGTTGCGCACGCGCGCATTGGTGGGTTGTCAGGAGGGCCTAATTGGGTAGCATCCGCTCATGTGGCCTGCCCCCTGAAAAGTGGTCCTCCCTGAGGTATGGTTTTTGAGCCATTTGGAGGATGAAGGAATGCCCCAGAAGAAGCACAAGCCGGAGGAGATCGTCGCCAAGCTCCG